>SL_8KL_010_SEDDRAFT_10001961_pt1 | contig 17734 bp, 12 predicted proteins | sample SodLakKL_010_SED_4_FD_11160 | JGI IMG/M metagenome (IMG submission 11160)
TCCTCCCATAATTTTTGTTAAATGAGAAGCAGATTTTATTGGTTCTTTGTAACTTTGAGTAAATTCTATTAATGTTTTTGAAAGAAATTCAAAATTTTCAGGGATTACTTGAATACTCCTATCCTTCTTATTATATTCTGCAATTTTAATTGGTTCTTGATATTTAATACCATTCCTGTAAAAACGAAATTCAATATAGTCTGTAAGGATTAAATTAGCATATCCATAGTATCTAGTCATTTGATCAGATTTTTCTACTTTGTCTAAAGAAACTCCGATGTCTTTTGCTTCTATATACAGTATTGGTACTTCTCCTTTAATTATTACAAAATCTGGCTTGTTTCCATCTTTTGCTTTTGCGTCGTGTTCTATTCTTCTAACTTTAATTTCTGCAAAAACTTTTTCAAGAAGAATTTCAAAATCCGTACGATATCCATATTCACTTGTTGATTCATAGGAGTATTTTTTTGATATTGAAGATATGTATTCTTCAAAAGCTTGTTGCGTTTTCATAATACCTTGATTATACATTGATTTTAGTGTTTAGGGGAAGTTATAAGGTAATACTATCTTTTTTATAATAACATTGATATCTTTCTTCACATAAAACCCATATCTCATCAATATTTTTATATTTTTCTTTTATAGTCTTTTCTAAATTCAAAAATGACTCCTGACGTCTACACTCATTTGATCTTTTCCATTTGTCTATGAATAAAAGCACTCTATTCCTTTTACAATAGAAAGAAAGTTGTTTATTAGCTACGATAATTTTAGAAGCAATCTGTTCCTCTAAAACATTTTTAACCGTCCTATGACATGAACCTAATATATTAAATGCACTCTCTCCATCAATTGATTCTTTATATACACTAACTTTATATTCCCCATTATTTGTTGTAAGAATAAATTCTAGATTATCATTATCAATTTGGTGGAGAATCTGCTTTACACAATTATCTACTTCATATTTATTTACAAGCCTAATATTCATATCTATACGAATTTCAAATACACTCTTATACTTTTTTTTATTAGTCGGAATATTTAAAGCTTCTTTAAGACATTTTTGGCTTTTTAACCAAGTCCCCCATAAAGTATATTCATCTTCATCTATAATTTTACTAATTTCCACAGCATACTTTCCCACTATATAATCAAATTGACCTGTATCTTCTTTAGGATTTGGTTTAATATCTTTTTTATCAATACCTAAAAATTCTCCAAACCCAAAAGCATAAATATATTCATCACCCTTTTTCATTTCAGTTAAATATAAGGTTTCATTCTTCAAAGTAATTAAATTTTTCTTACCTTTTTTAAATCCCATTAATTTGTAAAACTCTAAAGCATTTAATGTTGAATAGAGTTTAATATCTTCTATCTTTTCTCTTCTAAATTCATCTTCTATATATCTATAAAGTCTTTTACCTATTCCCTCACCATGTCTATCAGGGATTACCTGAATTTGATAAATCTTTTTATCTTTTATTGAATATTGTGTAAAGCCTAATACTTCATCTTCTTCTTTTAAAATAATCCATATAGAATTTTTAATTTGTTCTTGTATATTTTTAATTGAAATTGTACTAACCCATTCTTCTATAATTTCTTTAGAATAATCTTTTGAATTAGTTTCCAAAATACATCTTTTATGTATTTCAACAAGGTTTTTTAAAATTTCAAAATCTGTTTTTTCATTTATCTTTTTTATAATCATGAACATATTATATATAAAAAAGAATATGTTACCCACCTAAAATCTTCTTAAACCTAGAATCAAATAAAAATAACCATTTAATTTTTAAATCTCTTAAACTATTTAAAATTCTTAAAGATTGTTCATTTTGAGAATTCTTTCCCCGATTTAAATATTATAGATGATATAATAGAAAAGTTAATCTTAGAACTTTTCATAATGATATATAAAATCCAGAAACAAAATAACATTGAGACAACATCTGATTTAGAAACCTCCCCACATAAAGACAAAATCCTTGAAGATGTTTTTGAAAAAACAGTAGAGGAATTAAATATTTTTTTTGATATGAACTGGGAAAAAGATTTACCTCTTATTTATCTTGTAAAAGATAGAAACACTATAAACACTATTATGGGAAAGGAGACAAAAAACTATGTCGTAGGTTTTATAGACGATAAAAAAAATATTTATCTTTTAGATAAAGAAAATTATGAAACTGAAAGTTGTCATAAATATTCAGATAATAATTACTTTAAATTATTAAAACATGAGCTAGCCCATTCTTTTATGGACAGATACACGGATAATAAAAGGATTAAGCCTAAATGGATTTCAGAAGGCATACCTGTATATTTGTCAGGACAAAATGAAAATGAAAATTTTAAAAAGTTAAGTGGTTTTATCTCGTTTTATTCAAATGATGGCAAACAATTTAATTCATATACGGAGTCAGGATTTGCTATAGAGTTCTTAATAACACAATACGGAAAAGAAAAATTACTAAGTTTTTTACAAGAGCTTAAAAAAGATGATTCTGAATCTAATTTAAACAAAACTTTTAAAAAAATATATGGTGTTGAATTAGATTATAAGAATTTTTTTTAAACATCAATTAACTATCTTACTCATTTAATCGATCATTTTAATACTAATACAAGTATTACCCTATATACTTCCTAGAATTTCCTTAAACCTAGAATCAAATAAAAACAACCATTTAATTTTTAAATCTCTTAAACTATTTAAAATTCTTAAAGATTGTTCATTTTGAGAATTCTTTCCCCGACCAAATGTCCTGCATATTTATTGATAAGATCCCTCCAAAATAGATATACTTAATGAAATAATAAGTTAGAAAGTAACTATGATAAAGCTTTTGATTTTTGACCTTTGGGGAACATTGATATACGAAGATTTTGGATATGGTATAAAAGAATATCCCCATTCTATTCCTATGCTAAAAAAATTACAAAGTGATGCATACAAAACAGGCTTGATATCGAATAGTGGATATTTCGCAATTGAAAAAGTGAGAGAAGTAAGCGATATATTTAAATATATTGATTACAAAATTTTTCCCTTTGACGTTGGAACAACAAAACCGGATTTTAAAATATATAATGAAATGCTAAAGATTTCAGGACATTCTCCAAACGAAGTAATTATGATAGGTGATAGTCAAACAGATGATGTAGAACCTGCTAAAAAACTAGGGATGCAAGCAATATTATTCCTAAACTACGAACAACTCAAAAATGATCTAGAAAAATATAATATATTTATTTAATACCAACTTACTTCTTTTGATATCGAGAAATCCACTTTCTAATCTTAATATTTGAAAATATATTAAACATTATAGTATGTACAGAAACAGATTTTTATAATATAATTGCAAGTCCCTACGCTCTGCTCAATAAGATAATCAGGAGGTACGGGATGGAAAATATCTATAAAGAAAATCGTGAATCAAGAGAGTGTAAGGACCTTGATGATATTTTTTACACTCTTTCCTCTCAAAAAGACGGATTGAGGAAGATTGAAGACCCTGAATATCTCAAAAGTTTGTGTGTATCAAGAGAAAACGTAAAAGAAGTCATTTATGTCTTCAAAAGTATGGGAGACCCCTTCTTCTTATCGAATGTAGTGGATAGCAATGCTCAGCAATTTGAAAAACTCAACGCAAACGAGAGAAGAGAAGTAATCGAATACGCTAACATATTACAAAATGCACTAATTAACCTTCCAGTCATTCACAAACTTTCAGAAATTAGTCCAGGAGAAACCGGTATATTTATATATCATACGTATACAGATTTTAACATTAGAAACAAAAGCAAGTCACATTTTCATATTGGATGGAAGGAAGAAAAACAAATGCAAGAAGAACAGAAAGAGAAAAAAATAGGTATGTTTGATCAAATTTTACAGGAATGTAATGCTTCAGAAGAGAATTTCCCTCACAGTCTTCGAGGAGGTGGATTAATATGGATAAATAATGAGGATAATACTATATATATTAATCTAGATGGAGATTCTAGTATTAGAGGGAGTTATTTCCCATCAATCTTAAAACATTTTGAAAGCGATATTATGAACAATTTCCTCAACAAAAAAAACTCAAAAGGAAAAAATATTGCCATTCGATACAATTAACACAGATTGTCATCCTGTTTAATGAGTTGAAATTTGTCAAAAGATAATACTCAAAATTTATGTATAATTCGCATAAATTGTCTTGGGTTTCTTAAAAATTTAGTATAAAATTGCGGTATGAAAATCAAGACCGTTGCAGTTTTAATATTTTGCATAATTTTTTCGTTCTTATTTAATAGCGCTACACAAGCTAATGAGGAGACAGAGATTGAATATCATCGAGGTAAGATAATAGAAATTTTGGAAACTCAAGATACAGAAATTCAAGGATTAGAAAGAACACAGGTATACAAGAAAGTTCGAGTGGAGCTAAGTGAGACGGGCGAAATTGTAGAAACAGAGATAAGCGGATTTAAGAATGAAATAAAAGGTTTGTATGAAGAGGGTTCTAATATAATTCTCTCCTCTTATGCAAGCCCAGAACATGAAACTTCTTATTCGATAGTATCTTTCGATAGGCAAGGTTCGTTGCTACTATTGTTTCTGATTTTTGCTCTTGTTGCACTACTTATTTGTCACAAAAGAACTATTGGCGCCTTACTTGGCCTAACCTTTTCATTTTTTATAATATTCACTTTCCTAATACCTAGAATTTTGGAAGGAGGTAATCCTGTAATACTTTCAATAATTTCGGCTATACTCATAATACCTGTAATATTTTTTCTTTCTCATGGATTTGCTCAAAAAACTAATATAGCTATTATAAGCACAATAATTGCTATGATTATAACTGGATTATTAGCATCCATTTTCATGTCATCTGCAAAAATAACTGGATTAGAGATGGAAGAATCATATTTCCTTAGTACTATACTCGAGCAAGATATGAGATTAGACGGTTTATTACTATCTGGAGTAATAATTGCAACTCTGGGGGTCTTAAATGATGTAACAGTATCTCAGGTTGCTGTGGTAAAACAAATTTCAGAAATTGGAGAAAAAATTGATATAAAAGAAATCTTTTCAAGATCTATGGAAATTGGAAAAGATCACATGGCTTCAATGATTAATACTTTAGTTTTAGTTTATTCAGGTGCATCAATGCCTTTGCTAATAATTTTTGTTAGTTCAGATTTCCCTATTAACTATATTTTAAGTTTAGAAACAATCTCTATGGAAATCATCAGGACGTTAGTCGGAACAATAGGCCTTATATCAGCAATACCTATAACAACATTTTTAGCTACAATATTTTTTAATAAAGACAAGGCAAGAAAGTTTATAGAAAAACTAAAGCAGACCTCTATAAATAAAAGTTTCAGCTAAATTATGAATAAAAATTAGCGCTAGCAATTATCTCAATTTTGTTAACGATAAAACTTCTTATCAAAATCCTTCACACCCATTTTCCAAATAATAGGTCTTCCATGGGGACAAGAAAACGAGCTTTTGCATTTCTTTAGATCTTTTACTAATTCCTTCATTTCAAATTCAGATAATTTTTGCCCCGACCTTATACTACCATGACAGGCAATAAGTTGAGCTAAATTATTCTCAATTTCACTTAAATCTCCCTTCAAATCTTCTGAAGAAAGACTTTCTTTTAAAAAACTATTTAAATCAACACCAAATAATATTGAAGGAATTGCTCTAATTTTTAAATTCTTTTTCTTTAAATCTATTTTAAAACCAAATTTATCCAAAAGAGATAAATTATCTTCTAAAAAAGCTCTCTCCGACTCAGACAAACTAATTTCTTCCGGAACAAGTAAATCTTGGACTTCTACATCCTTTTGAATTTTTTCATAATTAACTCTCTCAGAAGCAGCGTGTTGGTCTACAAACCAAACTTCTATCTCATAATGAACTAAAATATATTTATTAAAAAGTTGAAAACAAGAGATATCTTCTTCTCTTTCTTTGAAAAGCTTACTCGTCTCCTGTTGTACCACATTAGGACGTAATAGATGCTCCGAAAACTTTAAACCTGAGTTAACGTCATTGTATGTTTTTTTCTCGTATTTTACCTCCTTCTTACCTCTTTTAGGTCGATCACGCATTTTAGAGCTATCTCCTTCAAAATGAGGAGTCGAAACTTTTACATTTTCTTTAGAAAAATTTCTTAAGCTCTGTCTCACAGCTTCTTCAATAGCTGAGTAGACTCTAAATGGATTAACAAATCTAATCTCCTCTTTTCTCGGATGAACGTTCACATCCACAAGTGAAGGCTTTATTTCAAGATGTAATATAAATGGGGGACGCTTCCCTCCTGGGATGAAACCCGAAAAAGCTTCATTAACAGCTTTTATTACACCACCATCATAAACAGGCCTATTATTTAAAAAAAAGTATTGATTTTTTGTCTTATCATATACATATTCAGGAGTAGATACTAAACCAGATATCTTCATACCTTCACCGTCGTAAAAGACACTTAACATATTTTCAGTAAAATCTTTCTGCAAAACATCCCTTATTCTTTTTGGAGAAATCTCTCCAGAATTAGATTGAGGTATTTGTGCTAAAAAGTATTTTTTCTTTTCGTCATTAAAAAGGGAAAATTGAATATTGGGATAAATTAAAAAATAAGGGATTAAAATATCTAAGATCTTTCTGTATTCAGTATTATCTGTTCTTAGATATTTTTCTCTAGCAGGGATATTATAAAAAAGGTTTTTAACAACAACAGTTGTACCCAAATCTCTTGAAGTTTTTTTTTGTTCCGAAATATCTATTCCAGTACCGTAAACTTCATAGGCCGTTTCACTTTTTTCATCTTTTGATTTTATTGAAACTTCTGAAACAGATACTATGGTAGATAATGCTTCCCCCCTAAACCCCATAGTAAGGGCATTATTAAGATCCTCTATATCTCGTATTTTACCGGTAGTGTGAGGTTGAAAAACTTTCTTTAAATCTTCTCTAGCTATACCTACACCATTATCCGATACTTCAATGTTTTTCTTCCCACCACCTTTTAACTTAATATCTATTCTTGAAGCTTGGGCATCTATAGCATTGTCCACAAGCTCTTTTACTACAGAAGAAGGTCGTTCTACAACCTCACCCGCAGCTATTTGATTAATAACTTCTTGAGGTAACTTTTGAATCATATGAGGATTATATTCTTTCTTAGATATTTCTTCAATTCTAATTCCCTATACCACCTCTATTAACACCCAGTTAAAAAAAATTCGCTTTTTTATGACCATATTTTCTTTTTAAGCGTTCTAAACCTTTCATTTCAATCTGCCTAACTCTCTCACGAGAAATACCCAATTCATTTGCTATCTCAGATAATTTTAGCACGTCCCCATCTTTAAAGCCATATCTACGTTCTAGCACATATTTTTCTCTAGAAGGTAGTTTTTCCAAAATTTCTTTAATCTCTTCTGAAAAAATTTTATTAAGAATTTGTTCTTCTACTGATTCTGCACTAGAATCAATAATAAAATCGCCGCGCTCCGCACTATCATCTTCTCCTACAGGTTCATTAATAGAAATAGGGTCCGTTATAGATTGATTATTAGCTGTTCGGCTTATTAAATCGAAAGTCTCTTTGCTCCAATCCATATTTTCTAAAATTTGTTCTTGACTAGGGACATATCCCAATTCTCTTTCTAATTTTTCAGTCATTTCTCTGTATTGCTTTATCTTTCGAAGGGTATGTTCAGGAATTCTTGCCCCTCTAGAAGACCTCCTTAACGCCCTACCAATTGCTTGTTTAATCCACCATATTGCATACGTAGAGAATTTATATTCTAAATCAGGATTAAATTTTTCAATAGCTTTTTTTAAACCAATACAACCTTCCTGAAACATATCTTCTCTTCCTAAAAGATTGTGACTATAGCTTTGAGAAATACGCATCACTAATCTCAAGTTCGTTTTGAAAAGAATTTGTTTTGCCTCTATATCTCCTTCTTGTATACGTTTTGTCAGAATTCTTTCTTCCTGAACGTCTAACAAAGGAATACCACTAAGACTTATTATATCTTCAATTTTTTCACACTCCTTGATTTTGTCCTCAAGAGAAAGTTCGTCAAGCACCTCTTGAGAATAGAAATCAGATAATAGACCAAAATCTTTATCCGAAACTTCTAATATTATTCTCCTATCTATTTTGTCCAAATCAATATCGCTAAGAATATCCAATATCTGAACTTTTTGCTCAGGAGAAAAATATACCTTGGAAATTAATCTATAAAAATCTTTCTTAAATTCACCCATACCTTTTCCAATCTTATCTACCAAAAACTCTGCACATTCAAAATCATTAACTTTATCTTCTTCCCCACCATGTGCTTCAATACACTCCTCAATATGATTTTCCCAATCTTTTAAATCCTGTAATATATCTTCTTTCTCTTGGCTATTTCCCTGATTATTCAATCCTGCCTCCGCTTTAGCCATAACATTTCCTATTCAAACTTAAGATGTTGCAACAATTATATATTAAAAAAATTGCTCTCTCAACCTATAGTGACCGATATGTTAAAATACAATATGAATGAGTTCAAAATCGAGTCACCCTACGAACAGTCATATGACCAAAAATATGTTGTTGATAGGATAGTGAATCTCGAAAAAAAGAAACAAAAAGACCAGGTGTTATTAGGGGTTACTGGATCAGGCAAAACTTTTGCAATGGCTAATGTCGTTGAGAAACTACAAAAACCAGCATTAGTTTTGTCGCATAATAAAACTTTGGCTGCACAACTATATGAAGAATTTAAAGAATATTTCCCCAATAATGCAGTTAAATACTTTGTATCATACTACGATTATTACCAACCCGAAGCATACATTCCTTCAAAAGATGTGTATATTGAAAAAGAATCGGATATAAATGAGCAAATAGAAAAATTTAGGCTATCTGCAATGAATTCTGTTCTAACTCGAAATGATGTCATCATTGTAGCTTCTGTTTCCTGCATTTATAACATAGGCGACCCAAGTAATTTACAAAATAAGACTATCGTTTTGAAAGTCGGTGAAAGTATTTCAATTTCCAAATTAGCAAGAACTCTCTCCTTTTTGAGATATGAGAGAGACAAAATGGACTTTGAAGCAGGTGTTTTTCGAATTAAAGGTGATATTGTAGATATATACCCTCCATATGAAAACTTCCCTATTAGAATTGAACTATGGGGAGATTTAATTGAAAAGATTAGTACCTTCGATTCATTAACAGGTAAAAGGATAAATGATGTAGATGAAGTTGAAATTTTCCCAGCTCAAAATTTTGTGTTTGAAAAAGAAACTATAAAAAAAGCAACACAAAAAATAGAAAAGGATCTTGAAAAAAGAATAGAATTCTTTAAAGGTATAGGTAAGGAATTAGAAGCACAAAGAATCGAACAAAAGACCAGATATGATATTGAAATGTTAAATGAGGTAGGAGTTTGTAAAAGTATGGAAAACTATTCAATATATTTTGAAAACAGAGAGGAAGGCTCTCCACCATTCACATTAATGGACTATTTTCCAAAAGACTACCTACTCTTTGTGGACGAATCACATATTACAATACCCCAAGTAGCTGGAATGTACGCAGGAGATAAAGCTAGAAAAGAGACTTTGGTAGAATATGGTTTTCGTTTACCTACGGCAAAAGATAATCGTCCTTTAAATTTTGATGAGTTTTTTGAACGAAGAGGAAGTTCAATATATGTATCTGCAACACCACAAAAATGGGAACAAAAAATAAGTAACTATCAAGTAACAGAACTACTTACTAGACCTACCGGATTATTAGATCCTGAAGTTGTTGTAAAACCAACCAAGAACCAAATAGATGACATCATTGAAGAAATAAACAAAACAATAAGCAAGGGACAAAGAGTTTTGATAACAACACTCACTAAGAAAATGGCAGAAGACCTAACCTCATACTTAGATGACATAGATATTAAGGTGCAATACTTACATTCAGATATAGATACTGTAGAAAGAGTTGATATTTTAAGAGATTTACGACTCGGTAAATATGATGTTGTCGTAGGCATAAACCTATTAAGAGAAGGTATAGACTTGCCTGAAGTATCTTTAGTTTTAATTTTAGATGCTGATAAAGAAGGTTTCTTAAGGTCAAAAACAAGTCTTATACAAACAATAGGCAGAGCAGCGAGACATGTTGAAGGAAAAGTTATACTATACGCTGATACAATGACAGAGAGCATGAAATATGCAATATCTGAAACTCAAAGAAGAAGACAATATCAAATGGAATACAATAAAAAACACAGTATAACACCCAGAAGCATTCACAAGGAGATTAGAGAAAAGCTGGTCCAAGATGAAGATACAGATATTCAAAATGATAGGTATAAAGAATGGATAAAACAAAACAAACCATCTAAAAATGAAGTAAATAAAGTAATAAAAGATCTTGAAGAAAAGATGAACCTAGCATCAGAAAACCTACAATTTGAAAAAGCGGCAGAATTAAGAGATCAAATAAATGAAATTAAAGAAAATTTCTGATTATAGGCTTTGCATAAGGCTAGCTAATGTGCTATGTTAAACAGTGGTCAATAAAACATTAATTATTTATTATGAAAGACTGCCTTAAAGGAAATTGGGTTAAAGAACTCGACGTTAGGAATTTTGTACACTTAAACTGCAAACCGTATGATGGTGACGAGAGTTTTTTAGCTCCTCCAACCAAGAGAACCAAACGTATATGGGGAGAAATTACCGAATTATTAGAAATAGAAAGAGAACGAGGAATATATGATTTAGACGTTTACACACCGTCAACTATAACTAGTCATCCACCTGGTTACATAAACAAGAATGATGAGATTATTGTGGGTTTGCAAACAGACACTCCTCTGAAAAAGGCTATAAAACCTTTTGGAGGGATAAAATTAGTCAGAAGAGCTGCAGAGAGCTATGGGTTTAAAATTCCAAAAGAAATCGAAAAGGTATTCACCCAGTATCGTAAAACACACAATGATGGGGTATTCAGTGTGTACACAAATAGACATAAACTTTTGAGAAGAAAACATTTATTAACAGGGTTACCAGATAATTATTCAAGAGGAAGAATAATAGGTGATTACAGAAGGGTTCCATTGTATGGTATAGATAAGCTAATAGAATTTAAGCGACAGGATTTAGAGACCCTTGGGCCACAAATGACAGACATAGATATTCAAATAAGGGAGGAAGTTTCTGAACAAATACAAGCACTCGAAGACATGAAAACTATGGCAAAATCTTACGGATTTGATATATCTAAACCAGCCCAAGACTCAAAAGAAGCAATACAATGGCTTTATTTCGCCTATCTAGCAGCTGCAAAACAACAAGATGGAGCTGCATTATCAATAGGGAGACTCGATTCTTTCCTTGATATATACATAGAAAATGATCTCTCTATAGGAAAATATTCTGAATCTCAAATTCAAGAGATGATAGATGATTTTGTTATAAAACTACGCATTATCAGACATCTAAGAACACCCGAATACGATGAACTCTTTGCAGGTGATCCAACTTGGATTACTATGGTTCTAGGAGGTACAAACCTAGATGGACAACACTTTGTTACAAAAACCTCATACAGATTTTTACATACATTAACAAATTTGGGAGCTGCTCCAGAACCTAATCTTACTGTATTATGGAGCAAAAACCTACCTAAAAACTGGAAAGAATACTGCGCTAAACAATCGATACTATCCAGCTCTATACAATACGAAAATGATGACCTAATGAAACAATACTATGGAGATGATTATGGAATATCCTGCTGTGTTTCCGGTATGGAGCTAGGTAAAGAAATGCAATTTTTTGGTGCCAGATGTAATTTGGTTAAAACCCTATTACTAGCAATTAATGGAGGTAGAGAAGAACCTGTATTAAACGGAGAAGAAAAACTGGGGGGAGATGAAATAATTCCTAAGTTTGAAGATTTACAGAATCGCGAGTATTTAGATTTTGATGAAGTATGGGAGAAATTCCTAGAAGCTATGGATTGGGTTGCAAAAGAATACGTAAACTTAATGAATGTTATACACTATATGCATGACAAATATTATTATGAAGCAGAACAAATGGCTTTACATGATCTACACGTAAAAAGAAATATGGCTTTTGGTATAGCAGGATTATCTATCGTTGTAGATTCTTTAAGTGCAATAAAATATGCAAATGTAAAACCTGTTTGGGACAAAAACAACGTAGCTAAAGAATTCATAATAGAAGGCAAATACCCTAAATTTGGTAATGATAATCCTAAAGCTGATGAAATAGCTTGTGAAATAGTAAAACAATTTATGCAATCACTTAAAAAATATCCTACTTATAGAGATTCAAAACACGTATTATCGATACTAACAATAACTGCAAACGTTGTTTACGGAAAAGCCACTGGAGCTACTCCTGATGGGAGAAAATCAGGCATACCATTTGCTCCAGGAGCAAATCCTATGCACGGTCGAGACTCTAAAGGAGCCATAGCTTCCTTAAACTCAGTAGCTAAATTACCTTACAAATATTCAGTTGATGGTATATCAAATACTTTTTCCATAACCCCTTCTTCCTTAGGAAAAGAAAAGGGAGAGAAAGTAAGTAATTTAGTATCCTTATTAGATGGTTATTTTATAGGTAAAGGAGGCCAACACTTAAACGTTAATGTATTAGATAGAGAAACTCTAATCCAAGCTCAAAAAAAACCCGAAAAGTATCCTCAATTGACTATCAGAGTCAGTGGATACGCAGTATTATTTCATAAATTATCTAAACAACAACAAAATGAAGTTATAGCAAGAACATTCCATAGTTCTATGTAACATTTAAAGGCAAAAATATGAAAAATGGATACGTACATTCAATTGAATCAATGGGAACTCTAGATGGCCCAGGAATTAGAACGGTAATCTTTTTCCAAGGCTGTCCTCTTAAGTGTATTTTTTGTCATAACATTGATACAAATATACCAAACCAGGGAAAACAGTATTCTGTAGACGAATTATTTGAAAAGGTCATTAAAAACAAGGAATATTGGGAACAAAATGATGGAGGTATAACCTTAAGTGGCGGCGAACCATTTGCACAACCTGAATATGTACTTGAATTCGCTAAAAAACTCAAAGACAAAGACATTCATATTGTAATGGATACTTGCTTAAAAACAACAAAAAAGAATATTGAAAGTTTTCTGCGATATATAGACTTGTGGATGATATCAATAAAAGAGTTTGATAACAAAAAACATACTGAGCTAACTTCGAGCTCAAATGAAGATATTCTTGAAAATGTAAAATTCTTAGATGACAAAATCAGTGAATTAAATTTAGAAAGTAATATAAGAATAAGATTTGTTGTAATACCAGGGATAACAGATTACGATGAGTTGATTGAAAAACTTGGTGACTTTTGTTACAACATTAATAATTTTGAATCTCTCGAACTTTTACCATATTGGAGTCAAGGTAAAAACAAATGGTATGAGATATATGGAGAATATAAATTAGAAAATGTAAGAGACGGAACTAAGGAAGATTTACAAAAATTTGAGAGAAAGTTAAAACACTTAAATTTAAACATTAAATATTAAACGTGCAAAAAATCTTAAATCCTAAATCTATAGCTATCGTAGGGGCTTCAACAGACCCAACCAAACTAGGAAGTTTAATCTTGAATAATGTTATTAGAGGAGGTTTTCAAGGTAAAATTTACCCCGTAAATCCTAATACTAAAACTATTGCAGGATTAACCACTTATAAAAATGTTTCAGACATCCCTCAAAAAGTAGATGTTGCTTGTATAGTGGTTCCTGCAAAACATGTAACTAGCGTTATGAAAGATTGTGCTAAGAAAAAAGTAAAAGGAGTAGTAATAATATCTGCTGGATTTGGTGAAGTAGGTGAAGAAGGGAAAAAATTGGAAGATAAAATTATAAATATAGCAAACAAAAATAATATCCGTATACTCGGACCAAATTGCTTAGGATTCATAAACAATCCAAATAAAACGAATCTTTCCTTTGCATCTATGAAACCTTTGAAAGGAGATATTGCCTTTATGTCACAATCGGGGGCTTTCTGTACAGCTATGCTTGATATGTCAATTCCAAAAAATCTAGGTTTTTCATATTTTGTTTCTATTGGTAATAAAGCAGATATAGGTGAGATTGATCTATTCAATCATTTCATGGAAGACCAGAATGTAAAAGTTATTAGTGCCTATCTTGAAGATATCACCGACGGTTCTCTCCTTATCCAAAATTATGAAAAAAATAAGAGACGAAAACCTGTAATTATTCTTAAGGCAGGGCAAACAGAAGAATCTAAAGAGGCAATTGAATCTCATACTGGATCTATTGCTGGGTCAATAGAAACCTTTAGAACAGCTATAAAACAGGCTGGAATAATAGAAGCTCAAAGTACAAGAGAGTTATTTAACCTTATGATGATGTTTTCTTGGTCCAAACCGATAAACGGCAAAAGGATCGCAATAGTAACAAACGCAGGAGGTCCAGGAATAATAGCAACAGATTGCATAATTAAAAATAAATTGGAGATAGCAGAAATTCCTAAGGATGTTCGCCAAGATTTAAAAAGGAATTTACCGGCAGAATCTAGCGTTGGTAACCCAATAGACGTCATAGGTGACGCTACAGCAGATAGATACAGGTATCCCATTGACGTACTAGCAAATTCCGATGAAGTAGACGCAATAGTTATCATTTTAACTCCCCAGTTAGTCACCCAAGTTGAAGAGACTTCGAAATTAATTCTTAATGCAACGCAATTGTATAAGAAGCCTATAATCCCTATTTTCTTAGGTAAAAAATATGTAACCTCTGGATTACAGAGATTCTACGATAATCATGTACCAGCATTTACAGAGATAGAAGATGCGATAAATTCGCTAAAAACTTTATACAAATATAATCATCATACAAAAAACTTCTCAACTCAGAAAATACAAAAAAAATGGCGTAAGATAAAGAATAAAGACAAAGGTGATTTTGAAAAAGAAATCAAAAATCTCACTACTAAAAAGACAAAATCCGTTCCTGACAAATTAGTTGAAAAAATGGCTGGTGAAATAGGAATAAATTTACCTAAACAAATTGTTACTAAACAGATCTCAGAAGCTTTAAATTTTGCTGAGGGCAATTACCCAGTAGCCTTAAAAGTTGCTAACGAGGTAATTGCACATAAGACTGATATGAAAGGAATTTATTTAAACATCGCTGACCCCAACGAACTTTTAGAATGTTATGAAAAAATCCAAAAAGAAGTATATAATTTACTCAACACAAAAACTTTTACAATGGTTGTACAGGAACAACTATCTCCCAAGGTTGAGTTTTTTATAGGAGCCAGTAGAGACGGTAAAGCTGGTGTTTATTCTCCAGAGATCCCAGGTTTCGGACATTTGGTTGTTTTCGGACAAGGAGGAATATACACTGAAATTTATCAGGATTTTGGTTATGTATTAGTTCCAGCTTCAAAGGAAGATATTAAAAAATCTCTAGAAAAAACCAAAATTTATCAAATATTAAGTGGTGCTAGAGGAAAAGAACCTTTAAATATAGACAAGATTGTAGAACAGATTTACAAAGTACAAAAACTCATTTTATTATATCCTGAAATTGAAAATCTAGATATTAATCCTTTAATAATAACAAAAAAAGATGCAATAGCTGTTGATATAAAAATGTTTGTAAGTAAATAGACTAGGATATAAATTCTTTTATACAAGCATAGGTCTTCTCCCAACGTTCTTTCGTGGTAACCTCGGATTTATATGCAGTATGAGGAGTTATAAAGATCTTAGGATTTTTTACAAGTGGATGATTTTGATTAAAATTAGCTTCATTACATAAGACATCTAATCCTACGAAAGAAAATTTGTTTATTTTTTTTAATAAATCTTGTTCATTTATCAATGGCCCTCTGGCTGTATTTATCAACACAACTCCTTCTTTCATCTTACTTATAGTTTCCCTATTTATCATATGCCTGTTATTTTCATTTAGATTGCAGTGTAAAGAGATAATATCAGACTCCCTCAATAGCTCATCCAAAGAGTGTATAAAAAAGCCATCAATCATATCACCCTCTCTATACTTATGATCATATACTATGACTCTCATACCAAAGGTATCTGCTAACTTTGCAACTTCCTTTCCTATACGTCCATAACCTATGATTCCAAGAGTTCTAACTGTTAAATCAACACAGTTCACTTTGTCATGACAAAAAGTTCCCTTTTGAATTTGTTTTTCTGATTCTTTAAATTGTCGAGCATGATATAAAATCAAACCTATGGTATGATGAGCTATATTATGCCTAGAATACTCAATATTTTTATACTCTATACCTTTTTCCTCACAATATCTAACATCTATATTATCAACCCCAATACTCCTAGTAATTATTAGCTTCAGATTTTTTATCGAATCTATAGTTTCACGATCAAAAACTGAAGTTGGGAAGGCAGTTACTATCTCAGCAGTAACTTCACTACATTCTTGCAGATACTGATTAAGTGTACAATCAAAATATTCATGTCCCTTTTTACGAGCATATTTAGACTGGCTGGATCCAACGTCAAAATGTAAAATTCTCATAGATTCTTACAAGACAAAAACTATAACAATAATAATCGCGAAAATAACAATCAAACCCGCAGCTAAACCAACAATAAGAAGTGGATTAATTTCACCACTCTTTTGTTGTGAGCCCGCAGTATTTTGTGTGAATTCTTCTGGAGATTTTTGGGGTTGTTTCTGCACTTGTTCTCCTCCTTCACTAGATTTATGAGGATCCTCTCCCTGGGATAATGAATCTTGCAGATTTGCAGGAACTCCTTCAGGGGATTCTGGCAATTCAGGTGATTGCTCTACAGGCCCAAACTCTTCTCCAACGGTAGTTTGTTTCTGTTCACCTCCTTCCAAGCCAGAAGCGGGTAAATCTTGAGCAGAAGACTCAGTCTGTTGTCCGTAAAACTGCTCACTACTTTGCAAAGATTGACCTTGTTGTTCAACAGTGCCTTGATCACTCTCCTGCCCAACAGTATCCTCTTTTTGCTCTATATCTTGCGAAGAAGGAGGTGGAGGGGGGGATGAACTAAAAGGGGAAGGAGAAAACTGCCCTGGTTGTTGAACATCCATCTGAGCAACATCCTGTGACTGTTGAACATCATCTTGAGAAACCTCTGAAGGTTGTTGATCTCCAACTTGAGTAACATCTTGTTGTTGAGTATCACTTTGAGGAGGTTCTGGTGGACTAAAATCTGGTTGAGGAGCCTGAGCTTGTTGTTGGGAATCCATCTGAGTAGTATCCTGCTGCTGAGTATCTTCTTGAGGAGGTTCTGGTGGACTAAAATCTGGTTGAGGAGCCTGAGCTTGTTGTTGAGTATCCATCTGAGTAGTATCTTGTGATTGTTGACTATCATCTTGAGGAGGTTCTGGTGGACTAAAATCTGGTTGAGGAGCCTGAGCTGATTGTTGAGTATCCATCTGAGTAGTATCTTGTGATTGTTGACTATCATCTTGAGAAGGTTCAGGTGGGCTAAAATCCGGTTGCGAAGCCTGCGCTTGTTGTTGGGATTCCATCTGAGTAGTATCTTGTGATTGTTGACTATCATCTTGAGAAGGTTCAGGTGGGCTAAAATCCGGTTGCGGAGCCT
>SL_8KL_010_SEDDRAFT_10001963_pt1 | contig 17724 bp, 3 predicted proteins | sample SodLakKL_010_SED_4_FD_11160 | JGI IMG/M metagenome (IMG submission 11160)
GTTGAGGAAATCCATGTTGAAGGTAAACTGGTTTACATTGGAGGGAATGATAATACAGTAGTTGCGATTGAGTACGATGAACTTAAAGAAGCTTACGACGGTGATACTGTTACTGGGGAGGACGTGGAGATTGAAAGGAAGCACGACTTCGGTTCGACGGTCTATGATTTTTCACTTGACAGTCCCAACGACGAGTTCGACGGCGACTGGGTCTTCGCAGGACTTAGCGACGATATGGCCGTGGGTTGCAGGCCGTCGCACAACCTTACTCTGGAGAACATATACGGTGGGGGCAGCGTCAATGTAAGCTGGGACTGGGGCGGTGAACAGGAGGAAGAAGTAGATCAAGATGGTTGGACCAGGGTTTTCGTGGAGGACACTGAGGTAACTCTGGAGGCTAATCCAGAAGACGGCCACACCTTCGAGCACTGGGGCGGTGACCTAGACTTCGAGGACAAGGACGAGGACGGCAGGGACGACGAGATAACCCTGACGATGGACCAGATAAGGGACGTCGACGCGTACTTCATGGAAGAGGCAGATGATCCCGAGGACATAGACGACGAGTGCTGGGAGCGAGAACATCTCGAAGGGATTAACTCTGTCTCTGTGTATGAAGATGATGGTATGGTATACAGTGGGAACAGAGATGGTAAGGTAGTGGCTGAGAATACGGATGGCATTGTGCAGTGGCGTCACGGCTTCCACGAAGACAGTGTGCGTTCCGTTCATGTGTCCGGCGGCACGGTTTACAGTGCATCGCAGGACGGTACTGTCTTGGCCTACGATACGAATAACCACCAGATAGAGTGGCAGCACAGTTTCCACGGTGATAGAGTATACTCGGTTTACGAGGACGACGGCACTGTCTACAGTGGTGGATTGGACAACAGGGTCATAGCCGTGGACAGTAACGAGCTAGAGAGTGAGTACGACGGCGAAATAATAGAAGACGAAGACCTGGTTGAGTGGGACCATGAGCTTCATGGCGATACGGTGCGTTCTGTCTATGTGGACGACTACGTGGTCTACAGTGGTGATACAGATGGTGATCTGATAGCTGTTGATGTCGAAGACGGTTCTCTGGTGTGGAAAAGGGAAGGTCTTCACTTCGTTCGATATATATATTCAATAGATTCTGGGTACGATGACGATGAGTACGGTAAAGTTATATACAGTGTAAGTAACGAGGCGGTTAAGGCCGTTGATCCCGAGGATGGAGAAGATGTCCTAGGCTTCGATCCCGACGTGGATTCTGGGAGTGCATTGTCCGTGACGTACGGCGGAGACGACGGCGAGCTTTTCGTTGGTGATGGTTCTACCCTGAGCCTCATGGACGCCAAGTACGGATCCCTTTCGTGGCAACACGATCACCATGGTGATGATATACAGGCGATAGACGCCGTGGCCGACGAGGCAGTTTACAGCGGCGATGATGACGGGAAAATTGTCGGCTGCCACTATGACAACTCGCCGAGGATAAGCAATCCTGTACCTAAAGACAAGAGTAGATTCGTCGAAGTTAATCCTACACTTGAGGTCCAACTCGAGAGGACCAATGATGCCTATATCTATATCGAAAGCGACGATGACGACAGGTTCGAGGACATGACCTTTGCGGGAAACAAGTCCATCGACGACGGATTTGCCGATACTTTCTCTGTAGAAATAGGTGAGGATGATGGGGATGAAATAGAGAAAGACCTAGAACCTGGAGCTACCTATATTTGGACTGTGGAAGCTGAGAATGATTTGGGCGAGGATAAAAGCAAGTCGTACGAGTTTACAGTTACCACAGGCGATGTAGAGCCTCCTGAGGTAAATATTGAATATCCCTATCAGGAGGAAGGTGTTAGCAGGACACCGAAGCTCTGTGCAGAGATAAAGTCCGAGACCCTGGGTGATTGGGAGGAGGAGGTCGAAGTATTGTTTTCGGTTCGTGAGGAGAAGGTCGATAGCTTAAGTATTGGGTATAACCAGACCGTTTGCAGAGAGGTCAGTGAGTACCAAGGTGAACCCCTTGAGTTCGGTGAGGAATATGATTGGGAGGTAAAAGCAAAGGATGAACTCGATCAGGATACATCCAATCAGAGCTGGTTTGAGGTGAGGTACAAGGATGCGGCTAAAATTGATATGTTAGACCCCGAGGGCAGCGGAATTGATTTTGGTGAGGAGTTAGAGGCCGAGATAAACGTTTCCTATCAACCCTTTGATATAAAGTATTTCATAGACGACGAGGAGGTGCATACGAAACAGGACAGAGAGGTAAACGGAACCTTCAGGAGCCCATCGCTTAAGAACCTGGACAATTTCGATGTGGACTACGGCACCGAATACGAGTGGCAGATCAAGGTTATAGACGATGAAGGCCTGGAGAGCATCGAGGGGCCGAATACATTCAAAACAGAGTATCCACCTGCACCTAGCCTCAGTAATGCCCAACCTATGGGTGATGGTGTTTCTACAGGTACTGATCTGTCTGTGGATGTATACTCCCATAGCCCGCCTGTGGACGTAAACATAACCCTAGAGGATAGTGGAGAAAGCGTTAAGCACACGGATCTGATTAAAGTCGAGGATAACGAAGAGGAGGTTACCACCGATCCACCTACACTGGAATACGATGAAGATTACACATGGACAGTTAACGCTACGGATGCCCACGGAAATTCAACGGAGACCGAGTTCAGCTTCACTACCGAGGACCCACCGGAACCTGAGATGAGTCACTTCTATCCTGATGACCACCACGATAGTGTTCCACTTTCGGCGAACCTTTCGGTGTTCCTTGAGCTGAATACAGACGATGTGGATGTTAGCTTCTTTGTGGACGGTGGTGAAAAGCATACAGAAGAGGATGTTGGAGAAGACGGATACGTCACGACACCATCACTTATAGACATGGGCCTCGATGAGTACGATGAGGATCACGACTGGTATGTGGAGGTCGACGATGGTCACCAAGCCACTACCTCAGATCACATGACCTTTACAACGGCAGATCTCCCCACGCCTTATATATCCAGTCCGTCACCTCAGGATGGCACAGAGGGCGTTCACCCTGACACAGATCTCTCTGCCTACATCTCAGGAGACGACGATGAGTTCCCGATAGAGTGGGAAATGCATCTAGACGGAAGGGAGGTTGGAAGTAACGAGTTAGATGACGGAGGTGATACTGTAGAGAACGACAGTGATCTGGACTTGGACTATGGCGAAGAGTACGAGTGGACGGTCGAGGCCAGAAACGATCTCGGAGGCAGTGAGCTCAAAAGGTTTGAGTTCAGCACTTTGGACCCACCGGAACCTGATATAGGATCTCCAAGTCCACCTGATGGCATTAAGGGCGTTGATGAAGGCTTGGATGAGTTGGAGGTGGAAATTTCGAGCCCTGAGGATGGTGGAGATACTGATTGGTGGATATACTTCGATGGTAGGGGAGAAGAAGGTTATGTAGATGAGGGTGAAGAGGAAGATGCCACTTTCGACATAGATGATGATAGAGACCTTGAGTACGGAAAGACTTACGAATGGGACGTGGGTGCAGTAAATGAAAAAGGCGGTGAGGTCGAAGAAACCTTTGAGTTTACTGTTCAGGAATCAGATGCACCTGAAGTCGATGATCTTTCGCCAAAGATGGAAGATGGCGAGCAGTCCACATTGCCGGAGCTTTGTGCCGAGGTAGACTCTGATACGCTCCCTGTCACGGACGAGGATGAAGGCGTGGATGTTCAGTTCGATATCGTGGATGGTGGGACCTATCAGGAGACTATAACTTCCGGTGGGAAAGTATGTGTGCAGGCCGAAGAGGAATTGGACTACGGAAGGAAATATGACTGGACGGTAATCGCGACCGACAAGTTCGGAAGTATGAGGTATGAGGAGGCTCAATTCGAAACTTTAATACCTCCGGAACCCGTTTTACAGCAGCCCGTTCCTGGAGACGGTGACACAGGTGTTTCTGTAGACACATCACTCACCGTGGAGGTTCTCTCAGAAGGACATCCAACAGAAGTGGATGTTAATCTAACACGCGAGGATACTGGAAGTGAAGTTCACAGCTACATAGAAACTGTAAACGAAGAGCAGGCTGTGGTGACTGCTGAGCCGCCTGAACTTGACTACTACGAAGGATACGAGTGGACGGTGAACGCCACGGACGATCACGGCCACTCAACGGAAAAGACGTATTCTTTCAAGACGGAGAAGCCTCCGGAGCCCGAGGTACTTGGTGCTGTTCCTAGTGATGGTGAGGAGGATGTACCGGTAGATTCGGACATAACTGTGGATATAGTTTCACATCTACATCCTACGGATATTGATTGGGAGTTCATGGATGAGAGCTGGGGTGGTGAGGATACGCTTGAAGAAGGAGTTGATCCAGAAGGGGATGTATATACATATGAGATAGACAACGAGGAAGATGACCTTGGATTGGAGTATGGAGAGACCTACACCTTGAACTTTGAGTTGACAGATGATTCCGGTCAGAGCGTGGAAGAGAACTTTGAGTTCACTATCGTGGAGGCAGAGACTCCTTACAATCTATCGGCCGAAGACATAAAGGCCAATCTCGGTGGTAAATTGAGACTTGACTGGGAGTGGGGCGGAGACGATGAAAGACTGAAAGAATTTGAGATAGAGAGAATGAAGGAGGGACAAGAGGACTGGGAGGCCGTGGATAATGTCTCTGAACTTGAGGAACTGCCGTATATAGACCCTGATGATCAGTTCGATCAAGACGAGTTCACGGAATCCGGAGCGATTGAATCAGACAGAAAATTCGCTCTGGACAATGATACGGAACAGATCGACCTCGGCAGTCTCGAAGTCCTTGACCAAGACTACGTCGTTCCTGCGGACTACTACTACGTGGATGAGGAGGAGAACATGCTTCAATTCGTTGAAGACGAGGACTATGAGGAATACGATGAAGAGCACATAGTAGAGGAGAACGAGGATGATGACTGGGGCTTCGAGCTGGACAGGAAACCGGATAATGACACGGTAAAGATATACAACGGTACAGAAGTGGTAGACGAAAGCAATTACACGGTTAACGACGGACAGAGGTTTATAGAGTTCGTGGAGGAAGACTTCTACGAAGAAACGGTCGAGATTGAATACGAACACTACAAGTATGAAGAGGGAGAAGCAATCGATGTTGTCTACGAGCATTACAAGTTAGAGAACCGTGTTGAGTACTGCTACAGGGTAAGAGCCGACATGGGACAATACGGTTCAAGCGAGTGGTCCGATACAGACTGTGGACTTCCCAACATGCAGCCGCAGGTAGTAAATATGACGAGGAAGCCCGAGTACCCTGAGAGCGACGAGGATATAAGGTTTTACATATACGTTAACGACAGTTCCGCGACCTTCGACAACATGACAGCCGATTACTACGTAGAGAGACTTTCATACCACAATGATGAATACAAATACGATCCTGAGGTGATTGAAGGTTCAGTGGGATGTACTCCTATAGATGATCCTCAGCTAGATCCGGATGTAGATGCAGACTTTGAATGTATAAAGACGATTGATAATGAGGATACTGTCAAAGGAGATAAATATACGGCAATGATGAGACCGAACGACGGGATAGAGCACGGCGACTGGTCCGACTTCGACCAGGCGAACATTAACAACACAGCTCCTAGTGCTGAAGGTGTTGAAATAGAACCTGAAGATCCAGACGTTTACTCTGAGTTAGAGTGTTCATATGATTTTGTTCAGGGTAATCCTATGGACGAAGAGAATAAAACAGCTACTAAGTTCCGCTGGTACAGAAAGGTTGACGGTGATTGGCATCTAATGGCTGATGGAAAAGGCGAGGAATGGAAATCTATCCAGGGATCGGACGAGGATGTTCCGAGCTTCGAGCAGGGCGATGAGGTCAAATGTGGAGTCAAGGTTAAAGATAAAGAAGATACATGGCCCGAGTGGGATATTGCGAAGTATGACGAAGAATTCAGAGAGTCTGGTTCAGTTACAATCCAGGGTACTGATTCACCAACCATAACCAACCATTATACGGATGCTACAGAGGATTCTCCAGTCGCTAGCGGAGAAAATGTCACCTTCCACTTGTCATGGCTCGACGAGTACTCCGACAACTTCAATGTCAGTATCTGTGAGAATGTACTGGAGCCTGAAGATCAATATGATGAAGGTCATGACTACATGGTTTTTGGAGAAGACTCCGGTTGGTTCTACAGTAACGTCGAGGGGCAGAGAGCTGATAGTATATCGATCAAGGTTGATAAGTTCATGGATGAGGAGGGCAACATCAAAAAGGAAGGAAATACCACAGACTTTGTCTACGATGTAAATGTTTACAGTCTCGAAAGCCCAGGAGATGACCCTGATTCAGGGCCAATAGCCGAGGCCAATGACAGAGCCTTTACCGCTGGTCAATACACCACCATTGACTTTGGAAATGCACAGGCACTTGAAGGTGAAATCCTTGGTTTCGAGCTATTCATAGATAGCGATAACGGCGGTGAATCAGAACGATGGGCTTACGTTCCGGCGAACGGTACCGATGGGGATTACAAAGCGAAAAACGCCTCGAGTGAGGAGATAGATGTCTACGATCCAGCTATAAAGATAAACTACGTGTCTGATGACGACGAGGCCTGTTATGGAGAGGTGTACTGTTCTGAAGCTGTGGAGTCTGGCTCCGAGGAAACGGATTACGAGTGCGAGTACAACACGACTTCATTGGACGAACATGAAAACAGATACGAGGCTATGGTTACAGATGATGAGGGCAGGTCTTCAAACATTGTTTCCGGGGAGTTCTACGTTACTCAGCCGCCGACGTCAGATAACGTAACAGTTGAACCCGATCCTGCTAATGAAGATACTGAGCTCAGGTGTGGTTATGACTATGATGATCGGGGCAAGGAGGAAAATGAATCCGAGGCACTTTTCAGGTGGCACGTCAACGGAAATTTTGTCGAGGAAGGACACAACCAGTACTTTGGCGATGAATTTGAAACAGGAGACTCTGTAGGCTGTTCAGTTAAGGTGACTGACAAGCATGGATTCACAGACGATAAATTTGTTTCTTCAGAAAACAATGCATCCATCGAACCTGTTCCCGATTTACCGGAACTATGGCCTAAACCAGATGTTGTCGAGAAGGAAGAAATTGACATAATAGGTTTTGCCGAGGGAGCAGACAATCTCACAGTCCAAAATCTCAACCCCGACAACGATGCCATAATCGAAAAGGAAACAGACCTTCAAGTAACTAACTTGTCTGCGAATGCCGAAGTTGTTGAAAACGCTTCCGAGGGAGACGACCATATAAAGGTTGAAGAGACCGAGGACTACAATGATTCCACTTACCTCGGTATAGAAAACTATACGCATGAACATTTTGTATACTATGAGATAACAGGAACCGAGGATATCAGACTGAATACCTCAGAAGGTGAAATTGATGCGACAAGGCTTGATCTGGATACAAACCTCCAGGAGAATGTAACCAAGGGAACAGAGACCAATGCATACGATAACTCCTATCCAGACGGATGGTTCAACGTAACGATAGAACTTTGGGAGAGTACTGATAATGAGATTGGAGTCTGGGGAGAGAACGAGGTTGGTGAAGGAGGTGGGACCTACTTTACCCTTTACAACAAGCTTGAGGAAGATCTTCCTGCGCCTGATGTCGAAAGAGACGATGATGTCGTCGATGACAGCGAACTATTCCTCGAGTGGAGTATACCGGATCTTGATGCCGAAGAGATAGAAGATCTGGAGTATGCAGTTGGTGAGGAACCTTATCCGGATTCTGAATGGGATTCGGTCTTGGGCTGGACGGATTCATCTGATTATGAAATAGAAAAGGGCAATTTGACGACCTCTTCCCTTGATCTTATTGTCGACGAGACTTACTTCTTTGCGGTCAGGTACAGAAAGCATAGCTGGGCTTCCTGGAGCGAAGTGGGAATCAGCTCCTCTATGAAATACATACCGTCGGATGAACCCACTGAACCGCCCACGCCTGTGGATGTATACGCTCCTGCGGATATTCACACGGATCCGGTACTTGAGGCAAGCTGGACCGAAAGCACACAGGACTCTGATGACTACGAGGTGGATTACTACGAGTACGCTGTAGGGACGGCGGAATATCCAGAAGAAGGATGGAACGAAACGACAGGTGCATGGGTCAGTACAGGCCTTGATAGAGAGGTATCCGAGGAGTTTGACCTCAACAACACGGAAACTTACTACTTCAATGTGCGTGCTGTCGATACAGGAGGCTTTACCAGCAACGTGAGTTCCAGTGATGGGACAACGTACTACAACCAAACGAAACCCACAACCACTGTTGTACAGGTAGGAAACGACACAGATGGCCAGGACTACTGGCTTGACGATACTGGAGGTGATAAGACAAACTTAACTGTCGAAGGAAACAGGAATATGACCTGTTACTATTCGCCCTACAACAGGAACTTTGCGGATATGGAGGCCTACCAGGAAGGTGGCAGATGTAACGCCACTGGAGAGAACTGGGGTATAAACCATACGTGTGAGATGGAGCTAGACGAAGGAGAGTACACAAGGTACGTTGCCTGCAAGGACTCCGATGGGAGAGAACAGAGCGTAGATGAGAACACGGAAGTTGACTTCTACGTCGATCACAAAGCACCTACGGTAAAGTTCCTTCAACCAAAGGTGTTACAAGACCAAGAAAGGAAGGACAAGGTAGGACCTGATGATCTAATGAGGGTCAATATAACTGATTACCCAGGCGGAGTAGATGAACAGAACTTCACTATATACAACGATACTGATACAGTTGAGGAAGGAAGCCTGACCAAGGTTACAGACATGCTTTACTCCAACAACTATACATATGACTGGGCCACAGAGGAGGTAGCTTCAGGAGAATACTCCCTCGAAGTAGAAGCAGAGGACAGGTTTGGACATCGAGATAACTTCACAGTAGACTTCGAGCTCGACAAGGAACCTCCGAGTATAACCGCGGACGTTTACGATAACGTAAGCGATGAATACTTCCAGGAAGATTTCAATATAACTACGGAGTTGGTGGGATTTGACAACGTCCATTACCACGTCTTAGACGATGAAGGTAAGGTTGTATACAACGACAGCAATCTCTCGGCCGGTGGCTATGGGAACGAATGGAACTGGACAAAGGAGATGGACATAACAGACCTGGAGGATGGAAGGTACAGTGCCTTTTACACAGCAAACGATACGGTAGGAAACAGGGCAAACAAGTCATTTGATTTCTACGTAAACAGGTATACCTGGTTCAACGAGGACATAGAAAACCTGGAGTGGGCAGAAAATACTAGGTACGAGGATGCGATAGACCTCAGCGACCACTATGAGGACACAGTTAACGTTTCTGCCGCGTTTGGTCATAGCGATCCTGAAAACGTTACTGTTGAGATGGTAGAAGGTGAATATGTGGAGGATGAGGAGTTCATAGAGTTCTCTGACTGGGAATACACGAAGACGGGCGATATAACAGGATGGGACGGTGAGAAGTTCGTTGCTGACCTGCAGGATTCACCTGGCCCTGAAAATATAACCTTTTCGCAGAACGTTTCGACAGTGGAACCTTGGAAGGAGTACGAGTTCAGCGTACAGCACAGTACAGATAATACGGACAGTTCCGAATTCGAGTACGATATCTCCTTGGTACAGTATGACGACGATGAAGTGATCAAGGAAACAGTATACGACTTAGAAGCAACGGAAGACTGGACTGAACATACGGTAGAGTTCGTCACCAAGGAGGATATGGATAAATTGGAGATAGTACTTAGACAGGAACAGCTTTCGGAAGACCTCAGTACCGAGTCACTGTGGACTGATATGAGCCTCTTCGAAAATTACAGAGCGCCCAGAGTTTCATTTGAGCCTGATGCCCATTTCAGCGGTGCCGGCCACGTGGTGTTCTACGGTACAGACAGATACGGAGTTGTGGAGCCAAGCAATAACGTTACCCTTAACCTGACGGACGACAACTGCGAACCCGAACAAGGCGACTGGGTCATAGACGAGGAAGACGAGGTTTATTGTGGAGGAGCCAACGCTGAACTTATAGATGACAGTGGAACGGAGTCAATTACAGTAACGGGAGATACGTCATTGAACTTTACAGATATAGAGATCGATGTACCTGTTACCTTTGAAGGACAGAGCGAAACGGAGATAGAACGAAGCAACTTCAGTGAAGATATTCTGGTAACAGGTGAAGCAGAGGTAAACGCTACGGAATCCGGGTTCTATGGTTCGACGGAAGTAGAAGAAAACGGTGTTTTCAGAATAAGGGACAGTCCCGATACCGTCGAGGACATCGAGATAACAAGCAAGGATGCTGAAATACATGTAGGAGAAGATACAACTGTCGGTACCTTGTATTACGAGAAGGGGACTGTGGTATTTGATTCCTCTGAGGTAATCGGCGGAATTGAGATTGATTTGACTGAAGAGTCGAGTGCTGACCTTCAGGAGCTTCGCACGGGCGAAGAAGTAAATTCGGAGTTTGAGTATGAGAACGATTTGGGAGAAATCGAGATAAATGATACCTATCTTAAAGGCGATCTTGTCGTAGGGATGAATGAGAACTCCTATCTGGAGGTTAATGAGTCGGACCTGACCTCCTTTAGTTCGTTTGATGACTCCGATCTCCGCCTTGCAAACAGCAGCATAGCTACTGCTGAGAGCCGAGGTCACATCGAGATTAAGGATTCATCAATAGGAGTGCTTGAAATTTGGCAGTCTGCTGAAGTCGTTTCCGATAGATCAGAGATCGGTAAACTGGAAACTTCCATGAGTTCTACGACCGAGGAAGTCAGTATCACAGGGAATGTCAGTATATCCGAAGTCGAGGAGTTTGAGACGGGGACGATAGTCAGAGAATACCCACTTGAGATACTTAACGAGGAAGGTGAACCACTTCAGGAGGCAAGAGTTAATGGTGGAGATGAATACCCTGTTGATAATATTAATGTTTCAGAGGAGTTTGGAAGCGAAGACGAAGAACTTGTCCTCGAGGTAGAGTACTTTAACTTCAAGAACTTGACCCTCGAGACAGACACACCAGTGGTGATTCAGGATAGATTCCTCGATCCGGAGCTTGATCAGCGCCCCGTCAGCGAGACCTACGATGAAAACAAGGATAACTTCACGGTTGGTGACGAGTCATGGATGGGCGGAAACCTTGATACCCCGAACATAACCATAGGCCAGTATCCAGACATCGCTGAAGCCGAGGAGGAGATTGAAGAAGGAGACGTCAAACCAGTTAGCATAAAGGATGGAGACAGGACTTTGGTCGAGTTTGACTGGAACTTCAGCACAGAGCATCAGTTCCAGGTTATAGACGTGGACAATGAGTCCGAGAACTATGGCGATAGGATAAAGGTTTACAGAGGTGAAAAGGACGGAAGAAACTGGATCAATATCTCCGGAATAAACCTGGAGGATAACAATATTGAGGATTCCTTGAAGGACATGCGCTTTGAATATGACTCTGCTAACTTCGATGATGAAAAGCCTTCTATATGCGTCGTGGACGATGAGGTAGAGAAGATTGAAGATATAACCGGCTGCGAAGAAGGTATACATCTCCAGGAGAACGAGGAGAAGGAAGGAGTAGCTATGGAGATAGAGGACGGTGAGATGTACAATGTGTCTGGACTTGAAAACTCTGCAGCCATAGAGATGCCAAGAAGAGTTCCTAGCTACTCGGATCCTAGGCCCGAAGACGGGGCAGAAGATGCATCAGTAAGCCCAGAACTTTCCGTAAAGGTTGTCGATGAGGAAGAAGACGATGACCTGGACGTGACATTTTACAACGGTTCTAGCGATGAACCCATAGGAACTGAGTACGGCGTTGATTCTGGATCAAGGGCTGAATTCACATGGTCCGGCCTTGAGTACAACGAGACCTACGAGTGGTATGTCAAGGTCGATGATGGCACTTCTGCTACGGAATCTTCGGTTTGGAGCTTCGAGACGAAGGAGGAGGAAGACGAGGACGAAGACGATGGAGATACCGGAACAGGCAGCCCTGGAACCGGTTCCGGATCCGGACCTTCGCCCTCGCCGACAGAAGAGTTTGTTGTTGATGTCGAGGAAGATGTTTTAAGCATAACAGAGATTTATCTGGATGAAGGCGAGGAGAAGGACATCGAGTTTGAGGACTGGAACCGCGGCATCTACAGACTTGTCCTAGAGGCTGCGGAGGATATCGATGGTGAGGAGATGGTTTTTGAGTTCATAGAAGAGCTTTCTGTGGAAGGACCTGAAGAGGATGGATATGAACTTGAGGCCTATGAGAGCTTTGAAGTCGAGTCGACCTTGAACGATAAGGTAGAAAATGTTTACCTTTATTCCGAGATTCCCGTGGACTGGGTATACGAGGTTGAAGCGGATACAGTTGAGTTTTGGAGATACAGAGACCAGTGGAGCTCACTCCTGACCAATCAGATTGAAGGTACGGAATACAAGTTCAGATACAGAGGAAGCTTCCCTGAGTTCTCCTACCTTTCGGTTGTAGGAAAGAGGAGAGTTGATGAGTTTGTAGAACCAGAACCAGATGAAGATGTTATAATTGATGGTTCTGTCATAAGAGAAGATACCGGTGAGCCTATCGAGGGAGCTTCTGTTGTAGTGGAATCATTAGAGACGGATGAAACATGGACGACAGAAACGGACGAAACAGGATTTTACACAGTTGAAGTGTCTCCTGAAATAACTGTTGAGGTCAGAGCTGATTACGCTGGTTACGAAGAGGAGTACGATACGATCTTTACAACTGAGGATACTGAGCACAGCGCCGACCTCTCGTTGCAAGAGGAACATGAAGAAACAGAGTTCCCATTCATTGTAGTAGCTATTATCCTACTTCTCATAGTATTGACCGGACTCGGATTCTTCCTTTACAAGAAGAGGCCGGGACAGAAAAGTGGATATAGGTATTCCGAGAGAGGCACAGACAGCAGAGGGTCAGCAGGAACCCTGAGAGCATCCACGCAAAAGATAATGTCCAATCCGAAGAGGTTCAAGGGTAAGAAGGTGAGGATAAAGGGTAAAGTTGAGCCTTATCAGAGGTACAACGGGAAGACCTTCTACAGGATAAAGGACAACTCAGGTATGATTGATGGCGTTTCATCAAAACCTGACTATGAGGGTGAAGGATTTGTCGAAGGTGAGCTTGAGATCAAGCGCGGAAGGCCATGTCTACGGTTTTAGCTCCATTTAACTTATTCTATATCTGAGAAACGCTGCTATACCGCCTATTTTACCTAACTTTTCGCCGGATTCATGCCTTTCCGTGACTATCATTACTTCAGCACCTTTTTCTTCAGCTTCGTCGACGAGGTCTCTCAGTTTTCTGAGTTTCTTTTCGGATACAAGAATTTTCTTGGCTGCTCCCATTTCCACGGCCTTCTCAACGTCTTCCTCGCCGTAGGCTACTTCACCTGAGTCCTTTGAGAACTCCTCGAATAACCTTTCGACCTCAGAACTTTCTTCAGAAATCCTCGAGTCCTTTACGACCTTTTCTATAACTCCTCTTTTTATAACTTCCTCTACGCCTGTGCTTCCTGCATGGCTTGTGTTTGCTTTGACGGTTTTTTCAGAAAGGCCTCCATCTTCAAGTATCCTGTAAATTTTATCCTTTGTGAAGCCAGGCCCTGCCACGACGATCTTATCGAAGTCTCCCTCCTTCCTCCTTATTACAGAAGATACCTCGCCTAGATACTCGTCACTTTCCTCGCCTTCGTACTGCTTTCCAGAGCCACCTGAACGTACAGTGGTTATTATCTCCTTCCCGTTGCTTACTTTAGCTATTGTAGCTTCTTCGCGGTCCAGAGCACAGACCAAGACCTCGGGCGGCTTCTTGTAAGCTTTTTTTATTGTCCTCATCTGCCAATCCTTCCATCCGCCTTTCTTCACGATGGTGAGAATCTTCCCCGGTTCAGCGACTATCGTGTGGTAGCTGTCCAGTTCTACGTCCTCTGGCCCGTCTTTTATGGGTCCTGTAAGGCGAAGATTGCCTGTATGCTCGTGGAATTTCATCTTGTCCAGTTCTATAGTCAGATATACAGGCCTCTTGTTGCCCTTCTCCTCCCCGTCCTTTCTATCTATCATCTTTCGGCGCATAGTCTTTGCGTTGATGAGATCCTCTTCCTGTAGAACGTTTTCCAGTTCCCAGACGTCGTTGGGATTCTCTAACTTGAGCTTCAGCATACCCTCCTTCTTGTTGCTGTCGAGTATTTTCATACTATCACCAAGGCACAAATATTTTAATGTTAAGGTCTGATTAATATAAGTGGTAGAATGGATTTCGCCAGGGTTTTGGTGGTTGCGATAGTTCTCTTTGCAGCTCTTCTGCTCATTTTCGGAGGGGAACTGGAATTTGAGCCCGACCCCGAAGAGGATCCTGAGAGATACAGGTTCCGGCCCATAGACAAGACCATATCTGACTTCTTTGTTGGGAGTATTATGGAGACCGACTACAGGCATATGGTCCTTTCCGCGAAACCCTTTGAACTCTCCTTTGAGGAAAGAACTGAGATCCTAGGAGAGCTGGATGAAGCGGACGTTAGGCGAGGCTTTCTCAGAAACGAGCCGCACTACCTTGAGTTTAACCTCACGGGGGAAGAGGTAGAAAGGGTGAGGTCACTGGCGGTGGACTTTGATGTCGCTGAAACCAATCAGCTAAACACTTTGAGGATGCTCTTCAATGATGAGAAGTTCTACGAAGGCTATGCCGATGCTGGAAGATCTTATTCAAGGGATTTGGACCTCGAGCTTCTAGAAAAGAGAAACTTTCTTGAGATAACAGCTGGTTCTTCAGGCTGGCGTTTCTGGGCTCCAACTGTCTACGTTCTTGGGGATATAGAGGTAACCGGGGACGTTATAGAAAGACAGGAGAAAAGCTTTGAATTCGAGCTCGATGAAGACCAAGCACAGAACTTCGAGATGGGGAGACTGGTTTTGAGACCGGATAGGTTCGTTCCCAATGAACCGCTTTTCATCGAAGTCAACGGGCAGAGGGTATATGGCCAGAGAACGGAGATGCCTGATCGCAGGTCTCTGTGGATAGAGTTCGAGGACGTTGCTGTAAACGAAGGGAAGAACGAGATAAGGATGTTCACGGAGGAAGGTGGTCTTTACAGCTTCGATAGAGCTACCATGGTAGTGTTCTGGGAATCTCTCGAAGAAAAGAGGCCCGTTAGGTATATAGATGTGAGTCGCTCGGAATACCGCAGACTTCCAGGCGAAATAACTTTTACTGTGGACGGGGTAGAAGGATATCCAGAACATCTTACCCTGAAGCTCACGACGGCCGACGATGAAGAAAGGGAGCTTATGATAGAAAGACCTCTTGTAGAGGGCGAAAGGATTACCATAGATGTGACCAGGGATGACTTGGATGTCGGTGAGAACAGGCTCGAGTTCGTGGTCGGTGGAGAAGGAGGCTACTACCTCTCGGACTTTAAGGTCTCATTTTGAAGCTCAATTGCTACAGAATGAATCAATTTCCAATACCTTTAACTATTTTCTTCTTCTCTTTCACCAGTGTATTTACGGCGTAGATCTTCAATTTCCCGGAATATCTTGGTTTCCTTTTGGTGTATCTTGTACAGTATATTGATCCTTCTTTCATCGACATTAGCTAAACTTTCCCACCTCTTCCTGAAGTCTTTCCAGAAATTCACAGGACCCATCTTTGATATTTGACTTACGTTTTTGCCTGTTAACTCAATGTAGGTGGCCATTGCCACTGATCCCAGGGAATATTTATGACCTTCCATATCCTTTACATCTTTTATAGAATTTTTTATTGAAGATGAAATATCTTGTAAGGCCTTCATCATTTCCCCTCGATCCTTTTCATCTTTCCTAAACTTGTCCAGCTCACTTTGCAACATTTTCAAATCCATTTTTATTTCGTCAAGCTTCTTCAGCATTTCATCTGCATCTCTTTCAAAGTTTCTTCTGAGGTCTATTTTCTTCAGTTCTCTTGCTGTTTCCCTGTCAATTTCTGGCTTTTTTTCCTGTATGACTGCAAGGCCTTCCCTGTAGGCTCCATCCCAAAATTCTATTATCTTTTTCCGGAGTTCGGGTAACATATTTTTGATCCCCAGAGGAAGTCTTTTATCGAGTCTTCGGCGCATTTCTTCACTCCAGTTGTCTTTATCGTATTTCTTACTGCTTTTAATTACATCCTTGTCCTTTGTCCAGTCCTTGCCTTCGTATTCAGTGATTAGATGCGTTAGTTCGTGCATTATTATCTGTGCAGCTCGGCCTGCTTCCCTTCCAAATTCACTGGTCTCGACACCAGAATCTGCTACAATGCTTTCGGTGTCATAATATACTGTTGCCTTTTTCTCAATACTTGACAGTACTTTACGTACATCACTTCTTAGTATATGAGATCCTCCGATATTTGAACCAGGCCCCGAAGCAGGTGACATGTGCGAAGGAACAACGGATATTATTTCCAGACCTACATCCTCGGCAACTTTCACGAATTCCTTCCATGGCCCCATTTTTCTTAGCTTGTTTACAAGTTCCTTAGCTGGATCCTTCTCACCTTGGGGAGCATACTGGGGGCTTATTTGATCTACGACTTCAGGATCGAAGAAAAAGCTTATTCCATCGGCCCTGACCCTTTTCACTGCATCCTTTTTACCTTCACTTGACTCCTCCTTTTTGTCTGTTTTTTGAGATTGCTTTGTCTCTGTAGTTCTCAAAGGCCCCGTCTCCTTCTCTCCGCATGGAACCTCCCTAATAAACATCATAAGAGCGTCCGATCTCTCTATCTCTCCGAGCCAACCGTCCATCATACCTTCAAAGCTTCCGTACTGCTTCACGCCTTCGTGCACCTTTCTCTTTCTTATCTCCTTTGCAAGCGATCCAGCAAAAAACTTAGCACTCTTCACGTTCTTCGGTTTTACGATGTAGAGTCTCTTTGGAGTCGCTACGACCAGTCCCCTCTTTTCATTGTAGAGAAAACCCACAACCTCTTCGGGAGAAGGCGGTGTCAAGGGATTTGGATGCCAGTAGAAGTCCACATCTCCGTTTTCTATTCCTCTCAGATCCTCGTCTGAAAGTACCTGCATTACTTCGTCCGGTATGTTTTTTCTTGACGTCATCCTAACAGGACCATCTACCATACTTAGTAATGGCTAAGGTAGCTATAAAAATTTACTAAAGTTTTGGAAAATGGTTCAAAGGGGTCAAATAAGGGCAAATTATTTTAATAAGGATTACAAATTGTCCTTTAATTGGGAGGACGTTAATAGTTCTCTCCATGAGCCCCCATGTAACAAAGGTGAACACATTGCCCGAAGATCTCAAGGAAAGGATAAGAAAGGCTATTTCTAACCACAGAAAGATGGGCCACAGCAAGGAAGAAGCCGTAGAGAAGACCCTGGAGCTGTTCCAAGAAGCTAATCCGGAGTACGTGGAGTACGCAGCGGACGAGATCTATGGAGAGGAAAGAGAAGCGGAAAGCCAGGGGAAAGACGAAAAGGAACCCCGAACCAGGGACGACCTCAAGGAGCCGGAGATGATGGAAGGAAGGAGTTATATTACTAAGGGTGACCCCGTTTCTTCTAATAAATCTGATAAAGACGAAAGAACAAAGGGCAGAGATAAGTCAAAAGGTAGTGATGCTAGTTATTTCCCTGGTCAGGATGAGTC
>SL_8KL_010_SEDDRAFT_10001968_pt1 | contig 17675 bp, 13 predicted proteins | sample SodLakKL_010_SED_4_FD_11160 | JGI IMG/M metagenome (IMG submission 11160)
TACAATACCAAGGTTTAAATGAAGAATAGATTCATAACCCAAATGCACTTTTACAATAGTGTTGAGCCGATCTTACCATTTCACCCGAACCAAATCATAATAGCATAATACCTGCAACATGTTTCCTGTATAATAAAATTCATACATCTCCAACCCATTAAAAACTTATTTTTGATTTCCAAACCTTAATAGTCAGAGTATTTCCAATAAAAACGGGACCTTATTACCTTATTAAAATGCTCAGCAAAAACTCTCCAATACCCAACCAAAAACTGCATCAGCAGAGAAAGTATGGTAGAATGTTTTACATACTTTAAATATAACTACAATTCAACTTCTATTTATTATTTTTGTATACATTATAATACTCATTAAAAAAACAATTAATATGAACTACCAACCTGATTCTAATCGCTATGAATCTATGATTTACAACAGGGTAGGTTCAAGCGGCTTAAAGCTTCCTGCTGTTTCTCTGGGTCTATGGCATAATTTTGGAGATGTTGACCCTTTCTCTGTAGGAAGGGATATTGTATTTCGTGCATTTGATTTGGGAATAACTCATTTTGATCTTGCCAACAATTATGGGCCTCCTCCCGGTTCGGCTGAGAAAAATTTTGGACGGATTTTTAAAGAAGATTTAAAATCATATCGCGATGAATTGGTTATATCTTCAAAAGCCGGCTATGATATGTGGCCGGGGCCTTATGGCAACTGGGGCAGCCGTAAATATCTTGTTGCTAGCCTTGATCAATCGCTTCAGCGGCTTGGACTCGATTATGTGGATATTTTTTATCACCACCGTCCCGACCCTGATACACCCTTGGAAGAAACCATGGGAGCCCTTGATCATATTGTAAGGCAAGGAAAAGCATTATATGTGGGACTTTCAAACTATCCCGCAGATAAAACCCAAACTGCAATTGAGATATTAAAGAACCAGGGAACACCTTTCATTATCCATCAGCCCAGATACAATATGTTTGATCGATGGATAGAACAAGGACTTACCGAAGTGCTTAAAAAGAATAAGATCGGGTGTATAGTTTTTTCACCGCTTTTTCAGGGTCTTCTTACTGACAAATACCTGGAAAGGATACCCGAAAATTCCAGGGTGGCCAAATCACATGGATTTTTAAAGAAGGACCATATAACGGAAGAAAGGACAGAAAAGGTCCGAAAGCTTAATGAAATAGCCGGCAGCAGAAATCAATCAATGGCACAACTTGCACTGGCCTGGGTTTTGCGTGAATCTGTAGTTTCTTCTGTTTTGGTTGGCGCCAGTTCTGTCAATCAGCTCGAAGAAAATGTTAAAACTTTGGATAATCTGAATTTTAGCAATGAAGAGTTGAAAAGGATTAACCAAATCTTGAGTTAAGATCTCTCGTCGATATTGAAAACCAGGCAACTCAAAATTGTTTGTAAACAGCCCTGATAAGATATAAATAGTATCAGTAAGATTTAAAAAACAATTGTTGATACTTTGTGCATTGTTTCTTAACTTTGTATATAAAGTAATTTTAAAATTTTGATAATCATATTCTACCAAAATAAGAATAAACCAAAATAAAATTGTGTTTCTTTCCTTATCATAGTTTTTTGGTAAATATAGACTTCAAATTAAATAAATATCGTTTCACATTAAATATATTACATTATGTTTGGTGAACAGGAAGGTGAAATAGCGGTAAAAGCTGCCAGGAATATTGTTGAGGCAAAAGTTAAAGGTGACCTGCCTCCTGATATGGATTTCCCTGAAAAGTTTAATATAAATACGGGAGTATTCGTGACTATAAATAGATATTCATCAGGTGATTTAAGAGGATGTATAGGATATGCTGAAGCTGTTTATCCTGTGAAAGATGTATTAAAAAAAGCGGCGTTAGGTGTCACTGACGATCCAAGATTTCCTTCATTAGATGAGGAAGAATTGGGGGATATTATTGTAGAGGTTACCTTGCTTACTCTTCCTGAGGAAATTGATTATAAAGATCCAAAGCAGTTGGTAAATAAGATAACCTGTGGCGTTGATGGATTGATAGTTTCAAAAGGTCCATACAAAGGGATCCTACTTCCCCAGGTTCCAATAAAACAAGGTTGGGATGAGAATGAGTTTTTATCTTATACCTGCAAAAAAGCTGATTTGCCCCCGGAAGCCTGGAAGGAGGGAGGTTGTACGGTGAAAAAATTCCGGGGGGAGGTCTTTACTGAAGAAGAGCCCTATGGTAAAATAATTAAGAAAGAGCTGAACTAATATGATAAAAAAGTTGTTTATATAAATAAATTTAATAAAATACTAGATAATTAATAACAAAGCTAATATCATAAAAAAAATTTATTAACTTTGTTAGTAGCAACCAAAAAATATATAATTATGGAATTTAAATTACCGGAATTACCTTATACTGAGGATGCTTTAGAGCCTCATATTTCTAAAAAAACCATAGAATTTCATTATGGTAAACATCATCAAACTTATGTCAACAAGTTGAATAACCTTATAACAGACAGTGCTTATACGGATTCTTCATTGGAGGATATAATTAAAAAGACGGAGGGTGCAATATTTAATAATGCTGCCCAGGTATGGAATCATACTTTTTACTGGGAAAGTTTTGCACCGGATGGCGGTGGAAAGCCGGGCGGTGAATTGTTGAAAGCTATTGAGTCCAAATATGGTTCTTTTGAACAGTTTCAGGATGATTTTTCACAAGCAGCCATAACCCTGTTTGGTTCAGGATGGGCATGGTTGGTAAAAAAAGCTGATGGTTCCCTGGATATTGTTCAAAAAAGCAATGCCGGCAATCCTTTAAGAGACGGAGATACGCCATTATTAACTTGCGATGTTTGGGAACATGCTTATTATCTTGATTATCAAAACCGCCGTCCTGATTACCTTAATGCATTCTGGAAAATTGTTAATTGGTCGGAAATAGAAAAAAGGTTTTTAGGATAATATTTAAAGGGAAAATCTGCTCAAGCAGGTTTTCCCTTAATAATTTAGTAGAAGTGGAAAAACAATATTTTGGCTAAGGTATATATTAGTTTATTTTATTATCTAAAGGGTAAATCTTCTCTAAGATTAAAGCTGAATGAATGTTGCTTTGTTTGAATTTCTTTTTCCGGCTCTTCCTCATCATTTTCTTTTTTTACAATATAATCTCTGGCTACAGTCATTGAAATACTTGTGCCTGTGGGAGAATTTAAAATATCCAAAATGTCTTGTAAAGATAAATTTTGAGCGTATTTGTTATTAATGCGCATGACTTTGTCACCTTTTCTAATACCTGCTTCGTAAGCAGCAGAGCCGGGACTTACGTGGGTAATAACATAATTCTCGAACCTTACACCCTCTGCAGTCAAGCTAATGCCACTTATATTGCTGTTAAATCTATCACCAAAATCTGAATTTTTCCTTAATACTATTTGTTCTGTTGAATAATCTACAATAATGTGAAACCTTTTTAATATACCACCACCAATGAGTCCATTCCATTCAATATCCATTCTTTCTATCCACATTTGATCCGGATCGGGGTATGCAATTATAGGATCTTCAATGATAATGTCTTCACTTAATTTCATCTGCTTTAACCTGCCTTCTTCTCCCATCATTTGACCACTAATGCCTTTTCCTAAGTATGATCTTATTGTGGTATCACTTGTAAGGAAATAGTGGTCTTTATTTAAGTATGCGGTATGACTTGCACCAAGATCAAATAAAAGTGGTAAAGTTGTGGTAGTATCTTGTTTACCTGTCAGGGTTACATCAATATATGGTTTATTGTTTTTTAGTTCAAAGGGTATTATATGACTGTTCCTCCTGACTCTGTAATCACTATCTCTGTATATTCTTATAAAATCATTTGGGTAATTAATAGATATCGGGAATTCTTTTAAAAAATCATAACCAATAATTCCATGTACTTCAAACCCGAACATTTCAGATAAGGAAAGCACGTCTTCCGGTATTACAAGAAGCTCTTGGTTTTTACCTCCAATTTGATCAATTTCAATAGACACATCTTTAATTCTCATGGCCTCTATTATACCTCTTTCTCCCAGCCCCGCAATATATACATGATCATCTGTTTGTAAATCCAAAGCACGTGCTACTAGTGGCTCAGTAAGTATTGTTTGATTTACTCCTGTATCCAGGATGAAATTCAATTCGGGACCGTCATTAATTCTTAGCGGTAATACTATAAGATTATGAGCTATGTCAACAGGAATCCTGATAGAACTCCTGTCTGTTGTAAATTCAAAACCGGATTGATTAATATCACCTGCATGACCCGGGATATTAATTATGTACAGTAATAATAATATTATTAATTTCTTAAACATGGTCTTTCTCCTTTTTAACCCTTACTAAATATACAAAAAAATACTTAAACTAAAACAAAATGACTTTATTATTAAAAATAGTTGTTTTAATAATAAAACACATTACTCTTTTAGAATGTTTAACGAAACACACGTATTACCAAGCTTGCAATTTTATATATGACTGTACTGCATACTTTCCTATGTAAGTGTATTTCAATATATTAAACGTAAAATATGGCAGGGTTATTGTAAAGGGAGAAGTCTAATTGATATTTTTTAACAACTTATTATTTATCTTTTTTACAATAAAAGGTCCTTCGTAGATAAAGCCTGTATATATCTGTATTAGAGATGCTCCTGCATTAATTTTTTCTAGTGCATCCATGGCTGTAAATATTCCTCCTACTCCTATAATTGGGAGTTTGCCATTGGTTTTTTTTGAAATATAAGCAATTGTTTGGGTTGATTTTTCTTTAAGAGGTAATCCACTTAATCCACCGTCGCCAATCAATTGAATTTTTTGTGAATCTATAGTAAGGTTTTCGCGTGTAGTCGTTGTATTTGTTGCAATAATACCGTCAATCCCTGTTTGGTAAATTACTTCTATTATTTCGTCAAGTTGTTTCTCACTATGATCAGGGCCAATTTTAAGTAGTACAGGTTTTTTGAATGGTTTATCAGAATTTTGTTTTGATATCTCATCCAGGATGTTTTTTGTACTTTCTTTATCCTGAAGTTTGTCGAGATCTTGAATATTGGGACAGCTGATGTTTATGACAAAATAGTCAACATATGGATGCATTAAATCGAAAACTTTGCAATAATCATTAACAGCTTTATCGTTTGGTGTATTAGTGTTTTTTCCAATGTTGCATCCAACAATTATCTTAGGTTTATTCTTTTTTAAATTTTTTACAAATTCCTCAACTCCTTTATTGTTAAAACCCATTCTGTTTATAAGGGCTTTATCTGATGGTATTCTGAACATTCTCGGACGTGGATTACCTGGTTGTGACTCCGGAGTTACTGTACCAATTTCTACATGGCTAAACCCAAAATTTCCCAAGTGATTGTATAGCTTTGCTTCTTTATCAAACCCTGCTGCTATACCAACCGGGTTGTTAAAAGTAAGCCCAAAAAGATCCTTTTTTAGTGCAGGGTCTTTGACGGAAAAAATTTTCTTCGTTAACCATCCAATTCCGGGTATTGCGAATACGATCCTTAATCCTGTGGCTACAAAATGGTGAATTTTTTCAGGATCAATAAGAAATAGTATGGGGCGTATTACCCTTTTATACATTTTTTAAAGTTATATGATTAAAAAAAATCATTACTGTCCAATTAAAATTAAAATTTAGCCACTAAGGCTCCAAGACCCCAAGAAACACAAAGTTAATAGTAAAAAACATACTTTTTAGTTATCTTTTTGGTTTTCCTTTTGATCTTTGTCTTTGTTTTCTTCTGAATCTTCCGAATCTTCTTCGCTTGATTCGGGTTTGGAAATTAAGTCATGTTTAAGTAAAATATTATACCACATGAGAACCTTTTTTATATCGGAAGGATAAACTCTCTCCTTGTCATATTCAGGAATGAGACTTTCAAAATAATCCTGTAAAGTTTCGTTATCTGACTTATGGTCAATACTTGTTGGGCCTTCCTCTGCTTCGTAAATTATCCATAGCACATCTTTTAATGGCAGGTCTTCATTATTAGTAAAAATACTAATATCTTCCAATGTAGATGAACGTTGAGATGCAAAAATAGGCATTCGTTTTCCATCTTCTAAAGATTCTGCGATTATGCTACTTTTTGATTGGGAAACAATTTTGTAAAGTCCACTTTTACCAGAAATAGCAAGAATTTTACTCAAATCCATAATGTATTTATTTTATTAGTCTTGTAAGATTTATTTGTTTAAGTAAGTATCATAAAAAACGATTGCAAAAATACAACAATAATTAAAATGATATTAAATTTATCTTTTATTTGTATAATTGTTTAGCTGTCTTGGTTAATGGATAATCAGCGAGTGATAATAATATTTTTTAGTTAATTTAAAAATTACTCTACTTAATCCAATTTTCACTTCTCGTCAACTTAACCGGCTATGAAAACATTTGTGTATTATGAAGTTTTTTATAGATACCGTCTTGAGCCATTAATTCATGGTGGTTGCCTGTTTCAACGATCTTTCCTTCTTGCAGTACGCATATAATGTCGGCATTTATAACGGTTGATAGTCTGTGGGCAATTGCAATGGATGTACGGTTTTCCATTACTTTGTTAAGGGCTTTTTGTACAAGCCTTTCCGATTCGGTATCCAAAGAAGAAGTTGCTTCATCTAGAATCAGGATAGGGGGGTTATGTAGTACCGCACGGGCGATGGATATTCTTTGACGTTGTCCGCCAGAAAGCTTATTTCCACCTTCGCCGATATTTGTATAATATCCATTGTGAGTTTGCATTATAAACTCATGGGCATTAGCAATTTTTGCAGCTTTTATAACTTGTTCTTCCGGTACGTTTTCTGAGCCAATGGCTATATTATTAAAGAAATTATCATTAAATAGTATAGCTTCCTGGCTTACATTACCCATTAAAGCTCTAAGATCTTTTATTTTAAGGTTTTTAATGTTTACCCCGTCAAGTAAAATTTCGCCTTTGGTAACATCAAGAATACGAGGCAACAGGTCAACGAAGGTGGATTTGCCGGCACCGGAATGTCCTACCAGGGCAAGAGATTTGCCTTTTGGAATGACAAGGTTGATATTTTTTAACACATAATTATCATTATTGCTGTCATCATATCGGAAGTACACGTTTTTGTATTCTATTTGGTCGTTGAAAGATTCTACAGGAATGGGATTATTAATTTCGACGATAGTGTTTTTGGCTTTCATGATATCTTCAATTCTTTCGGCTGAAGCCATGCCTTTCTGGAGATTGTAGAAAGCTTTAGAAAATTGCTTAGCAGGACTAATGATTTGCGAAAATATTGCTATATAGGCAATAAAACCCTGGGAAGATAGGCTGGATTGACCTTCTAATACCAGGGAGCCACCGTATAGTATTATAATTACAACGACCATTGTTCCCAAAAACTCGCTGGTTGGCCCTGCAAGATAATGTCTTCTGTACATTTTGGTCATAACCCTGGTATAAAGGCTATTTAAGCTGTAAAATCTTCTCCTGATCTTATCTTCGGCATTAAAGGATTTTATGATTCTAAGCCCCGTTATGGTTTCCTCAATATAGGACATGATAATCCCTAATTTGCTTTGCCCGCGTAAAGCCGATATTTTTAAGTTTTTCCCTATTCTGCCTATAATAAGACCGCTCAAGGGAAGTAGGATTAATACAAAAATTGTAAGTACCGGACTCATTATAAATAAAGCCGTTAAGTAAACTAGTATTGTTAATGGCTCACGAATGAGCATTTCCAGGCTGCTGATCAAACTAAGCTCAATTTGCTGCACATCGTTAGTCATTCTGGAAAGTACGTCACCTTTGCGCTCATTAGTATAATATGAAAGAGGTAGGTCTAATGTTTTATTATATAATGTGTTGCGTATGTTTTTTACAACTCCGGTCCTTGTAGCAGCCAAATGAAACATTGCTAAATACCTGAAGCAATTTTTAAGTAAGCTGGTAATAATTACAATAAAAGCTATGAAAAAGAGAGCATAAAACTCTCCATAATTATTTATTAAAACACTTACATAATAGTTAAAGTTTTGCTCAACGGATTCTATAGATAATGCAAACGGTACAGGTTCTTCAACAATAGGCTGATTATCAAATAAAACTCCCAAAACAGGAGCAATCATTGTGAGTGAAAAAACCGCAAAAATAGCTGCTAAAAGATTGAAAATAAGATTATATAATACTCGTATCCTGTATGGAGTTAAATATTTAATTATTTTTTTATACTTTTTCATTTAAATTATATAACTTATTCCTTTATTGTGGATTTAGTATTTTTTTAATGTTTAAGTAGTTTTAATTAGAGAATTAATAGCTGTGATATGTTTATTTTCTGCAAGGCTTTAGCTATTATAATGATTTATATAAAAACAATTTATAATAATAATTATTATATTTTTGGCAACACTCCTGTATAGTTAAAAGGGGTGATGTTTTTTATTTCATTTTTTATTTCAGCACTTATATCAAGTGTATCTATGAAATCATGGATTGCCTTTTTGTCAATGACTTCATTTGCTCTTGTCAGTTCTTTAAGTTTTTCATATGGTTTTGGGTAGCCTTCGCGTCTTAATATAGTTTGAATGGCTTCTGCAACTACTTGCCAGTTATTTTCAAGGTCTTTATTAATTTCATCTTTATTAATAACGAGTTTGTTTAGTCCCTTTATTGTAGATTTAATTGCTAAAATCGTGTGTGCGCATGGTACGCCGATATTTCTGATTACTGTAGAGTCGCTCAGATCACGCTGCAATCTGGAAATTGGAAGTTTAGCAGACAGATGTTCGAAAAGAGCTATTGCTATACCACAATTGCCTTCTGAATTTTCAAAATCAATGGGATTGACTTTATGGGGCATAGCTGAAGAACCTACTTCGTCTTTGGTGATTTTTTGTTTAAAGTAATCCATTGATATATAAGACCATAAGTCCCTGTTTAGGTCAATTATAATTGTGCAAATTCTTTTTAAACAGTCAAAGATTGCAGATAATTCGTCATAATGATCAATTTGGGTGGTTACCTCGGAGCGTGTTAATTTTAACTTGCTTTCCACAAAACGGTTTGCAAATTCTATCCAGTCAATACGGGGGTAAGCCGCTTTATGTGCGTTAAAATTGCCTGTGGCTCCACCAAATTTGGCAGGATAATTAATTGCTTGCAGCTGCAGGATTTGTTTTTCAAGACGATTATGAAATACATACAATTCTTTACCAACAGTTGTTGGAGATGCCGGTTGCCCATGTGTACGAGCCAACATTGGATCATTTAACCAATGACTTGAAAGGTTTTTTAATATAGACAGCAATTCTTCAAGTTTAGGTAAGAGCTCATTATTTATACTTTCTTTTAAAAGAAGAGGAAAAGCAGTATTATTAATATCCTGTGATGTCAATCCAAAATGGATAAATTCCTGGTATTGCTTTAAATCAAGTTCTTCAAGCTTTTCTTTCAAAAAATATTCAACTGCCTTTATATCATGATTGGTGGTTTTTTCAATTTCCTTTACCCTGGTAGCGTCTTTTTCCGAAAAAGATTTGTAAATATTTGACAACTTGCCGAAATGTGCTGTTTCGATGTTTTTCAATTGAGGCAAGGGTAGTTTGCACAATTCAATAAAGTATTCTATTTCAACTAGTACGCGATATTTTATAAGTGCAGCTTCACTGAAATAATTTTGAAGGGAAGATGTGGCTTCCCGGTACCTGCCGTCTATGGGTGAAATGTTGTTTAATCCCGGATATTGCATGATATTTTTTTTGGCAAAGGTAACAAATAGATAAAAATTATATGGATTTATATGGTTAAATTAAATAAAAAAGCCGTACCTTTTTTAAGATACGGCTTTTTGTTTGTTTGTTATAATTAACTAGAAATCTGCGCCTCCCTCCATATCGTCAAACATGGCAGCTAATGCAGGCATAATATCTTCGAGATAATTCCATTCTTCATCTTCAAAAACAATTATTACGTACAATTCAGGTTCAGCATTGTCATATGCTGCATAAAATTCTAAATGACCAAGTTTTTTATTTCTTTCGGTATGAATAACATCAATGTTTAACCGGTCATTCAAATAATCAATGTCTAGTTCTTCTTCACCAGCATCAACACTTTCCAGATGTTCTTCAATTGCTAAAGGATACGCATCTCCTTCATATTTAATGGGGTTAGGAATGATGTTGCCTTCAACTTTTTCGGGTGTTTCGTCTTCATATAAATTTCCTTCTAAATGAAGATCAGCGCTAGTCAGTGTTTTGTCTTCAGTTGTCCAGCTCATTGATATGGAAGCATCTGTTTCACTTGCTGTAAATGTCATTAAAAAATTGTATGGAGGTAAATCCAAATCAATGGTACCACTGGTTGGCATGGGCTCATCGTTAATTTGAGTAAACTGTACATCATAATTAAGTGTCAGCACAGTTTCATTGTCAATGCTAAGTGAAAGCACTATAAAAGTTAGAACTTCTTCATTATCAAATACATCAACTTCCAAATCATCAATTCTTAAGGCAGCATTATTTTCTTCATTTTCAAAAGCTGTTTCATTAGCCGGGAAGTTTAATTCCAAATAATCTACTTCACCATCTTCCAGTATAAACGTATATTCCACAAAGCTGAAATAGTAAATACCTGTATCCTCTGTTGGATCAATTTGCTTTTCATCTACTTTTGTAGTAATGGGTTCAGAGGAAATAAATAAAGGCTCTTTGAAGAATTTTTCTGGTGTAGCCTGGAGAGTTAAATCTTTTAATGCTTCCATATTATAAGGGTCACTCTCCGTAAGTCCCATCAAAAACTCCATTGATGTAAAAGCATCAGATGCCATCATATTACTCATTTCATTGGAGAGATTCTGATCTGCATCTCTGAGTTCATCTTTTGCTTCTTCCGTTGGTAGCGTTTCGTCTATGTCATTATCATCTTCACATGATACTAAAAATAAGAAGAATAATGACATTAGTAAAGACGTTAATTTTAGTTGTTTTTTCATAGCGCAATTAATTTTTGATTAATATTTTAAATTTGTTATTTACCTTATCACATATCACAAATATAATACCATACTTTGAATTTTAAAAACAAAAACCTGGAAAATATTTTTATTTTTTTATGATCTTTTTCTTTTTGCTTGGTTAGCTTTTTCTTTTTGGATCTCTTCGAGCTTTTTTTGCCACTTCGACTTTTTCACAGGCTTTTTCTTATTTTCTTGTATTTTTGCCCTGATAGCGTCTTCATTTATAAACTTGCGGAACAGGAACATTTGCCCGAAGGTTATAATGTTGGTAAGAAAATAGTAATAACTAAGTCCTGCAGGGAAGCTGTTAAATATGAAAAGCAACATTACTGGCATCATGTACATCATGGTTTTCATTCCCGGCATTTGATTAGTACTTCCCATCATTTGACTATTCATCTTGGTGTAGATGACCGTAGAAGCAGCCATGAGCAGTGTAAAAAGACTTACGTGTTCGCCGTAAAACGGAATTTCGAAAGGCAGGTTAACTATAGCGTCGAAAGATGAAAGGTCATCAGCCCATAAAAATGATTCATGCCTGAGTTCAATAGAAGCAGGGAAAAATCTGAACATAGCTATAAGAATCGGCAGTTGCAGCAACATAGGCACACATCCTGCCATTGGATTCACTCCCGCCTTTTTGTAGAGAGCCATGGTTGCTTGTTGCTTTTTCATGGCATCTTCTTTTTTGGGATATTTTTTACTTAACTCTTCTATTTCCGGCTTTAGAGCTCTCATTCTTGCCGACGACATATATGTTTTATATGCAATAGGCAATAAGATTGTTTTAAGCAAAATAGTTAGGATCATAATAATAATACCATAATTGATATTAAATCCTTCCAAAAAGTTAAATACCGGAATTATCGCCAGGCGGTTAATCCAGCCAAATATACCCCATCCGAGATTTATTTGTCTTTCAAGGTCCATATCATACTTGCTCAAAGTTTGATAATGATTTGGACCAAAGTAAAACTGCATTGGATAATAGTTGTCTTCACGGGCTGAATATGGTATATCCATGGATGCAGATAAGCGTTTCAGGAATTCTTCATTTTCCTCTTCTTCGTATAAGGTGCTTTCTAAATCAGCATTTGAGAAATTATTTTCAGCAATTAATACTGATGAGAAAAACTGTTGTTTAAACGATACCCAGTTTATTCGTGTTCCAAGACTTTCAGAATCATCACGGTTTTGGCTTAGGTTATCAACATCTCCTGAGGAATACCTGTAATATAAAGCAGACCTGCTTTGTTCGAAATCACGGTTTTTTTCATGACGGGGCATGTTGATTTTCCAGTCAAGATTGATATGAGTGGTGTTGGGCGCTATCACATCTTGCATCCCCACAAAATTGACATTAAAATCAGTCATATAACTGTCACCCTGAAGCCCGTACTGATATTCTATATATTTGGGGTTGTCTTCCGTAGAATCATCAACATGAAGGCGCATTGCAAACATTGTTGAATCTCCGGATTCAACTTTTAGGTGGTTTTCATCCTCAAGGAATTGTTCGTTATAAAAATAGGGTTCGAAAAAGAAATCTTCTGTGTTTATAACGCGGTTACCATAAAAGAAGTTTAATGAAAGTTTGTCACCATTACCATAAAAAAGCTTAAGAGGTTCACCCTCAAAGTTTTCATATTCTTTAAGTTCTGCTGATCGAATATATCCACCTTGCTTGCTGATTTCAAGCTTTAACACTTCATTCTCGAAGGTATATAATTTCTCCTCTCCTGTAGCGCTACCCGCAAAAACCCCGTATTGATCACGCAAATCATCTTCACTGGCTTCTGCTGGCTCTTCTTCAACCACAGGTTCTCTCTCAGCGATATCTTCTTCAACTTCTATTGTATCTTCTTCTAATTTTTCTCTTTCGGCTCGAGCAATGCTGTCTTCTTTTCTTTCTATTTCCCGTCTACGTTGCCTTTCAGCAAGCTCCTCTTCCGAAGGGGCTATCCAAACGGTATAGCCGATCATTAAGAAAAGAATAACTATTAATCCTATTATATTGTCGCGGTTCATTATCTTTGTTTTTTTAAAAGTGCAAAGTTAGATTAAATTAAATAATTTAAAAAACCAAATAACCACAAAATAATTACAAAAATATTTAGCGGTTATTTTAAAAAATAATAAATATTTGTTAGTTATGATTTTTGCAAATATTCTTGTTCATGATTATGAGCAAGGGCTGCTTTTACAAAATTAATAAATAGAGGGTGTGGGACTGCTACGGTGCTTTTGTATTCCGGATGAAACTGTACTCCAAAAAACCAGGGATGGTCACTTAATTCAATTATTTCTACAAGATTGGCAGTTGGATTTATACCTGAAGCTTTCATTCCACTTTTTTCAAAGTCATTGAGATAATCATTATTAAATTCATATCTGTGGCGGTGTCTTTCAGAAATTTGTTTTTGTTTATAAACAGAAAAGACTTTGCTGTCAGGATCAATATCGCAGGGATAGGCTCCCAGCCTCATGGTTCCGCCCTTTATGGTCACTTTTTTTTGTTCTTCCATTATATCTATAACCGGGTAAGGAGTATTTACGTCTATTTCCGTTGAATGTGCATTTTTCAGATTAAGAATATTTCTTGCAAATTCAATAACTGCACATTGCATTCCAAGACAAAGTCCAAAAAAAGGTATTTTATTTTCCCTGGCATACTTTACAGTTGCAATTTTACCCTCAACTCCCCGCTTTCCAAAGCCCGGAGCTACCAGGATACCTGCAAGGTCTTTTAAATTTTCTTCAAGATTGTTTTCATTTAATTGTTCGGAGTGAATAAGCTTTACATTCACTTTACATTCATTAGCTGTACCTGCATGTATAAGTGATTCTATAATAGATTTGTAAGAATCAATTAATTCAACGTATTTACCTATTAGGCCTACATTTATAATGCTTTTTGGGTTTTCAAGGTGGTACAAAAATGTTTTCCATTTATCCAGATCGGGGATTGTTCGTGTTTTTAGATTTATTTTTTTTAATACTACCTTGTCAAGCTCTTCCGCCTGCATTAATAAAGGGACTTTGTAAATAGAATCAGTATCGATAGATTCTATAACGGAAGAGGTATTAATATTACAAAAGAGCGCAATTTTATCTTTTATTGACTGATTAAGAGGTCTTTCGGTGCGGCAAACAAGAATGTCAGGTTGTACGCCATATTCCAGCATGGTTTTTACTGAATGTTGGGTGGGTTTGGTTTTCAATTCTTTTGCTGCTGAGAGATATGGAATCAGGGTCAGGTGTATAACAAGGCAATCTTCCCGCATTTCATATTTTAATTGCCTTATGGCTTCAACGTAGGGTAATGACTCAATATCGCCTACTGTGCCACCGATTTCTGTAAGTACAAAATCATATTGATTCGTTTCGCCCAAAATTTTAACAGAGTACTTTATTTCATCGGTAATATGAGGTATAACCTGTACAGTTTCACCAAGATATTCACCTTTACGTTCTTTGTTGATAACTGATTGATAAATGCGCCCTGTTGTAACATTGTTGGCTTGTGATGTTATAATATTAAGAAATCGTTCATAGTGCCCCAGATCCAGATCTGTTTCGGCACCATCTTCTGTAACATAACATTCACCATGTTCATATGGGTTTAACGTTCCCGGATCAACATTTATATATGGGTCAAGTTTTTGAATAGTTACCGTGTAACCACGCGCTTGCAAAAGTTTGGCTAAAGAAGCCGATATAATGCCTTTTCCAAGAGATGAAGTAACCCCCCCAGTAATAAAAATATATTTAGTTTTTTGTGTCATTTCCATTCTGAAAAAAGTTTAAACTGCGAAAGTAAAAAAAAGATCGTATAAAATGATAATTTTTCTGAAGCAAATTATTATTAATATTGTATTTTTATATGCCTTATTATCTCAATGGAATGCTTAGATTTTATTTTATAATTATTATTTTTGATTTTTAAAAAAGTAAAAAAGTTGTGTTATGAATGAGCGTTTTATAATAAATATAAGCCGGTTTATGCTGGGTGGTGTTTTTTTGATTTTTGGTTTAAATTATTTTTTTGAATTTATGCCACTCGGTGCACTTGAGAAACAGGAAGCAGTGGAATTTATGAGTGGTTTGGACAGTGCAGGGTATTTTTTCCCTTTTCTCAGGATTGTAGAGATATCCATGGGTTTGTTATTAATATCGGGATTTTATACGGCATTAGCATTAGTTATACTTATGCCTGTAAACATAAATATTTTTCTTTTTAATTTGTTTTTGGATCCTACAGGCTTTCCTCTTAGCTTGGTTATGATGATAGCCCACATATACCTTGCATGGGTTTATAGAGAACACTATAAGGGGTTGTTTAAAAATCGTTTATAAAAATGTTTTTCTTTCACTTCTGCTCGATTAAGATATTAACAATAATCTCACGCAAAGGCGCAAGGACGCCAAGGGAAAAATCATAAATGATTTTTTCATCTTTGCGTACTTTTTAAATTCAACTATATTAATACAACTCATTAAAATACTAAAAACAGGGTTTTGCGCTAAAAATTTAGCAATTCTTACTTTGTGGCATAGCGCCTTTGCGTGAGATTTATATATTTAAAAGCACTTATGTGAAAATAATTAATAACCAGCGTGTTGTAATTAGTTAGATAGGAGACACGAAAACACTAGGATTCAATAAAAATTGAGAATCAATATTACTACCTTTATATATATTTTTTAGGGTCTTGGAGCCTTATTTGTTTATTTTATCTCTTTTAATTTTGAGATTATTTCTTGAGGATTTTTAGCATTGAATATTGTGTTTCCTGCTACGAGAATATTTACCCCTGCGTCGGCAAGTTGTTTTGCATTTTCCAGGCTGACACCTCCATCTACTTCTATTAAGGCTTTAGAGTTGTTTGATGATATTATACTACTAAGTTTTTCAATTCTTTTGATAGTTTGTTTAATAAATTTTTGTCCTCCAAATCCCGGGTTAACGCTCATAAGTAGGAAGTAATCAGCATCATTTACTATATCTGCCAATAGCTCAACAGGATTATGAGGATTGAGCACAACACCTGCTTTCATGCCCATTTCTTTTATTGCGTTAATTGTTCGGTTTAAGTGAGGGCATGTTTCATAATGCACTGAAAGATAATCAGCTCCTGATTTTTTGAATTCATCTATATGTTTGTCAGGATCTTCAATCATCAGGTGTACATCAAGGGGCTTTTTTGCAATTTTTTTTATTTGCTTAATTATACTAAACCCAAAGGTGATATTAGGCACAAACCGTCCGTCCATAATATCTAAATGGATAAAATCAGCACGGCTGTCGTTTATCATTTTTACATCCTCTTCCAACCTCAAAAAATTGGCTGAAAGCATAGATGGTGCTATTAATAGTGTCACAGATAAAAAATTTTAATAAACATCATTTTGGAAATAAGTAATGAGAATGTATGTAAACTTATTTCAGGCCAACTCACAACTCCCAACTCACAACTCCCAACTCACCACTCCCAACTCACCACTCCCAACTCACCACTCACCACTCACCACTCCCAACTCACCACTCACCACTCCCAACTCACCACTCCCAACTCACCACTCCCAACTCACCACTCACCACTCACCACTCCCAACTCACCACTCACCACTATTTCGGTCTTGGAAGAAGCGCTTTTCTTGATAGTTTTAGTTTTCCGGTTTTATTATCTACATCAAGTAATTTAACTTCAATTTCGTCTCCTTCTTTATAACCGCCATCCTCAACTTTCTCAAGTCTTCTCCATTCGATTTCGGAAATATGCAATAGTCCCTCTTTTCCGGGGAGTATTTCTACAAACATACCAAAATTAACTATACTTTTAACTGTACCGGTATATACTTCTCCGATTTCGGGAACGGTGGTAATACCTTTAATTTTATCCACAACCCACTCCAGTGATTTTTGGTCTTCCGAAACGATATCAACAACGCCATATTCACCAACTTCTTCAACTACTATAGTGCAACCGCTTTCTTTTTGCATATCTTGTATTACTTTACCTCCGGGGCCAATAACAGCACCAATAAACTCTTTAGGTATAGTGAGTTTGTGAATTCTTGGTACAAAAGATTTATAATCATCCCGTGGTTTTGATATGGTTTTACACATTTCCTCCAGGATATGCAGGCGTCCATTTTTAGCTTGATTTAGGGCTTTTTCCATGATTTCATAGCTCAATCCCTCAACTTTTATATCCATTTGGCAAGCCGTTATTCCTTCGTTAGTTCCTGTAACTTTAAAATCCATATCTCCCAAAGCGTCTTCATCACCAAGTATATCTGATAATATAGCGTATTTTTCGTTTTTGGGATCAGCTATTAGCCCCATAGCAATTCCTGATACAGGTTTCGATAAACTGACACCTGCATCCATAAGAGCTAAAGAACCTGCACATACGGTTGCCATTGATGATGATCCGTTAGATTCCAGTATATCGGATACTACTCTTATGGTATATGGGTTTTCTTGTTCGGTGGGCATAACAGGCTTTAAAGCTCTAAGTGCAAGGTTGCCATGTCCTATTTCACGCCTGCTTGTAAAACGCATCATTTTTACTTCTCCCGTACAGAAAGGAGGAAAGTTGTAATGTAACATGAATTTACTTGT
>SL_8KL_010_SEDDRAFT_10001969_pt1 | contig 17674 bp, 16 predicted proteins | sample SodLakKL_010_SED_4_FD_11160 | JGI IMG/M metagenome (IMG submission 11160)
CCTGTTTTATGGTGTTGCACATCTCGTCATAGACCTTCATGAAAGATACTGGGCCACTTGCTTCTCCACCAGTCGATTTTACAGTATCCCCTCTTGGCCTCAACCTAGAGAAAGTGTAACCGACGCCCCCTCCGGACTGGAATATCTTTGCGGCGTTCTTCACCTGCTGAAATATGCTGTCCATATCATCTTTCGGCGAAAGTACGAAACACGCGCTCAATTGTCCCAATTCCAGACCTGCATTCATCAGGGTCGGAGAATTGGGTATGAAATCGAGACCCGTCAAAGCTTCATAAAATTCCTCCTCTTCCTCATCGGGATCTCTATCATCATCATAATCTTCATTGACTTGAGCGATCGCGGAAGCAACGCGGCGAAACATCTGGTCAGGAGTTTCGATCACGTTACCGTCTTTGTCCCTCTTTAAGTACCTTTCCCTAAGAATTTTTTTAGCGTTTTTGGTGAGTTTTTCTGCGCTCATGAAATATTACCTCGATGGAATTTCGTAATGGAAAACCGACTTAAGAATATTCCGATTTAGTTTTATGCATATTTAAATTTATATAATAAAAACCCTATGGATGATTAGCCCTTACCAAAAAATCCGGATCTAGATAGAAAAAGATGTATCAAAATTAAAAAAGGTTAATTAAGAGCTTCACTTAACCCTAAATTGTGATAACATCGCTAAAAAAGAGGCCGTTCTCGTAATAGATATGATAAACGACTTCGTCTATGATAAGTTGGGCAATGAGAACGCAGAAGATATAGTTCCGAACGTAAGAAGACTTCTCGAAGATGCAAGTGATAATGACATCCTGAAGATTTTCGTACAGGATAAGCACAGTGAAAATGATCCTGAGATATCTCACTGGGGACCTCATGCCATGGAAGATGAAAAAGGTTCTGAAACCATACCCAAATTGGAAGGGATGGCTAACAGAAAATTGCCTAAGAGATTTTACGACGCATTTTACAAAACCGATCTGGAGTTGACTCTCCGGCAGCATCAGATAGAAAGGGTTATCCTGACCGGGGTGACCACCGATATATGTGTTCAGAACACCGCGGCAGGTGCTTTCTACAGAAATTACGAAATCAAAGTTGTAGAGGACTGCACGGCAGCGATGTCCGAAGAAAAAAAGAAGTCGGCACTGGACTACATGGAAGAGGTCTACGGAGCTGAGATCGTAGACAGCGATGAAGTCTTGAAAAGATGGTAAATATTTTCAAGGGTGAATGAACGATGAGTGCAAATTCAAGTCTCGATCTTGAGAGATCCGTAGAGCTAAGCGAGCATTACTACCACTTTCGATGATTAATTTTAAATACACCAATTCTCAATCAGGTGGAGCATGATGAATTTTGATGTCCGGGAGGAAACAAAAACATGATACGTTTTGGCCCAAGCGGTATACCATTATCCTGCAAAGGAAGGACTCTCGAAGACGGTATCAAAGATGTTCACAAACTCGGACTCAACGCGTTCGAGGTTCAATTTCTAAGACCGAAAGTCAGAACTAGACCGGTCGAAGAAGAAGAGGTCGGACTCAAGGCTAAAGAAGTGCCTGAAAAATTCGTCATAGGGGTCAACAAGGGAAGAGAATACAGGGAGATATTCGTAGAAGACCTAGATAAAGAACTCCAGAGAGGAGACATGCTGCATTCTATAACAGGAGGAGTTGCAACTGAATTTCACAAATTCCCCAGGCTAGCAAGACTCAGTAAAGAATTAGATGTCAAAATGACTCTTCATACGCCTTATTACATAGAATTGGCCGAAAAAGATACGGACCCCGTCCAAAAATCAAAGCGCGCTTTCAAGTATGGGGCGGTGATGGCGGACCAGATAGAGGCGGAAACCATAATCACCCACCTGGGTCTTAGAAGAGAAGATCAAAACGATGATTATCTCGAGGATTCCGCCGTTGAAAATCTAAGACAACTAAGAGACTGGATCTCTGAAAATTGTGAAACCGACATGAGGATAGGACTGGAAACCCAGACGGGTGAAGACGTTTTCGGAAGTCTCGACGAAACTTTAGATATCTGCAGCCAAGTCTCGGGAACGGTCCCAGTCATAAACTTTGCTCATATCAAGTCAGAAGAAAAATATCCTTTGGAAGATGAAGAGGATTTTGCGGAAATATTCGATCTTTGTAAAAAGTTTGTTTCTGATGACTATTATGTGACTTTTTCAGGTGTTGAAAAGAGAAGAAGGGACGAATGCCGATTGACCCCTATCAAAAGAGGAGAACTTCAATTCGAGGACCTTGTTTACCACCTTATAAAAAGAGAAGATGACGTGACCATAATATCTACTTCACCGTTGAAAGAGCACGACGCCATGTACATGAAAGTCATATTTGAAAGGATCTATTCTCGTGAGATAGGAAAAGAATTGAGGAAACAAGATGAATGAAAGGTTAGTGGAATCCGTAAATTATATATTAGACTCTATGGAGCATTCTTTAGATCATCTGAACTGTGAGAGTATAGAGGAAACCGTCAGCATGTTGACTTCCGCTAACAACGTATTCGTTTACGGTTCCGGGAGATCCGGACTTGTAGGGAGAACATTCGCGATGAGGCTGATGCAGATAGGTATCGAATCTTATTTTATAGGGGAGACCATAACACCCGCTGTGAAAAGAGGTGACTGTGTTTTCATCGTATCGAAGACCGGAGAAACACAGACAGCTATACAAGCCGCCGAGATCGTGAAGAACCGTGTAGAGGATGCAGAAACGATAGTTCTGACAGCCACCCCCGACTCGACTTTAGCGGATCTTGGAGATATTGTTATAGAACTCGAAGGAACCAAGAGCGACAAAAACAAGACGCTCGCCCCTTTAGGTACGGTTTTCGAGGATACCGCTATGATATTTTTAGACGGGCTGATAGCCGTGCTCATGCATGAACTCGGTGAAACTGAAGAAGATATGAAGGTTAGGCATCCGATCCTGATCTGATTTTAGTACGGATGAAGAGCAAAAGTTTTATAGGGCACCCCTATTCATCAACTTAACCACAATCACTTTAATGGAGTTGAATAAGGTGGCAAACGGATTGAATGCTGCACGGAAATTAAAGAAGAATCGACAAAAGTTCAGATGGAGTGACAAAGATTACAAGAAGAGAGAGTTGGGTCTGAGAGAAAGGACCGATCCATTGGAAGGAGCACCTCAAGGAAAAGGTATTGTTCTTGAAAAAGTGGGGATAGAGGCAAAACAGCCCAACTCCGCTATCAGAAAATGTGTAAAAGTTCAGCTGATCAAGAATGGAAGGCAGGTGACGGCTTTCGCTCCTGGTGAAGGAGCTATAAGTTATATAGACGAACACGACGAAGTACTCATCGAGGGTATCGGAGGGATGCGAGGTAAAGCTAAAGGAGATATACCAGGTGTAAGGTACAAGGTCGTAAAAGTAAATCGAGTCGCTTTATCAGAATTGATCGCTGGTAGAAAAGAAAAACCACTGAGATGATGTAAAAAGGTGATATATCATGGCTGAAGAAGAAACTGAAGATGAGGAAACAGTTGATCAAAATAGAGAAAAATTATATGAATCTCTCGATATGCCCCTTCTTTTTGATAAGTACGATATGAAAGAAGTCGAGGTCGACGATCCCGGTCTGGAGCGGTACATAAACTTACTGCCTATACTTTTACCTCACAGCGGTGGAACTCACGCTAACAAGAGGTTTAAGAAAGAAGAAGTCAGTATAATCGAAAGATTGATAAATCATATGATGAGAACAGAAGACTTCACCGGAAAGAAGTTGAAAGCTTACAACGCAGTAAAGGATGCAATGGATATAATACATGATAGGACTGACAACAATCCAGTTCAAGTTTTAGTGGATGCTATAGAGAACAGCGCACCCAGGGAAGAAACGACTCAGATAACTTACGGTGGAATATCAGTACCGAAAGCTGTAGATGTTTCTCCCTGTAGAAGGATATCCTTAGCGCTGTCGAAGATCTCTCAGGGTGCTGTAAAAGCGTCCTACAAGAATAAAAAGGACATTTCTACTTGTCTCGCGGAAGAACTTATAATGGCTTCCAGGAAGGACAAGAACAGCTTTGGAGTGTCCAAAAAAGAAGAGACAGAAAGGATGGCTGCTTCGGCCAGATAAAAACATTTTCTTTTTATCTTATTGGTGATTTTTATGGGTAGAAAAGAGAAAAACGTACAGAAAGCTAGGAAGTTGATGGAGAAACCGAAACAGATAAGAAATATCGGTACCGCCGCACATATCGATCATGGTAAAACCACATTGAGCGATAACCTGATCGCTGGTGCCGGCATGATGTCCGAAGAGTTAGCTGGAAAACAGCTTATGCTCGATTTTGACGATCAAGAGCAGGAAAGAGGTATCACCATCGACTCAGCGAATGTTTCGATGGTTCACGATTATGAAGAGGAGGAGTACCTTATCAATCTTGTAGATACTCCCGGCCATGTCGACTTCGGTGGCGACGTCACGAGAGCTATGAGAGCCGTAGACGGTGTCATAATAGTTGTATGCGCTGTTGAAGGTGTGATGCCTCAGACCGAGACCGTCATTAGACAGGCTATGAAAGAAAAGGTCAAACCGATCCTGTTCATAAATAAAGTCGATCGATTGATAAAAGAATTAAATGTGAATCCCGAAGAGATGCAGCAAAGATTCCACGAGATCATCAGAAATGTTGATCGATTGATAAAGAACAACGCTCCTGAAGAATTCAAAGACGATTGGAGGCTCAATGTGGAGGACGGAAATGTCGCATTCGGTTCAGCTCTGCAGAACTGGGCCATCTCCGTCCCGTTCATGGAAAAGAAAGGTATCACTTTTAAAGAGATATATGAGCATCTTGAAGGCGGTAAAGAGATGGAACGTAAGCTCTTGAAGAAAGCCCCTCTACACGAAGCCTTGTTGAATCAAGTGATCCGTCACATGCCTGACCCCATCAACGCCCAAAAATACAGGATACCCCATATCTGGCGTGGCGATCCCGAAAGTGACGTAGGCCAGACGATGATAAATTGTTCGGAAGATGGTCCTACGGCCATGATGGTCACTAAGATACTGATGGACGAGCACGCCGGTGAGATCTCAGTGGGTAGACTGTTCGGCGGTAAAATAGAGGACGGTATGGAACTCCATATCGATGATCAGCCAGGTACTAACAGAGTACAGCAAGTATCCCTGAGTGTCGGTGCCGATAGGATACCAGTAGATGAGATCAAAGCGGGCAATGTTGTAGCGATAGGCGGTTTAAGAGACGCGATCGCAGGTTCGACGGTTAGTTCCGAGGAAAATGTTGTTCCATTCGAGGAGATGAAGCACTTTTCTGAACCCGTAGTTACCAAAGCGATCGAGGCTAAGAATACTTCAGACTTGCCCAAATTGATAGAAGTGTTAAGATCGGTTGCCAAAGCAGATCCATCTATAGATATAGAGATCGATCAAGAAACTGGAGAACATCTTATATCCGGTATGGGAGAACTTCACCTTGAAATCACGGAACACAGGATCGAAGAAGAACACGGTGTACCTATAACTTCTTCAGAGCCGATAGTCGTTTACAGAGAAGCTATCGAGGGAATAGGCGGAACATTCATGGGTATTTCACCCAACAGACACAATAGATTCTATTTCGACGTGGAGCCCTTAGAAGAGGATGTCGTAAAGGCGATAGACGATGGAGATATATCTGTCCACGGTAAGATCAAAAATAAGAATGAATTAGCTAAAGATCTCCGAGAATTGGGTATGGAAAAAGAAGAAACCAAGAATTTCGTCAACTTCTCAGAAGATAACGTTTTACTGGATATGACCAAGGGTATCCAATACCTTAACGAAACCATGGAATTGATCGAGCAGGGATTCGAAGAACTATGTGAAGAAGGTCCGCTAGCAAGAGAACCGCTTAAAGGAGTAAAAGTCAAGTTGGTCAACGCAAAACTTCACGAAGACACCATCCATCGTGGACCTGCACAGGTTATCCCGGCGGTGAAAAACGCCATATCCGGAGCACTTTGTCAGGCAGGACGTGTGTTACTAGAGCCTAAGCAGAGAGTATTCATAGACGTACCGTCCGATCTGATGGGCAACGTGAATGTGGAGATACAGCAGAGAAGAGGCGAAGTGATCGACATGAGCCAAGAAGGCAACGATTCACACATAGAAGCTAAGTGTCCAGTTTCGGAGATGTTCGGATTCTCTGGAGACATAAGGAGCGCTACAGGCGGTAAAGCACTTTGGTCAACAGAACATGCAGGATTCGAAAAGGTTCCAGAAAAGATACAATCGGATATAGTCAGACAGATCAGGGAACGAAAAGGACTCAATCCGGAGCCCTTCGGAGAGTCACACTTCGAGGACTGAAGGGCGGCAAAACATATTAATAAACCCCCTTTCTATTCATTTTCATGACAGTGAACGACCAGAGTCAAGGTGAAAAGAATATATTGAGCCTTTTTTACGCCTTACTTGCAGGAGCCGGTCTAGCATTTTACATCTCGTGGTCCTTTCTTCACGGAACCTGGACCGATATAGGAGTGTATTCAGTATCAGTAGTGCTGATAGCTTTCGGCATAGTTGGCTACATGCTTTATTCTTTAGATGAAGAATAGAAAAAAGATTTTTTTGGACCGGGTCAGTGAGTTTTACTTAAATAGATTACTTCGGTAGTTCCCTCACCGCAGTTTATGCATTCTCCATCGAATTCTTCTTCCTCATATGGTGTCCCAAGTATATCTCTATCCGTGATATCTTCGATCTCCTTGCCACAAGCTTCTTTACCGCACCAACCTCCACGGTAAATCTTCTCTTCATCGATATCTGAAAGCTCTTCTATATCTTCGATGTTATCCTCAAGCTCTTCTTTAGCATTTTGATACATATCTTCCTGCATATCTTCGAAAGTACTCGCTATTTCGTCAACGATCTCACTTTTTTTGACTGTACGTTTTTCACCAGTATCTCTTCTAACAAGAGTGACTTCACCTTCGTCAACTTCGTCACTTCCTACATCGAGTCTGACCGGTATACCCTTCAACTCAGCGTCATAAAACTTACTTCCGGGTCTTTCATCACTATCATCTATGTCTACGTCTATTCCGATCCTCTCTAATTTCTCCTTGATATCTAAGCAGTAATCGATTATCTTTTCCTCGTCACCATAGATTATAGGTATGAGTCTAACCTGTGTAGGCGCGACCTCAGGAGGGAAGACCAGTCCTTTATCGTCCCCGTGTATAGCTACGATCGCTCCTACTAATCTTTCAGCCATGCCGTAAGTTGTCTGATAGACATTCTTGTGTTCGCCGTCCTCATCCTCGAAAGTGATATCGTATGCCTCGGAGAAATTTGTCATATACTGATGTATACCGGCCATCTGGAGAGTTCTACCGGTGGGCATCAATGAATCTGCACCGACGCTGTACTCAGCACCGGGGAACTTGTCCCAGTTAGTTCTTACAAGGGCTAGATAGGGCATACATATCTTCTTAGACAACTCGTCCATTATCTCTAGATCCTCTTCTATCTGGTTTTCAGAACCTTCTTCGGTTGCGTGACAAGTGTGTGCTTCGAAAAAATGGAATTCTCTCATCCTCATGAAAGCTTTTGTCTGCTTGGTTTCATATCTAAATACGTTTACCATCTGATATATCTTCAAAGGGAGATCAGCATGAGATCGGAGCCAAAGATCAAAGACGGGATACATAGCGGTCTCACTGGTCGGTCTCAAAAGAAGGGGTACATCTAATTCATTCCTTCCGGCTCTAGTTACCCAGTACACTTCATCTTCAAAACCCGCTATATGATCAGCTTCTTTCTCGAATTCTTTTTGAGGGACAAGGAGTGGGAACTTAACCTCTTGGTGTCCGGTTTCATTCACCAACCTCCTGGTCTCTCTATCTATGTTCTGCATGAGCTTCCAACCGTAGGGCGTCCATATATTCATGCCTTTGACCGGATACCTCTTGTCACATAGATCGGCTTCTTCTACGATCTCGTTATACCATTCATTGAAGTCAGTATATTTTTTGCTAGTTTTTTCGCCATTTTGGTCTTTTTCTTTTCCCATCTTTATCACGTAGGTCTCTTTGATTTATTTCAGAGTATTGATACACTCTTTTTATAATACTTTTGTTCTTATCAAGAGTATCTATCACGGAGCCGCTCTATCTCCTTTTTTTCATCACTATTCAAGTACCTATCGATCTGAGGATGTCGATCGGCATGCCAAACGGGTCTGTATTGTGTCATGATGTTGATCTTCGGATCGTCTAAATTGTTTTCTATCCATTCTAGAAGAGGTTTTGTACAGCATTCTAAATGTCCAGGAAGGGCCAGATGTCTGATTATCAGATCACCTGTTTTTTCTGCTATCAAGTGGTTCCTACGCAAAACAAAAGTGTAATCATCCACGTCGGACAGCTTTTTAGCGCACTCGTCATTGCCGTATTTGAAATCAGTGAGGTATACGTCCATCAATTGACTTAATATCTTCATGCTCTTCTCACTGAGATAAAGATTGCTGTTCCAGATCTGAGGTAATGGATTACTCATCCCTTCCAGAACTCGCAGTATGTAAGGTAAATTAGGCGTGGGATCGCCACCTACCCAGTTAACATTTTTGCCTCCGCTGGAATCGAGCTTTTTCGCCATCGTATCGACAGGTACGTGTCTACCACGATTCAGTTGGCTTATCTCGTAATTCTGACAGAAAGCGCAAGCGAAATTACAGCCGGCGAAAAAAACGGTATGAGATGGGACTAGTTCTTTCTCCTCTCCCATGTGAAGGAATTCAGAAGATATCTTCGATTCGGTGACCTCACAATATCCTTTCTCCCCTTTTTCCCTATTTACTTTACATCCGTGCTCACAAAAATCGCACTCTCGGACCATCCTCTCTACCAGTTCTAACTTCAACTTGAGAGGGGGGATCTCATCTCCACGTCTGTAATCATCTATTTCCGCCCAAAGTTGATCTGTACTCATCTTAGAGAGTCCCTCACAGATCGAAGTTCTCTTAGACTGTAGATAATAAGGTTCGATCTCCTTCTGAAGTATCTGTCTGTACCTATCTAACATGATATAATAGATGAGTGGAAGTGGATTATTTGACTTTTCCCCTGGCCTAAACCGATATTAAAATTAAAAGACAGGTGATCTTCTATCTTAGTGTATCTTTTACCGGTTTCAGATATACATGGATCTTGAACATCCTCTCTCGATGTAGTTGTGCATGTCGGCTATAGTTAAAAGATCACAGTCCCCACTACGATCTCATTTGAACATCCTGAAGTAAAGATGTAAAAACTCAAAGAACCAGGCAAAGAACAAAAAGATCGCTGCGAGATATTCTCCTGCGGGACCGATTATATCTATCAGTAGGAATTTTTCAATGTTGACATAAACAAATGTTGATAGGAAAACGAAAACTTGGAATTGGAACACCGTCAAAATCTTGAACTCGCTCTGGATATTCTCTTTAGAAATCGTCAGTGCGGTCTGCGTCACCGCCAAAGCCACTAGTACGAGTATAAATCCCTGATAACTATCGGGGAGTATCGAAAAAATAGATCCTATGAATATATATACCAGAACGGCGACCTGCACATATGGTAATCGTGGAAATCGAGAAAGGTTTTCCACCCTGAAAGGTATGGCCTCATTTAGTTTTGACCTCAAAGTATCGTTAAGTCTGATCAGGAGATATATTCCCAATCCTGAAAGACCTATACTGCCAAATAGGTAGATATTGTCCAATAATACCGCTGATTCGACACCAAAAACTAGACAGGTTATACTGATGATAAATTTACCTATACGTGATCTTTTCATCGAACTAAGAGATGATGTTTTTGTAAAATAATTTTTGGTCAAAGTGCTGCAGGGATCATCTATTGAAGGATGCGCCATCTAACACCCTCAACAATGATAAGAGTTAAATTACGATCGTTTGATGTGACCACATCATGTCTAGACCTGAAGACCTCAACATCGTTGAACCTGGAAGTCCGGAAAACATAAGCAAAGCCGAATATGCGTTGGAGGAATACTCAGATCACTTTTCTGATCTCGTCGAGATGGAAAGAAAAGAGGAGATGGAGAGACACGAGAGAGAGATGAAACAACTTTCAGGATGGGAAAGAGAGAAAGAAGGGAGAGCTATACTAAACGCACGTGCAAGGGATGAAGGGACCGCTCTAGGGGGAAAATTCATAGTCAAATTCGTAAGAAAAGACGGACTTCCAGAGACCGAGATAAGCGTTGGTGATCTGGTAAGGATAAGCAAAAACGAACCTCTATCAGATGATAACCCTTCTGGGACGGTCACTGAGAAGACTGGCTATTCACTAAAAGCCGCATTCGACGAAAAACCACCGGGGTGGATATATGACAAAGTAAGGGTGGATCTTTACGTGAACGACATAACCTATCAAAGGATGTTGGATGCTCTCGAAAAGATAAAAAAACTGAAAGGTAAAAAAAGGAAACTCGTCAAGACCCTATTGGATGGGAAAAAGCTTCAACACGATACCATCGACGAGATATATTACTGCAATCAAGAACTCAATGAGAGCCAAAAAGAGGCGGTCAGAAAAGCGATAAAGGCAGAAGATATACATCTTATCCATGGACCACCAGGGACCGGAAAAACCGTGACCTCAGTAGAGGTCATAGAACAGTATATAGAGAAAGATAAAGACGTATTGGCCTGCGCTGATTCCAACGTAGCTGTGGACAACCTGGTAGAGCATCTCGTTTCTAGAGGACGTAGAGTGGTAAGAGTAGGTCATCCGGCGAGAGTCACTCCAGTGCTGAGGAAACACACACTCGACTATTTATTGGAAAAAAATGACACCTACCAAAAGGCGCAAGAATTGAGAGAAGAAGCATTTGAGCTTAAGGACGAACAGGAAGACTATACCTACCCGAGCGGAAGATGGAGAAGAGGTCTTAGCAACGAAGCGATAAAAAGTTTGGCTGAGAAAGACAAAGGCAGTAGAGGTATACCACCAAATAAGATGAAAGAGATGGCAAAGTCACTAGAACTGCAGGAGAAGATAGATGAACTGTTCGATAAGGTAGACGACCTTGAAGAGAAGGCTGTGAGCGAGGTCCTCGAAAGATCAGACGTCGTATGCTCAACAAACTCATCTTCCGCCTCTCAAGCATTAGAAGAAGAGGATTTCGATCTCTGTGTTATAGACGAAGCTACGCAGGCGACTGAGCCGTCCTGTTTGATACCTTCGATCAAGGCCGAAAAATTGGTTATGGCTGGAGATCACAAACAGCTACCTCCTACGATCCTGAACGAGGAAGCAAAGAGAGAAGGTTTAGATGAAACGATGTTCGAAAGACTGATCGCCCTTTTCGGTGACAACGTAAAGACTTTGCTGAAGATACAGTACAGGATGCACGAAAAGATCATGAGGTTCTCAGCAGACGAATTCTACAACGGTGAACTTTTAGCTGACAGCTCTGTGGAAGCGCATACGCTGAAAGATATCATAGATCGTGATCCCAAGAGTAAATTCAGACATGTTTTAGATCCTTATCCACCATTGTCCATGATAGATACAAAGATGGAGATGCCCGAAAGAACGAGAAGTGGTTCAACTTCAAAGGAAAATCCGGGTGAGGCGGTCCTTGCTAAAGAACTAGCGGAAGAGTATCTAGACCTGGGGTTGGAAGCCACTGATATAGGCATAATAACGCCTTACAAGGATCAGGCGGATCTGATAGAGAAAAAGATAGTAGAAGAAAACCTGGAGATCGACACCGTAGATGGGTTCCAAGGTCGAGAGAAAGAAGTGATCATACTATCCTTAACTAGGAGCAACGATGAAGGGATCATCGGGTTCCTGAAAGATCTGAGAAGGCTGAACGTTAGTCTTACAAGGGCAAAAAGAAAATTGATAGTTCTGTGTGATAAAAGTACACTATCCTCTAACGAGGTATATGACAGACTTTTCCATCATATTGAGAAAGTAGGAAATAGTTTTGAGATATCTACCTGAATTTCATTCAAGGGCCTTTTCTTGCACCTCTAGAAGTTCTTCGATGCCTTTTTCAGCAAGATCCAACAATCTATCATGCTGTTCTCTGCTGAAAACCGCCTCTTCACCGGTGGCCTGTATCTCGATGAATTCACCTTCCTCGTTCATCACGACATTCATGTCAACATCTGCATTAAAATCATCTTCATAACATAGATCCAGCCTTTCTTCTCCTTCGACTATGCCCACGCTGGTCGCCGCTATCTTTCCGGTCATAGGGTCGGATTCTATATCACCGGCTTCGAGCATTTTTTGAACGGCCAGATTCAAAGCCACCCAGGCACCCGTGATGGATGCAGTCCTCGTACCGCCGTCGGCCTGAAGGACGTCGCAGTCTATCCAAAGTGTTCTTGGACCGACTTTCTCTAAATCGATACCCGCTCTGAGACTTCTTCCTATCAACCTCTGTATCTCTTTGGTCCTTCCTTTAGCTCCTCTTCTTTCTCGTCTGATCCTTTCTTCTCCACTACCGGGCAGCATGCCGTATTTTGCTGTGAGCCATCCGTGATCGGCTTCTTCTTCATCTATCCACGGTGGGAGCGACTCTTCCACCATTACGGTACATATGACTTTTGTCTTTCCGGTCTCTATCAGCGCTGAACCCTTAGGATTTTCCAGATAGCCAGGTCTTATGGAAGTCTTCCGTAACTCATCATTCGCTCTGTCTCCTCTAGACATCTTTTACACCTTTTTAACCCTGTTAGAAGGGGTTCTGATATAAATGTTAGGTAGAGTAAAAACAGGAGTTATTGAAAAAATTAGGTTTTTCGTAGGAGATAGTGTGCCGAAAGAATTAAGAAAGGTGTTTTATATGAGAATCCATGACATTCCGAGGATTTATCTCGATAGATGTAGAGCCGACAGACAAGATGCTCAAATTCATCGATGAAGTGGAGAGAACTGGGGCACCTCTAAACATGGTCGATCCCAGTCAACTTCATATGACCGTCAAGTTCCTAGGGGACACTGAAGAAGACCTCGTAGAAGAGATAGTCGAAAAAACGGAATTTGCACTCGAACCTTACGACCCTTTCAAGATCGATCTGAAAGGGACAGGAGCTTTTCCACATCTTGGATTTATGAAGGTGGTTTGGATTGGTTCTGAGGTCTCTTCGGAAGAAACACAGACATCCAAGAATGAGGAGTTCTCGCTTCTGTCAGATATAGCTCATAGGATAGAAGAAGAACTAGTCCCTCTAGGTTTCGAAAGAGACGATAGGGAATTCTCTCCTCACTTCACAGTTGCTAGGGTGAAAGGTGGTAAGAATAAGGAAAGATTGAAGAGTACGATAGAAGAGTATGAGGACGAAGATTTTGCGACTTGGGAAGTCGAAAAACTGACCTTGAAGAAGAGCGTATTGAAAAAAAGTGGTCCCGAATATCACACTCTAGAGGAGATCACCCTTTAGATATCCATCCACATGTTCAGTCCTACGACGATATTAGGATTGGTCGTGTTCGCGCCCGCTATCATCGTACTGTATTTTCCCTTGGGTAAGTATGAAAGATATTTCAAAGCCAATAAAGCCCTCTTCATGATACTAGTAGGTCTTGCAGTAGGGATGGGAGTAGGCTTCTTTTCGATGTTCTTCTTTTTAGGTAACATCGTACTAGCGCTTTTGCTGATAGCGCTGTTAGAGATAATAAAATTTTTAGCCATGATGCAGAGACCGTTTCGTATGAAATACGATGCTCCTTTCTATGGGTTCGCTTTCGGCGCCGGTATATCTGTGATGATGGTCTTTACATTTATATATGGCTTCCAATTATTCGCTTTGGATCCAGTGAATCTCGTTTTGATACTGCTGTTATCCTATAATTACACTTTTGTCCAGGCTTCCACCGGAGGTATCATAGGGTATGGAAGTAAAAAAGGAGATTTTTGGCGGTATCTGATCAGAGCTTTCCTTATCAGCGGTCTCCACGTATCCATGATAACATTTTTTTGGGAGGGAAGGTTCAGTCTAGTCGTTGACTTTATTATATTGGTTATCGGAGCCATTTATGGAACATTCTTGGTCTTTTACGTTTACAGCGAGATATTTCCTGAAGTTGTATCTGATAAGCTACAAGAGCTTGAAAAAGAAAAAGATGACACAAATAGCACCTAATAATTATATAAAACCCACCTCTTAATTATGGTGATGGCGAAGAAAAATAAAAGGGGTCATACTAGAGATTCTACATTATTGGCGATCATAGGTCTACTGATAGTTTTCTTGATATTATCTGCTGTATTTTTGGTCCCTATAATGGATTTCTTTCACGGATCTTTTACCACTGGAAGGGTCTATCCAGAAAGAGCTGATTTTACTATAGAAAGAAGGGTAACACTACGGAATACTGCTGTCGAGAGTGATATAATGAACAATACGTTAGATTACAATTTGACCATAGCTCAACCCTACAACATAACTGAAAGCGATATCCAATACGTAGATAGTATCGACTGGGACCCAGAACCTAATTTTTATCGAAAATACGGATCTGAATGGAAAGCCTGGGATAGACAAATCGAACCTTCGGGGAGTGATGAGATAATGATGAGTTACGACGTGAGAACAAGTACGGTATCATGGGATTACTCCTCAGAGAACTCTGGAACCACCGATGATATCTCAGATGAATTGAAAGAGAAATACAACAAAAACCAGTGGAGGCTGGATCAAGACCGTAATGGCGATGGCGACAGAGACTGGATGATAGAACCTGACCATCCGGAAATAGAAAATTTAGCTGAAGAGATCGTCCAGGATGAGGAAAATATTTATGACAAATCCAGGGCGATCTATGATTGGATCGATGATAATATCGAATATGAGATAGGAAGGTCCGGAAGACTGCCCAAGCATGCTTATTGGGTTTTGGAGAGCGGCACTGGAGATTGCGACGAACAATCTTTTCTTTACGCCTCTCTCTCTAGAGCTGTGGGGATACCCGCTTGGATAGAACTCGGAGTTTTATATGATAGAGGGGGTGAAAGATGGGGCGGCCACGGATGGATAAGAACGAAGATCATCTCGGAAAACAACACGGGTGGATGGGTCAACATAGATACTGTGAACGACCAGTTCTATTTCAGAGACGCGTTACGTTTTACAACTTGGGTAGATGACGGTGAAGAAGATCATATCGAAGAATTTTACAAATACATAAAATGGGGTGGTGGAGAACTAGAACCCGTCGAGGATGATTTCGACGATGTCAGGATGGAAACCGACGGCCGGATCGTTGTAAGAAACGGATTCGCTCTCCCGGGTTTTGAAGCTTGGATAGTTATACCTTCTGTCATCTCCTCTATATTCATCTATTCAGTCTATGATAAAAAGAAAAGATGAAAGTTTTGAAGAGATGGTCGGGAAATTCAGGATCATATATACTAGACTCAAACGGATATCAGCGTTAGATCATTGTTCATATAGATATAAGATCCGATCTCCAGGCGATAGAAGAGTTCGATGAAGACTTTGAGATAGGGTTTTTTCAATTTTTAGCTCTCCAGGAAAGAGGTCATACTTATCCCCTTCAGAATACAGTTAACACAAGTGTTTGTTTTATCAGGAGTCTTCTAAGCAACAAGAGCAGCCTCAATCATTTGGTTTTAACATCGACTCGAATGAATTCACCGTTAAAATGGGTTATACCTGGGCGGTCGATGGAAGATGGTTGAGGAAGACTACATACCCTAGAATTCGCAGCGATAGGAGGTGGTCTTTCTGAAAAGTGAAAGTGAGAATAGAAGTACATTTCGAAGGAAGTGATGAGGTTAAAGATGGAAAGTACTAACTTGATTTGCAGTGTTTGTTTTGATTTCAACGACTTTCTCGATATAAGTTTCAATCAGATCCTTTCATTTTCTCTCTTTTCGGAGGTAATAAGAAGATACCGACGATACTACCGATGAGAAGTAGACCGAGGGTGACCCACCAAAGATTGTTTGCCAAAGCACTTAGGACACTTTCCACCCAGCTAGTCAAAGTTCTTGACATCCCTAAAAATAAACCACCCTCTTTCTCTCTGATCGTTATCGAATGGAGTGAATAATTTGGAGAGCGTCCAGAAATATATATATATCATCATCAGTAGTTTGGATCGTTCTGACATAGGATGAATGATCAAAAGTCCAGCCTTCTTCTCCTGTTTCTTTTTCTGCCGCCACTATCTCTCCGTTTCCACATCCACTATAGACAACATCTTCATCTATTTGTATCGTATTTATTCCTCGTCCTTCGCGAGTGGTTTGTCTCTCAGTGTGATGTGTGTGTTCCCAAATCTTTTCCTCTTTTTCAGCGTCATAGGCTATGATTTCATCGCTCCCTCCGCTGTAAACGGTATCGTCTTCAACAGCCAATGTAAATGCATCATTACCATGGTAAGAATGTTCCCATATCTTCTCCCCTGTTTCTACATCAGCAGCTATAATCTTATTTGCTTCAGCGGAGTAAACTACTCCGTTTTCGACATGAACAGAATAAGCGCCTCCTCCGTGAGTATGGTTCATCACTTCTTCTCCTGTTTCGATGTCAACAGCTCTGACTCCTCGGCCTTCTCCGTCTCCACCACCAGTAAAAAGCCTGTTCTCCGAAAGGTCTAGGGAACGGACCTCTCCTATATGTATACGATTTTGCCAGATCTCTTCACCATTTTCAGCATCTATAGATGCAACGTTACCGATGCGATCGCCGATGTAAACTACATCTTCATATTTGGAAATAGCGGTGATCGTTTCGTTCACGATTGAATCCTGATAGATGTAATGATGATCGTGGCTCCAAAGCACCTCTTCATCTTCTAAATCGACAGCGATCAATTGATTTCGCTGAGGATTAGAATAGAGCATGTTGTCATCCAAATCAAAATGCGAAAGACCCCCAATATAATGATCTTCTATCCGAGTCTCTTCCCAAACTATAGGACCAGGATGAGAATTTTCTCTACCTCTTACCAACAATACGGCAGAAAAAATAGAGATGATCAGCATTGCAATGATCATGATAACGTAATTTTTTTTGATATTCATTTGATACTCACCGCTATATCAATCGTTAAAAACGATATATATGATTTACGAGATAATATATATTCTTTTATTTATCATTTTGAGGATGATTATGAAGGGTAAAAGATTAGCAACTATGTTAGTTGTCTTATTTCAGGTAGCGATGGGCGTATCGGCTGTCTTCAGCCGATTGAAGAAGTGAAATCAGATGAATCTTTCGAAACACCGTATAAAACCAGCACATATACTTTGGATACTGTTCATTTAAAGGCCGGTAGAGACCATGGGATGATAGTATTCATTCTGAAACCGGAGGTCAAATCCTAAAAAAAAATGGTCCCGACTCCCGGATTCCCGCAGTGGTAACGAGGGAATAGCGGAATCTATGATTCCGCGGAGGAAGAGAGACTTTGACTGTAAGGAAAAGTCCCGACTCCCGGATTCTAGTAGGAATCAGAGATTCCTACGACTCACAAATTACAAATTTGTTCGTGAACCGGAGTTCAAATCCTAAAAAAAATGGTCCCGACTCCCGGATTTGAACCGGGGGCTTGGTGATTTCCGCGGGTGATGTTAGGCCAGGATAGGCCCAAGTATAAATACCAACTA
>SL_8KL_010_SEDDRAFT_10001970_pt1 | contig 17668 bp, 17 predicted proteins | sample SodLakKL_010_SED_4_FD_11160 | JGI IMG/M metagenome (IMG submission 11160)
CCATCACTCACCCCAGAGCTGGGGCGTGGCCAAGCGGTAAGGCACGGGATTTTGGTTCCCGCATGCGCAGGTTCGAATCCTGCCGCCCCAGCCATTTTTATGCCCTTTTTCAAAACCCCTTTAATTCCAGGACCCGGCTCAAATAAAATAAGACCGCCTTCCCGCAGAACTATGCGCTTTTCTAGCAAGTAGCGATGCTGAAGGTATAAGACCCCGCCCAAATATGCCCGCAACCAAAGAGCAAGCAGTTAACAGGCACGCAGGACGGGGCCTTATCAGTATTTATTCCTTACTCAAGATCAACCCTGAACAGGTCCGGGCGGAAATTAAAGTCCATATCCAGATCAATAACATAATCCCTGGCCCCATAAACAGTCAGGTCATGATATACGGGGACAAGCGGCGCTTCGTTCTCCACCAGGTCCTGAAGTTCAAGGTAGAGTTCCCGCCTGTTTTCCCGGTCCATTTCCTGAACCGCCGCCTCGATTAACTGGTCTGCTTCAGCACTGGAAAAATCCACCCCCCGGCTCTGGTTAAAACCGGCCCCGGTCAAAATCCAGGAACTGAAGAAATCATCAGGGTCCTGCCCGGTCCAGGGGCAAAAAGAGATGTGGAAGTCTCTTTGCTGCAGTTTCTCGTTATAGGCTCCCATTTCGATGGTTTCAATTTCCGCTTCTATGCCCAGCTTGTCCAGTTCTGTCAGCAGGTACTGGGCCATTGAAGACATGGGCCAGCGCGCTGCCCAGCTGGAATTAACCAGGATCAGCAGTTTTTCGTCCTCCTCCATATTCTCTTCCAACAGGCGCTGCGCTTCCTCCGGGTCATAATCATAACGCTTCACTTCCTGATCCAGCCAGTATTCGGCCAGCGGAGTAATAACCGCCCGAGCCGGTTCTCCGTAACCGTCCAGCAGGGATTCAACCAGTTCTTCCCGGTCCAGGAGCTTGGAAATACCCCTTCTCACATCGGGATTGTCCACCGGTGCGTTGTCAGTCTGGAAAAACATGTAGATTGATGTCAGCACCTGCTGGGTTTTTAGTTCAATACCGGCAACCCCTTCCAGTTCAGGGACCTGCTCAGGAAGAATAATGCCCACATCGGCCAGGGCATCCACTTCACCCGCCTGCAGGGCCGAAACCCGGGTCGCTTCATCGGGTATATAGTGAAATACAACCCCGTCCACATTCGGCTCTCCCTTCCAGTAATCCCGGTAGGCTTCCAGGTGTATTTTATCTTCGCCGTAACTCTCAAAACTAAAGGGCCCTGTTCCTACCGGCGCTTCCAGGTTTGTTCCGCCCTCTTCAATCACTTCAGGGCTGAACATGGCGCTCGGAAAATAGCTGATCAGGACCGGAAAAGCAGGCAAAGGCCGGTCCAGTTCAATCTCCAGGGTGTATTGATCTGCTGCCCGCACATCTGCCATGTACTTGTAATTATCAGCAGTCTGCGGATGCTCGCTTAGACGGATGATGTTTCGCCGGGCCGCTTCTGCATCAAAATAGGCGCCATCATGAAAGCTTATGCCTTGCCTGAGCTGAAAAGTCCAGGTTTTACCGTCTTCAGAAGCAGCGATCTCTTCAGCCAGCCACGGTTCAGGCTCCAGGTCCTGGTTCAAATAAACCAGCCCTTCCCAAACATTGGTACTGCCGTGCAGGTAGGTCCGATCTTCCGAACCATAGTAAAAATCGCGGCCTGCCCCGATAGTGAGAATATCATCTTCTTCTAAACCATTTTCATCAGCTTCGACTTCTTCAGCATCTTCCAGGTCCTCCAGGGGATCTTCCGCTTCCGCACAGCCGGCCAACCCCATCAAGGCAAGCAGAGCCGCTGCCGCAACAAGCAGTATTAAAAGGTTTCCTTTAAACATAGTCCTCTCCTCCTATTAATTAGTTATCTTTATTCCACACCGGATCAAACCAGGTGGCAGGCTACCCTGTGTTTTTCCCCCACCAGCTTTAGCTGCGGTATTTCTTCTCTACAGACAGCCTTTCTTTCCCCACATCGGGGATGAAAGGGACAGCCCGCGGGATACTTTGCCGGATCGGGGGGCTCGCCCGGCAAAAAACGCGGCGAAAAATTGCCATCCAGACTCGGCTCACTTTCCAGCAGAGCCCTGGTATAGGGGTGAACGGAAACACCGGTAGCTGCAGCCTGAAAGTCTTCAACAATCCTGCCGGCATACATGACCAGGACCCGCGAGCACAGGTAGCGAACCGCAGGCAGGTCGTGAGACACCAGCAGGTAATGAACACCAAATTTTTCGCCCAATTCCAGGAAAAGATTCAACAACTGGCCCTGCAGGGATACATCGAGCCCCGAGGTAGCTTCATCACAAATCAGCAGGGAAGGATTAATAATCACAGAGCGGGCTATGGCCAGGCGCCGTTTTTGGCCCCCGCTGAATTCATGAGGAAACCGTCCGCAATGATCCGGGGAAAGGCCTACCTGGCGCAAAATATCGGTAATTCTCACCCGGCGCTCTTCCCTGTTTAAATCGGGAAAAAAGTTGCGCAGGGGCTCGGATAATATTTTCTCCACTGAGTGGCGCGGGTTCAGGGAAGCGGCGGCATCTTGAAAAATAACCTGGACTTCTCGCCTGAAAGGCAAAAGCCTGTTTTCAGGAAGGCCGCTGATCTCTTCTCCACGAAACTGCAGGCTGCCGCCGGTTGGCCGTTCCAGTCGCGAGAGCAGGCGGGCCAGGGTGCTTTTGCCCGACCCGCTTTCGCCAACCAGGCCGACATTGGCCGCCCGGCCGCCATCCTTGCGGATGCTTTCCAGTTCAATCTCAATACTGACATCGTGGACGGCCCGGATCTCTTCTTTATGCCACAGGTTTTTCGAAGTTATATAACTCTTGGCCAGATTGCGGCCGCTTAAAAAGGTCATAAAACAGCCTTCTTTCCTTCCGGGTAAACTTGTTTTTGCACTAAATGACAGGCCGCCCCTCGTTCGTGGGCCATCTCCACCAGGTCTGGAACACTGCTGCGGCATATATCCCCAGCTTCACTGCAGCGAGGGAAAAAAGAACACCCGGCCGGAAGGTTAGCCAGATCGGGAGGGCTGCCCTGGATCGGCTCCAGGATCCCGGGGCAAAATGAAGGATGAGAGCGCAAAAGAGCCCTGGTGTAAGGGTGCAGAGGCTGTTTAAAGACCTCTTTCAAGGGGCCACTTTCCACAATACGCCCGGCATAAATTACGGCCACCCGATCGGCCACCGCTGCTGCTGCAGCCAGATCATGGGTTATGAATAGAACAGACATGCAGCAATCTTTCAGGTGTTTTTTTAGATAATAAAGGACCTGGGCCTGAAGAGTAACATCAAGCGAAGTGGTCGCTTCATCGGTAATCAGAACTCGCGGATGCAGGCACAGAGCCATAGCCAGGGCCGCTCTCTGGCGCATACCACCGCTTAACTGAAAGGGAAAGCTGCGAAAAACCCGGTCGGCCGGCAAACCCAGATCAACCATTTTTTCCAGAGCAATTTCCCGGGCCAGGGAAACCCTGGGCAACCGGCGATGGGCTTTAATGGTTTCGCAAATATGCGCTCCCACGGTCCGCACCGGGTTGAATGTGGATAATGAATCCTGGAATACCATGGCCAGATCTTCACCCCTGATCCGGCGCATTTCAGATTTACCCAGCCTGAGCAGATCGCGTCCATCTAAGATTATTTCTCCGCCGGTTGTTTTCCCGGGAGGTGGAACCAGGCGCAGCAGGGAAAGGGCAGTAACACTCTTGCCGGCTCCACTTTCGCCAATCAAAGCCAGACAGCGTCCTTCTTCCATGAAAAAATTAATTCCATTCGCTGCGCGGATATCCCCACTGGTGGTAGGAAAGAGGGTGTGCAAATTTTTAACTTCCATGACTTTCCGGTTAAATTTTTCCAAAAACTGTTCCCTCCTACAAAAGCCTTCTTTTGCCAGCAGTTACTTTAATTCTCTATCTACTCTGTGTCCACAATAAAACCGCGCTCATTTGATCTTTTTCGATTCCGCAGCATAAGCCGTTTTTTTATCCTCTCCAAGCCCATAAACACGGGGACTGGTAAAGCCCTGCGGATCTAGAACATCTCTTAACCCATCGCCCAGGAGATTAAAGCCCAGGACGGTCACGGCAATGGCCGTACCGGGATAGAGCATCAGCCGGGGCTGGGAAACGATATAATTTCTCGCTTCATTAATCATCGCCCCCCATTCCGGCAGAGGCGGCTGGGCGCCCAGACCCAGAAATGAAAGGGTAGAAATAGACAGCACCAGGGTACCAAGGTTCAGGGTGGCCATGACCGCCACCGGCGGCAGAACGTTGGGCAAAAGATGGCGCCAGATTATTCCGGCCGGGGCAGTTCCGACAGAGCGGGCCGACAAAACAAACTCTTTCTGCTTCAAAGAAAGCACCATCCCTCTAACTACCCGGGCATACTGGACCCACGACACCAGGGCCAGGGCGATCATAATATTAATCAAACCGGGCCCCAGGATACCTGTCACTACCAGGGCCAGAACCAGGTTCGGGAAAGCCAGGACTATATCGGCCACCCTCATCAAAAGGCTGTCAACAATACCGCCCCGGTACCCGGCCAGCAATCCCACCGGAATACCAATGGAAAGGATGATGAAAAGAACTGAAAGTGAATACTGCAGGGTCATCCTCCCGCCATAAAGTAACCTCGAAAGCAGGCACCGGCCCAGAGGGTCAGTCCCCAGGGGATAATCGCCGCCGGCCGGCTGCAATCGCTCCGGCAGGGATACGGGGAGTGGGTCATGCGGTGACAGGAGGGGAGCTCCCATTGTCACCGCAAAGATCAGGATTATAACTGCCAGACCGGCAAGAGACATAGGATCGCGCAAGAACCTTGCCGTCAAGATACCCTCCCCCCCTCTTCTTCCATTCTTACCCGGGGATCAAGGAAACGATAAGATAGATCAATCAAAAGATTTATAAAGACAAAACCGACCCCCATAAGCAGGACATAACCCTGGATAATTGGATAATTCCTGTCGAATATGGCATCAATCGCCAGGCGGCCCACACCCGGCCAGGCAAAAATCCTTTCCACAACCACAGTACCACCGAGCAGATGACCCAGGGTGATCCCCAGCAGGGTTACTACCGGAATTAGGGCGTTGCGCAGAGCATGGTTGCTGATGATAAGCGTTTCTTTAAGGCCGCGTGAACGGGCTGAACGTATAAAATCAAGCTGCAGAACCTCCAGCAGATTGGCCCTGAGAAGGCGGGCGTAAGTGGCAGCCAGACCAAAACCCAGGGTGAGCGAAGGCAAAAGCAGGTTAATAAGGCCACCACCCCTGCCCATCACCGGGATCCCTTCGTTGGGCACTGCAATGTAAGTAATCAGGAGCAAACCGAGATAAAACGAAGGGATTGAAGCGCCCGCAAGCGCGGCCAGACGGCCCAGATGGTCACCCGGCGAACCTCTTAAAAGGGCGGCCATCGTACCCAGGGGCAGGGCCAGGATAAACATTACCGCCAACCCGCCTGCCGCCAATTCAATCGTTGCCGGCAGGCGGCTGATAATTTCCCGTGTGACCGGTTCTCCTGTTGTAAAAGAAACACCCAGGTCGCCCTGCACCGCTCCCTGCAGCCAGTCCAGGTAACGCACCGGCAGGGGATCGCCCAGACCCAGGGCTTCCCGGGCCCGTTCCAGGTTTTCTGGCGTTACCTCGATATCCCGCGGGAAAGCATGATCTCGGCCGGATCACCCGGAGCAATATCCATCAGGATAAAAGTGATGAAGGTAACCCCCAGCAGCACGGGCACAAGGGTGAAAAGCCTTTTGGTCAGGTATCTCAGCATAAACCAGCGACACACTCCGTTTGTATTCTAATAGCGGATCCAGCCTTTGCTTCGTGTTAACAAACTTTCAACTTGTAACACCAGATGATCAAAAAAAATTGCCTCCGTAACACGAACTATAATAAAGATATCACGTTTTTATAGTGAAGGCAAGGGTAAGATCCTTGTATGGGTGAGCCGGTAATCTTAGGAAAAATTAAAAATGGGTTATCACAAGGTCATCACTCAACTGCGCCACCTGGGCCCTTCGCGGGTATCTTCAACCACCACCCCGGCTTTATGCAAAAGGCTGCGGATTTGATCAGCCTCAAAGTATTTTTTTTCCTGCCGGTGCTTCTCTCTGAGCTCCACCAAACCGGCCACCAGAGTCTCAAACTTGCGCGGTATTTCAGCAGCAGCCTGATCGATGCCCGTCCCGGCCAGGACGATCATCTCCCGGAAAATCTCCCGTCCCTGTGAAATAAATTCAGGATTTTCCAGGTCAAGCTGGGCCTGCCACAGCATACCGTCTGCTTCCAGGAGCCGGGTAACCATGGCGGCCGGGTCTTTTTGATCCAGGGCCCGGTGAAAAGCAGCTTCTATGGCATGCATGCGGTCCCAAAAAGATGAATCCCGCCCTGAAGAACGGTCTAAAAATGAGCCGGAGTCAGTTTTCGATCCGCCCTTTTCTTCGACTGCTCCTGGGCCTTGCAGGATCTGTTCAAACCCGATCTGCTCGCCCCTGTTGTAAACCTGTTCCGAACCACTGCGCCGGACGGTCACCCGACCAATTCCCGTAATGTAGGCCAGGCGGGAATGAAAATCAAGGACACAGGCCGTATGCTCGTCGATACCTAAGATCGTGGTCCCGGCAGGCAGCTGTTCTTCAAGGGCGCGAAAACGCTTTTCTCCCATATAGCAGAAGCGCGTATCATGGTTACCCCCTTCAGCATTGTTCCAGTGGGGAATCACTACCAGATCCAGTCCCAGGTTACCCAGGATATTTAAGCCCTCTACCCAGTGCAGGGTCTCCCCCACTTTATATATTTCATAAACCGGCAGAGTATGGGTGCCGGCCGTCAGAGCAGCGGCGCTGGCCACTGTCAGGCAGCCTCCCCTGGTAACCATAGCGCTCAGCAAGGCCGGAATGGGCGTCTGTTTCAACTGGCGCACGGCATAAGTAGGGCTGCCGGGCCCAAGCAGCACATACCCCGCCTCTCCCAGAAGATGGTAGGTCCGTTCGGCATTTTCTTCAGCGGCGGCCTCCGCCGCCTTAAAGGAAGCAACCTCCATGGGGTGCAGGACCTGCTTTTCGAAGAAATCAACCGCCCGGCGGGAAAGCAGATCAACATTTTCCTGGAAACCGGCCGGAGTATCAAGGAAAAGAGCTTTCTCCTCCGGTTTTAATCTTTCTAAAAGCCATTTATGGGTTTCCACCATGGTTCCCGACAATTCTCCGGATCCGACCAGAGCTACAGCGCCGCGAATCATTTTATCACCCTTCCCCGCTGTTCAAACATTTATATGATCACTCCGCCATCTGGATCAGGTAGTCCGCTCGCAGGTCGATCAACCGACCTGTTTCCAAACCCAGTTCCCCGGCTAAACCACCGCGTAGTTCGATGGCGAACTGCACCGGACCGCCGCTCGGATAAGCCGGCAGGTCTTCATCAGGTGTGCCGGGCGCCGGAGGCTCCATCTCATGAATCGAAACGATCTTTCCTTCCCGGCTGATAAAGATTACATCAATAGGGATCAGGCAATCTTTCATCCAGAAACTGACTTCGGCCGGGTAAGGATCCCGATCGGGATAAACAAAGAGCATCCCTTCATCATCAGCCAGGGCTTCCCGTCCCATCAAGCCCCTGGCTCTTTGATCAGGGGTTAAGGCCAGTTCCATCATAACTGCGTGGCCGTTTAATATAACCTGCTCCAGGACCGGCTTTTCGCCGTTTTCTTCTAAAGAATTATCGCTCCCGGTCCCCTGCTGGCAAGCTGTAACAAANAACACTAACAAGCCCGTTAAAATAATCGGCCATCCACTTTTAAAGATCAGCCTGCTTAAAAAGCCAGCCATATACTTTNTCCTTCCATGGAGCGTTTTCAACATGCGTTATCAAGAACACCTTTCAATCTTGAGANCCCTCGTCAAAATCTTCTTCGGCCCAGGCCAGGGAGCGTTGNACNGCCTTCTGCCAGTTCCGGTAGAGGGCATCCCNCTCTTTCTGATCCATGCCTGGCTCNAATACAGCGCTCTGCCGCCAGCTAGCGGCCAGTTCNTCCTGGCCCTTCCAAAATCCTGTNGCCAGTCCGGCCAGGTATGCTGCGCCCAGGGCTGTAGTATCAAAGGTGTCCGCCCGGCGCACTGTGGTGCCCGTTAAATCAGCCTGGAACTGGAGCAGCAGGTCCATAACGCTTGCTCCGCCGTCCACCCGCAACTCCTGGAGCGGCAGCCCCGCTTCCCGGTACATGATCTCGAGAACATCCCTGGTCTGGTAAGCCATGGCCTCGATCACGGCCCTGGCCAGGTGAGCGCCGGTAGTTCCGCCGGTAACCCCGATCATGAGACCACGGGCATAGGGATCCCAGTAGGGGGCGCCAAGGCCCACAAAAGCGGGCACAAAGTAGACTCCCCCGTTGTCTTCAACCCTGGAAGCCAAATCTTCCAGCTCTGAAGAGCTGCCGATTAAACCCAGGCCATCACGCAGCCACTGAACTGCTGCGCCGGTAATAAATATGCTCCCTTCCAGGGCATACTCGACCCGGTTATTTATTCCCCAGGCAATGGTGGTCAAAAGGCCCTGTTCCGACAAGACAGGCGACTCGCCGATATTCATGAGCAGGAAAGAACCGGTCCCGTAGGTGTTTTTACTCATCCCGGGACTGTAACAGGCCTGGCCAAACAAAGCCGCCTGCTGGTCGCCGGCCATCCCGCTTACCGGAGCGCTGCAGTTCAAAAAAACCTCCGGTTCAGTGTGCCCGTAAAGATAACTGCTGGGCAGCGCTTCCGGCAAAACTCCTTCCGGAATCTTGAACAGCTCCAGCAACTCCTGATCCCACTCCAGGCTGTGGATATTGAAAAGAAGGGTCCGGGAGGCGTTGGAATAGTCAGTGGCAAAAACTTTTCCCCCGGTTAAGCGGTACAGGAGGTAGCTGTCGATCGTCCCGCAGGCCAGGTGTCCGCTCCTGGCAGCTTCGGCCACCTCCGGCCAGTTCTCCAGGGCCCAGCGTATTTTGGTCCCGGAAAAATAGGGGTCCAGCAGCAGCCCGGTTTTACTGCGAATCATTTCTTCATAACCGCTTTCCCTGAGACGGCGGCACATATCTGAGGTGCGGCGGCATTGCCAGACGATCGCCCTTTCAATCGGTTTGCCGCTCACCCGATCCCAGAATACAATCGTCTCTCTCTGGTTTGCTATACCGATAGCCGCAAGCTCTTCAGGCCCTGCCCCTGCTTCTTTGAGAACCCGGCCGGATGCCTCTACCACATTATGCCATATTTCTTCGGCATCATGTTCAACCCAGCCCGCCCGGGGATAATACTGCTTGTGCTCGAGGTTAACCTGGGCCACTGAAGCGCCGTCTTTGTCCCAGAGTAAAGCCGTAGTCCCTGTAGTCCCCTGATCGATAGACAAAATATATTTCCCGATTTCCCTCGCCTCCCATCTTAACCAAACAAAACTGTTTTCATAATAACTTATTGAGCGTAAAAATACATCACTTCTTCTGAAATTTCCCTTTTAAGCTTGCCTTCCACTTCCAGAAAGCGCAGGTGAGCCAGGGCCTCGCCCGTAGCAAACCACTTCTGCATCAGGGGATAATCTTCCCAGCCTGCGGCTACAAGATCCCAGGTCATATATGAAGCAGTTTGAAAGGCATTACAGGGACCGTGCTTGATTACTATGGAAAAAACTTCATCAAGACGCCGGCGATGATGTTCTTTCAATTCCTGGATTCTCTTGTTGTGATCCCTGATCAAGCTGCGGTGGCCGGGCAAGACCAGTTCAATTTCCATACCGGCAACCCGGTCCAGGCTCTGAAAATATTCACCCAGTGGATTAGACTCAATTAACCAGGTGGAGATATTGGGAGTTATATCGCCAAGGATATGGTCTCCGGAAAAAAACCATTTCAGGTTGGGGTCATAAAGACAGGTATGGCCGCGTAAAGACAGGTATGGCCTCGGGTATGCCCGGGAGTCTTAACGCAATGCAACTCAAAGCGCCCGTAGTTGAGCACATCTCCATCCTCAACCATTTTATAATTAACATCATTTTCAGGGCTGTAACGCTGACCCGGGTGAGCATCAATAGCGCTGTCTACTTCTTCCACGGGAAAACCATGCTGGGCGGAAAGCTGGCAGACCAGCTCCCACAGGTTTTCCTGCCTCAATATCTCGGCATCCGGTTCGTTAAAGTAAGCCTCGGCATTTTCCTTTAGCAAAACATCGACCAGTCCAATATGATCTGTATGCAGGTGGGTAACAAAAAAATCTGTTTTCTCCAGGTCTACATCAAGTCTTGCCAGGTAATCCATCATTGCAGTCCGGCATTCTTCTCGGTTCATGCCCGTGTCAATGATTAAGTTTCTTTCTTTTCCGATGATCAGGTATGAGTTGGTAGCTTTTAGAGGATTTTTGGGGAGGGGTATTTCAGTCCGAAACAAGTCAGGCCCTATCTGTTCAATAATCGTCTCTGTCATTAAAATCATTCACACCCCTTATTATAGTCGCCTATATATTTCGGGATTGAAAGCCGGGAATCCTTTTTGGCGGCATCATGACAAACTTAACAACCTGCAAAACCCCTGCCCCGCGCCTGTCTTCTCGTATTTAATCTTCCCGGTTGTTTCAATTATGTTATAATGGAGGCAGTAAAGTTGATAGTTATCCATTGATTCAAGGAGGATGACAGACTTGACCGGGAAAAATAAGTTTTTAATTTTAATGGTTGTTGTGATTTTAAGCCTGGCCATGATCAGTTGCGCGCCCCAGGCCGAAGAAGAAGTGGAAGAAACCGAACCGGAAGAAGAAATAGAAGCCCTTGAAGAAAACGATCAGGAAACTATAAAAGATGAAGAGGAAGAAGAAGAAGAAGATAAGGAAAAAGACAAAGCTGATCAAGACACCGGTAATGGGGTAGGATCAGATTCCACCTTTGAACATGAAGTCGACATTAAAACCGACGGTGAAATAAGAGAAGGCGATGGTGAAGAATGGTGGAAAGAAGAAGACTCAAACGGTGATGACTGGTGGAAAAGCGATTAATCAAGGGTCCGGTCCATACTGCCCGACTGGAAACCGTCCAGGTCGAGGGTGGAATAGATAAAACCAAGACTGCGAAGTTTCTGGATAATTTCTTTTCTCCGGCCCAGCACTAACTGAAAATCTTCACTGTTCACCTCAATCCGGGCCAGGTTTCCATGCCAGCGGACCCGCAAATTATTAGCAATCCCAATCTGCCGCAGAAATTCTTCTGCGGCAGCTATCTTTTGCAGCCGTTCCGGAACCAACTCTTCTCCATAAGGCAAGCGTGAAGCCAGGCAGGCGGCAGATGGCCTGTTCCAGGTGGCAAGCCCGGCCTGCCTCGATAAAAACCTTATTTCTTCTTTACCCAGGCCTTCTTCCAGCAGAGGGCTAGAAATTTTCAACTCCCTCAAGGCCTGCAGGCCGGGACGATATTCCCCTGTATCATCGGCATTGGAACCATCGAGCACCGCTTGATAATTTCTTTGCCCGGCCAGCTGCAGGAGTGCGCCGTATATATCCTTTTTGCAGATATAACAGCGCTCGCGACTGTTTTTCCTCAGCTCAAGGTTCTCTAGTAAATTCAGTTCAATAAGACGGTGCTTGGCATTGATACTGGCAGCAGCCTCCCCGGCTTTTATTTTTTCTTCCGGGGCGGTTAGCTCAGAGTCAACGGTTACAGCCAGCACCCGGTCGCGCCCGATCACTTCTACCGCCTTATGGAGCAGGTAAGTGCTGTCCACTCCGCCTGAAAAAGCAATCACGGCAGAACTAAAGGCCATGAGCCTTTTTTCCAGGGATCTTTCTTTAGCCAGAGTTTCTTCCGGGTTAACCTCAAGCGGGCTGTCACCCATTGCTTCAACTCCTTTTTTTTCCGATTTTACCGGGTATTATAACACAGGCAGGCCTTGATTTATACTCCGGCAGCATCCATGGCTTGACTGGAATAGTAAATATTGTTATGATTCTTGTAATTAATAAACAACTGTAAAATTTAATAGGGTGGTTTTCCAGTTGAAGTCATTGTTATATTACCGCAGACTGGTCATAATCCTCCTTCCGGCCATTATCCTCACTATCTCCAGCATTACTTCTGGGGCCGGAGATTCGGCATCGGTAGAATCCGAGTCCGGCTTACCATGTTCTTTTTGCATTGTTGACTGTCCCGGCGATGCCATAGATCATGCCCCCACCCGGCAGGTTATGCAGGTTATTAACAATGAGCTTCATATCTGGAATGAATATGTCGAGCCTATAAACCGGGCCAAGTACCTCTACCTGATAGAACCTTCAAGAAAAAACCTGAAAACCGATGAGGCGATGGCACTGCTTGATTTATCCAGAACATGGGAACTGCAGGCTCTTCCCACATCTTCAACAGAGCTTTCCAAAACATCCCGGTCCAAATTAATGCAGCCCTTGGACAGTCCGGTTGTTAATTCTAATCACGGCCAAACTAAAGAATCTGAAAATGAACCGTCCCTGGTTTTGGAACAGGTTACATTGGAACAGGTCACAATGGAAGACAACCGCTTTCCAATTGCTACAAAAAAAGCTCTAAACTATCCTTACAACAATATCGGGTTCTTGAATGTTAACTTTCCCAGGTCTTTTATGCGCAGCACCGCATTTTTAGTCGGGCCAAACCTGGCCCTTACCACCACCCATAACCTTTACTCGCCAGAGCTTGGGGGATGGTATGAAAAGATCAATTTCTCTGCAGCCCAGTATGAAACAGAAACACTGGTTACAAAAAGACCTTATTCTACCCGCAGACCGGTGCATGTAGAAACAAATGACAAGTTCTATTTTTATGAAAATGAGGGAGACAGAGATAGGGCCGTGCAATACGATTATGCCGCCCTATTCTTCGAAGAACCGTACAGCGAAATCTCCACTTTCATGCCCATAGAGTTTAACCATATCCCGGAAAAGGTCCAGGTTCTAGGATATCCGGGATATGTCCGCGGCATCACAACCAGCGGCCTCTGGGAATCTCAAGGTGAGGTGATCGATTACAACGATTACTGCCTTTATTACAAAGCTTACACCAGTGGAGGCAACAGCGGCAGCCCGGTTCTCGCTTACAGGCCCCAGGCAGATACCTACCGGGTAGTAGCCATCCATGCTTTTGCCTCTCCCGGTTATTTTAGCGGAGGGCCTCACTTTAACGATAAAAACCAGCCTGTAATCGAACTATGGTTTAATAAGAGTTCGGACTTTATAAAAACAAACCTTACTTCCATCAGCCTTAATAGAAACACCCTGGTTATGAAAGAAGGCGAGCAGGAATCACTGGTAGCTGTAACTGCCCCTGAACATGTCCCTGATATTGAATTAACCTGGGCCAGCTCCAACCCTGATGTAGCTGAAGTTACAGCCGACGGAATCATTACGGCACTGGAAAAAGGCGAAACCGTAATAACCGTAAGCGCTGAAAGCGGCAATCCAAAAGCTAAATGTACGGTAACAGTGGAAGCTGCGGCGCCCAAAAGAAGCCAGAATGAATTGGGGGCTATTAAAACAGCTTTCCAGTCCGGGCGGGGGGATCTAAACAGTGACGGAGCAGTCAATATTTTAGATGTAGTTATTGTTTTACAGCACATCCTTGAAATCAGCAAACTGGAGGCAGAAACCCAAATAAATGCAGATGTAAACGGCGATGGAATAATTAATATTTTAGATGCCACTTTAATGATGCAGTATACCCTGGGTTTACTTTGATCGATCATTATTTAGGTAACCTGCTTTGAACTTTAAGCAAGCCATCACCAGTTGCCCTTCTAATATGCTATTTAACCAATCCCTGGTGATCACCAGATTCACTAACCACAACAATTGCCATTTATGACGAAATTGGTTACAGCCACCCCTTGCCTTAACATGTAAAAAAGAGATATGATTATAAAAACCTGCTTGTAGGGAGGGTAAATATGGCTCTTGGAAAAAAACAGGGGGGCAAAATTGTCAGTGAAGACAGCAGCGGTAAAGCCACCCTCGAATTCACCAGCGGTTCAAAGTATATCGGTGAACTAAAAAACGGTATGGCTGAAGGTAATGGAACCATGTATTTTGCCGACGGCCGTGAGTTAAAAGGCGCATTTGTAAAAGGGAAACCGCATGGAAAAGATATGGTCCTGACTTTCCCGGACGGCCGCAAATTTGTTGGAGATTACACCAACGGCAAAAGGCACGGCTACGGTAAAATGTTTTTCCCCGACGGCAAAAAATACGAAGGCGAATGGAAAAATGATCTCCCCCACGGGGAAGGGAAAATGACCCTTCCAGACGGAACTGTCGAAGATGGAACATGGATAAAGGGAAAAATGAAAGATCCCGCGGAACAGGAACAAAGCGGTGACAACCTGAACCGAAAATTGATCCTGCTGGTGGTCCTGGTAATAGCCGGGATCTTGATCTTTTTTTTATGGTAGTCCGGGAAAAAAGTCGGAAATATCCTTTTCTGCCTTAACGCTTCGCATCAATGCCGTGTATTATTTAATTATTCATCATACAAAGAGCACGTCGCTTATTTGAAAAAAAGCCACTTTACAAAGTGGCTTCACATGAAATACAAGATGGTGCGCCTGGAAGGATTTGAACCCTCGACTAACGGATTAGAAGTCCGCTGCTCTATCCCCTGAGCTACAGGCGCATATATAATTCACAGTTATAATAACTTATTGAGGGCACAAAATCAAGATGCCGCTATCACCCAAGCTTATCTTATCAAACCGCACCCTGTTATGACATTTTATTCGGCTATGGAGTTAGTAAAATAATATTTCCTTTTTTAAACCCTAGCATAAACCCTGGTGAAAAAGATATTATTTACCATAATTTTAAGGTACAAGCGTGATCTTTATTCATCTCCACTTAACACTAACTTTTTAGCAAATCTACCAGCGCTCTGGTCATTTCCTTTGTTCCGGCGGAACCGCCAAGATCAGGGGTAACATGCTTGCCAGCCTTAATTAAAGTGCTAAGAGCAGATTCAATACGCTGTGCTGCTTCCTTCTCATTAATATGCTCAAGCATCAAAACAGAAGCCATGATCATAGCTCCGGGGTTGGCCTGATCCATCCCGGCGTATTTTGGAGCGCTTCCGTGAACCGGTTCAAAAATGGCTTTATCTTCACCGATGTTGGCGCCGGGAACAAGCCCTAACCCGCCCACAAGGCCGGCACACAAATCAGATAATATATCACCATAAAGGTTGGGCATTACCATAACATCATACTGGTGGGGTTTTAGCACCAGCTGCATAGCCATATTGTCAACTATCCGGTCTTCAAATTCGATTTCAGGATACTCTTCTGCCACTTCTCTGGCCACATCAAGAAATAGCCCATCCGATAGCTTCATAATATTAGCTTTATGAACTGCCGTTACCTTTTTCCTTCCTTTTTCCTGGGCATAACCAAAAGCAAAATGAGCAATTCTTTCTGAAGCCTGACGGGTAATTATTTTAAGGCTTTCCGCAACAGTATCAGTAATCATATGTTCCAGGCCGGAATAAAGATCTTCAGTATTCTCCCGGACTACAACCAGGTCAACACCTTTGAAAGGTGTATCAAGCCCTGGAAAAGACCTGGCCGGGCGCAGGTTGGCAAATAAATTAAGTTGCATCCTGAGCTCAACATTAACGCTGGTAAAACCCGAGCCCACAGGTGTGGTTAAAGGCCCTTTTAAGCCAACCTTATTCCTTCTCAAAGATGAAATTACATTGCCCGGTAAGGGAGTATTATACTTCTTGATTACACTTTCTCCGGCGGCAACTTCTTCCCACTTGATCTGTACGCCTGCAGCATCTATCACAGCAAGCGCTGCTTCAGTTATTTCCGGTCCGATTCCATCGCCCCTGATTAAGGTTATTGTGTGCATAATTAACTCCTTTGTTTATATATTTTTAATTGCCGATGTTGGAAAAAAGGCAGATTTGCTTATACGTTTAATGATCTACCGTTTGTTGTTAAGGCCGGCACGACAACAATATAGCTTGATTTTACTGGAATGCGTTCCCTTAAAAATTTTATTGACCTGCGCAGGTAACTTTTTCACCTAAAAAAGTATAAGGGTACCCTTTTTTCTTAATACCTGGTAAAATTTGAAAGAGTATTCAGTTGAAAAAGGGTTTACGATACCCATAGCCGTTTGCCAAAAAGGCCAAAACGGTTAACTAGATTCCGGAGATTCCAAACCGGCAACCAGATAATGCAAGCTTTTGCTTATACCAACTTATTTAATACCTTTACGTATGCTCTTAAACTATACTCTCTTTTATGTTTTATCCAATCACAAAAAGTTTTTTATCAAAGCATTGAACGCCTAAAAAGTATATTTTTCACCAGGGTCGAGAACAACAACCTGGCTATCGGTTTCGCTTTCAACTTTCTTTTTAAACTCCTGAGGATCTGTTTCAATTAGAGGCCAGGTATTGTAATGATAAGGAATGACTATCTTTGCCTGTAAAAATGAAGCAGCGATTGCCGCATCTTCTTGCCCCATTGTAAAATTATCCCCAATTGGTAGCAAAGCTATATCCAGTGAGTCCAGTTCACCAATTAATTTCATATCGCCGAAAAGGGCTGTATCCCCGGCAAAATAGATATTTTTACCATAATAATCAACAACAAACCCGCAAGCATGCCCTCCGGGAATGCCTGCACCATGAAAAGCAAGGGTTAGTTTAACCGAACCAAATGGATAGCTGTGCCTCCCGCCAAGATGCTGGGCATGAGCATTGAGCCCATTTCCCTGGGCCTGTCTTGCGATTTCTGCACTGGATACAACGGTTGCGTTATTGTCCTGGGCAATTTTATGGGCATCACCCAGATGATCTGCATGACCATGGGAAACCAAAATATAGTTGGCTTTCAAATCATCTACGCCCACTGGAGCCGCAGGGTTTTCACTGATATAAGGATCAAACAGAAGCTTTTCTTTGTCACCGTCTTCTAAAAGAAAACTGGCGTGACCCAAAAATGTTAATTCTGGCATACGGCAAAACCTCCTTTTACAGCTTTTATAAACCATTTCTCCAATTAGACATGTCAAACCTTATTTTACTTAGCCGCATCTTTTTTAATACAACAACTTCAACCTTTACTATTTCATTTGCCGGAAGCTCTTTTACTGCCAAACAGCTGCGAGCGGGACGATGTTCTCCCATATATTGAGCATAAACTTCATTGAATGCCGAAAAATAGTTCATGTCCACAAGGCAGACTACAGCTTTGGCTACATATTCTAGACCTGAACCGCACTCTTCCAATACGCCTTTTAGTTTCTCCATACACTGTTTACCCTGAACTTTAATATCCATCTATGTAATATAACTGATTCCCATGGACTTTACACTTATTCCGACTTATCAGGCATTATATATAATATGTCGTCCCAGGGATGGCGGTAAAGCCCCTGGCCGATGCTTTTTTGGTCGATAATATGTCCCAGCAGGCCTACGGTCCTGCCCAGGACAAACAGCGCATTTAAGCCGCCCAGGTTAACAAATTCTCTTACCTCTTCATGCGAATAGCCGATACCCCTGAGCATATCACAGCAAAGGGCGCCGATGCAGCCGTCTACATTTAAAATCAGGTTGTCTCTTTTGGAAGTAGTCAGCTTTTCAAC
>SL_8KL_010_SEDDRAFT_10001971_pt1 | contig 17668 bp, 22 predicted proteins | sample SodLakKL_010_SED_4_FD_11160 | JGI IMG/M metagenome (IMG submission 11160)
AAATATGAATATCAAATGTTGAGAGAATTAAATTTTATTCTTATGGATTTTGTAGATGAATGGGAAATGTCAGATGAAGAAATGGTAAGGGCTTTATCAATTATGATGGTTGATTATAAGAGTGATGAGAATGAATGAAATTAAAATTAGAGCATGGGATAAAGAAAACAAAAATATGTATTATGATGTGGGGCTTTTAACAGAAAAAGGAAAAGACAGACTAACAATATCATCAGAAGGCATATTCATTGGAACAGAATGTAAACAATTTGAATTGATGTTATACACAGGTATAAAAGACAAAGAAAACAATGAGGTTTATGAAGATGATATAGTTGAAGGTTTGGTTATGGTTCAAAATGATTTAATAGCAGTAAGAGGTTTAATTAAATTTATTCATGGTAGATTTGTTATTGCTGAACATAATTGCTCATTGTATAAATTTAGTAATGCTCTGGGGAATGAAAGTAATGAGATTACAAAAATAGGAAATAAACATGAAAATCCAGAATTATTAAATAAATAAGAAGATTAATTTTATATAATCTAAAGGGGGATGATTAAATGACAGATTTAATAAAAGAATTAACAAAAGAATATGCAGAATATAATAATAAGAAAAAAGAATATGACAAGAAAAGGAAAAACATAGGTAAGACTTTAAAACAGAAAATGGAAGAAGAAGGAATAGATAAATATGAAGATGATAATTATAAAACATATGTAATAAAACAGGAAAGAAAGAAGATAAATGAAGATAAATTGTTGCATATCCTAGAGGAAAATAATATAAATGCTATTACAAAAGCACCAGATATTGACAAATTAGAAGAATTAATAGAAGAAGGAGAAATAAGTAGTGATCTATTACAGGAAATATCTGATTGTATAGATATTAATTCATATAGTTATGTGCAGGTGAGAGATAATTAAAACATACCAAAGCAGAGAATTTTGTATAAATATACATTGTGCAGTTTTTGAAAAGATGGAAAAATCGCAAGAAAAAGAGAAATATAAAAACATATGCAGAGCAGATTGTTTAGCATATAAATTTCATAAATATTTACAAGATAATGATTATAAAATAATAAAGGAAACTTAAATAAAGCACTAAATAAGGCATTTAAATTAATAAGACAACACATAGTACCATTTATATATCTAAATTAAAATAAAGTACAAATATAAGCGTTTAAAGAGAAAATAAAACATAATTAAAGGAGTGATTTACACAAATGAAAATTAAAGAGGTTAAATTAGGTAGGGGAGTTAGTTTTGAAATAGATGGACATTGGCATAAATTACACGCTGAATATACAGTAGAACTGGAAGAAGGGGAAAAAGAAGAGAAAGTAAGAGAAGAAGTATGGGATATGGTTGATACTACATTAAGTGATAAATTTGATAAAATACATGATTCATACCAAAACAAAAACTAAATAAGAGATAACTACCAACCTGCTAAATAGTGGGTTGGTAGATTTATTAACTAAAAGGAGGAATTTAATTAATGAGTTTATTTGATATTTTTAAAATATTTAGAGATAATCTCAATGCTCTTTATTTTCTTGTTTATCTTTGCGACAGAGTTATATCTAAAGAAAATCAGAATGAAATATTTAAAATTACCGACAAAGAATTAAGAAAAAAGTTAGGTATTGGTAAATACAGACAAGAAATGGCTATTGATTACCTAGAAAAGAATGATATGATTACGATAGAGATTAGAGAACAGGATGATTTTGAATTAGAAACTTATTTTTTATTAAACACAGAACATAGATTTGTGCAGTTATTATTACAAAACAAAGATAGGATTAAGGAAATACTTGAATAATTTACAGAAATTTCTTTCCTATAAGTCCTAATAAAGTCTTTATAAGTTTTAAAGAACTTAAATAAGTTATAATAAGTATATATTAATAATAAGGTTGAAAAAGGGGAAATGAGTAGCTGTGTTAATTGATATATCAAAGGTTGGTAGTGGTTTAAATACAAAAATGATTCGTTAAAAAATTTTACGAATGGACTATGATTGTTGTAATATCAACAAGAAAGTAAGGAGGTAATAGATTGAAAATAACTGATTTATTAGTAAAATTTACTGATTACAATTATCTAGTAGTATTATTATATCTTTGTAAAGATAAAAAAAGAAAAATAGAAATAGAATATAGTGATTTAGAGGAAAAAATTGGTTTTAGTAAATATAAACAAAAACAAGCAATTGATTATTTAACAGAAAAAGAATTTATTAGTGTAGAAGAAAAAGGAAAAACAAAGAATAAAAGTTTGTTAATAGAAATAGATTTTGATAACAAAATAATAGAAACAATTTTAGGGGTGATAGAAAGTATGGAACAACTAGAGATAGTACAGGGATTAACAGGTAAAACATTTATTCAAGAAGAAAGTGATAATCCAATAACAGGATTTCCATTTAAATTGAATGGTAATAGGTTTAGTGATCTATATGATTACAGTCTTAAAAAATACATAATGGCTGATAAAGGAGAAATAGATTGGAAAGACATAACCCCTAGAGATTTAGCAGTAATATTTTCTATGGTAACTAATGCTAAATTCGATAATATGAAAACAGCTAATTGGGCTGGAAGTTTGATAAACAAACATTTTTTAAAAAGAAAAGAAATAACAAAAGAAAATTTCTGTACTGTTGCAGTAGAATTTCAAAAAATATATTACGAAGATTTTAATAATGAAATGGGAATAACATGGAATTACATAGCAAAACATCATAATCACAGAGAAAAAATACTTGACAAAGTTATAAAAAGAGTATATACTAATAATAGATATGAAGAATTGCCATCTTTCTTTTAGGACATACACAGTTAAAACTAACATAAATAGGTCTTAAATCAATTTTAACAAACAGAGGATATAATATACCTTACACAGATTTAAACTTAAAATATTGGAGATTTGGCAGGAATAAGAGGAAAATAAAGAATAAGGGAGGGGTGCTATTGAAATGTTGGGCTGAAACTTATTGTAAACAATATAATACAGATATATGTAATACTGATTGTGTTGGTTATAATCAATTAAAGTTTTTATACAGGACAAGTAACATACCTAAAAGGTATCAGTATTTACAGCATTTAGAGTTACATAATTTAGACAAAGACAAACAGAAAAAACTAGAAGAAATAAAAGGAAACATAAAAGAATATGTTGATGAAGGTAAGGGATTAATGTTAATAAGTCAAAATAAAGGTAATGGAAAAACAAGTTGGGCTTGTATCTTAATGAACGCTTATTTTAAAGAAGTAGCACTAAAGAATAATTTAAGGGTTAGAGGTAAATTTGTAAGTGTTCCAGAGTTTTTACAGAACTTAAAAGATGATTTTGATAGAGATGAAAAAGAAATGGAGAAATTTAAGAAACATATTAAACAGGCAGATTTGGTTATCTGGGATGATATTGGTGCAGAAATGCCTACTAAATGGGCGAAAGAAGTTTTGTATAATTATATAAATTATCGTATATCGAATAACTTATCTCAAATATATACAAGTAATAAAGAAGTAGATCAGTTAGAAGAAATGCTGGGAGAAAGAATATATAGTAGAATGAAAGGTCAATCATTAGGAATGAGATTTGCTTCTCCGGACATAAGAAAGGAGGGCAAATAGATGATAGAATTGCAATTCATAAATAAATTATTACAGGAAGGTAGTTTAACACTAGCAAAACAGAATGATATAACAGAAGATTATTTTAATACATATACAGAAGAATATGAATTTATACAAAATCATTATAAAGAATATGGAACAATGCCAGACCCTCTATAAAGAATATGGAACAATGCCAGACCCCACAACTGTTTTAGATAAGTTTCCAGATTTTGAATTAATAGAGATACAAGAAAGTGATAGATATTTAATAGAAGAGATGAATGAAAGGTATTTATTTACAAAAATGACACCATTCATAAGAAAATTGGCAGAATTGACTGAAGATGATAGCAGACAAGCAATAACTTATTTAAAACAAGAGATGAAAAACTTCAATAATTTAGTAACTTATAAAGAAGGAGAAGATTTAATAGAAGATAGTGAAAAAAGATTGCAAGAATTTAAAGAAAAATTAGATGGAAAAGAATTAACTGGAATTAGCACAGGCATAAAAGAGTTAGATGAAATTACATATGGTTGGCAATCGGAAGATTTTGTAAGTATAATAGCAAGAACTTCACAGGGTAAAACATGGTTATTATTATTCTTTTTAGTGAAAGCATGGCAACAGGGTAAAAAAGTATTATTCTATAATGGAGAATTGCCTAATAGTGTTGTTGGTTATAGATTTGACACTTTAAATAGACATTTTAGTAATACAGCATTATCAAAAGGTGATAAGGGGGTAGAAAGAGTATATGAAAAGTACATAGAGGAATTAAAAGAAGAAGAAACACCATTTATTGTTATCAAACCTAGAGATATAAATGGGAAGTTAAATAGCACTAAATTAGAGGGGTTGATAGAGAAGTATAAACCAGACATTGTAGGTATTGATCAGATAACATTAATGGCAGATGAGAAGGGGAGTTCTGGACAGGCATCCTATTTAAAATATGAGCATATAACAGAGGATTTATACCAAATAGCAGAGAAATATAGGACACCCATACTTGCACCCCATCAAGCTAATAGAAACGCTGAAAAAGACGAAAATATAGAAGATATTGATGATATAGAAGTGCCTAAAATAAGTGAAATATATGGTAGTGACGCCATCAGTCATAATTGTAGAAGAATAATAACTTTTAATAAAGTGGATAAAATGACAAAGATAGTATTAAAAAAGAATAACTATGGTAAAGATAATCAAGAATTGTTGATGTTATGGGATATGGATAAAGGTTTGCTAAAACCTTATCTTAAAGTAGATAAAAGTGATGGAAAAGAAGAAGTAGAATCTATAAACGAAAGTGGAGTAGATTTATTCTAAAAAGGAGGAATTTTAAATGGAAATATTAGTAGTAATATTAGTTATTAGTTTTTTATCTTTTGGTATTTATTGTGCCTTAAATTCAAATAATGAATATTTGGGAATAAGTGAGGGAGGAATGGAAGAAGAAAAAACATATACTGAAGATGAAGTAGAAGAGATAAAGTCAGATTTAATATATGAAAGGGAAAAACACGTTAGAAATAGATTACAAGAAGTAGAACATAAAATTGGTTCTAAAGATGGGTGGTATAAATACACAAAAGATGGTTTTGATATAAGTGTGGATTTAGCAATAGATAAGTCTTGTGTAAATGAGATTAGAAATAATATGTATTATTATTACAGGGGCAGACCTGCTAAACTATATGATAAACCCTATGTATCAATAAGTAAAGATGGACACACTATAATAGAAAAGAGAGTAAAAAATAAAGAAGAAATAAATAAATTGATTGATAATGTAATAGATAAATTCACTCAATATAATAAACCAATTTATTTAGCTTCTTTAATAATAAATGGTAGATCAAAAAGTTATTATATGTGGCGAGGTGATTATAATAAATTATTAGAACATTGGAGAGAGCAAGAATCTCATTATTTAAATGTGAAACCTATATTAGAAGATGAGTTTACTATACCAAAAAATAAAGACCAAATAACAATAAAAGAAGAATATAGATTAGAGTAAGGGGGTATGTCTNTGGATGAATTAAAAATAATAGAAGATATACAACAGGCATTTGAATATGGTAAAAAGATAAGAATTAGATATGAAACAAATAAAGAAGGAATACAGAAAGCACAGGAAGAAACACAGGATTTATTACATTTAATAGAATTGAATGATTATGATAAAAAAGAAAAATTATATTTATATGAAGAATTGAAAAAATGTCGGCAAAGAAGAAGAGAGATGAAAAAAGAAAATGAAAGATTATATGGTATATATAAAGCATTAGAAGAAGTAAAGTTTTTAAACAATAAAGAACATAATAGATTTAAAGGTAAATTAGGGGAAGAAAAAGGAAACATAAAAGAGATAATAAGAACACAAGAAGAAAGAGATTATTACCCCAGAGTAAGAACTGATTTATCAGAAGGAGTTAATCCAGAAGAAACTATGTTAGATAGATTAAAAAATAAATTCAATAGTGGGGAGAATTAAGATGAGTATAATTTTAGGTGAATCTAAAAAAGAACATATAAAATTAATGACAGACACACAATTAATAAATCAATTAATCATAGCAGTAACAGCAAAAGCACAAAGTAAAAATAGTGAATATAGTCATACTGAAATACAAAGAGATTATAGAGATAAATTAGATAGAATGATAAATGTCCAAAAAGAAGAGATATTAGATAGGATAAAAGGAGGTAATTAAATGACAGAAGAAGAATTAAATTGTGATGATTGTTGGAGGAAAGAACACTCTTATATATATCCTATTTGTGATTTTATTGAAGATGGAGAATGTATTAATTTTATAGATAAGAATAAATTGTATTTAATGATTAGTGATGATGAAATAGTTGTTGAGGATTTCAGAGGAAAGAGAGTAGAGATGGTAGAAGAAGGAGAGGGTAACTCTAAAGTAAGGATATTAGAAACAGGGGAATTAAAGGCTATTCCTAATAGATTATTGTTGTTCACAGAGGAGGAATAAATGAATTACATAGATGTAAATGGAACACCAATTATAGCAAATGTAGAAGAAATACTTATGAAATTAATGTTATCAGAAGGATGGTCAACAGAAAGAAAAAGAGTGAATAGTAACATAATGATCAATTGTCCTTTTCATAATGATAAAACACCATCTATGGGAATAACATTTGAAGAATTTACAAAATATAGTGGGGATAAAATACCACCGGGAACTGTTAATTGTTTTGGTTGTGGTTACTCAAATGATTTAGTAGGTTTTATATCTGATTTTAAAGAGATAAGATACACAGATGCAGAGGAATGGTTAAAAGAAAATTTTGAAGTAGGAGAATATGATGAAAGAAAAATAGATATAGACATAAAAAGAGAAAACTCCTATGAAGTAAAAGATGATATAAAGTTATTAGATGAGTGGGAAGATTATTGTGAATTTCTGGCGAAAAGAGGAATAAGAAAAGAAGATGCACTACAATATAAATTAAAATATAATAATAAAAATAAAACAGTAATATTCCCTATAATAACAAGAGAACAAGAATTAATAGGTTATCAAGAAAGAAAAGTAAATAATAAACAATTCTTTAGTGAGGGTAATGTTAATACACTTTTTGGTATGCACTTGTTAGGCAATGGAAAGAAACTATGGTTAGTAGAAGGCCCAATTGATTGTGTTGTTACTAATAAATATGAAAATAATGTAGTAGCAATAGTAGGGGGATTAAGTGATGAAAAAATAAAACAAATAAGAAAACTTGATTATCCAATATTAATATGTGGATTTGATAATGATGAAGCAGGAGATAAATATTCCAAAAGAATAGCAAACGAATTTAAAGATAGAATGGTAAAAAGAGCATTTTATGTAGATGGTGAAGATCCCGGAGATATACCTTATGATTTTGATTATAATTTGAAATATATGATTTAAAGAGGAGGAAAACAATGAAGTTGGAAGAAATAGGTTTTTATACATTAAGTGATAATAGAGCAAAAAATACATCTTTAACTTCCCCACTTAAAAGATGTGAGTTAATTTTAACCGATAAATGTAATTTTAATTGTCCTTATTGTCAAGGTTTAAGATCAGATGTTAAAGGAACTTTAGATTATGAATATGCTAAAAGTATTATAGATATTTGGTCGAAAGACAATTTAGAGAATATTAGATTTTCTGGTGGAGAACCTACTACTTATAAAGAGTTGCCAGAATTAATAGATTACACAAAGAAGAAAGGTGTAAATCGTATAGCAATTTCTACTAATGGGTATCAAGATTTTAGTTATTATAAGGAGTTAATTGATTTAGGTGTTAATGACTTTTCTATATCTTTAGATGCTTGTTGTTCTAGTTTTGGGGATAAAATGGCAGGGGGTATAGAAGGTGCATGGGAAAAAGTTATTAACAATATAAGAAAAATATCTGAATTGACTTATGTAACTGTGGGGATGGTTTTTACTAAAGAAACAGCTAAAACATTAATAGATAGTGTTGAATTTGCAGATGGTTTGGGGGTATCTGATATAAGGATAGTATCATCTGCACAATGGAACAGACCTTTATATGAGGTAAAAGATATACCCAAAGAAATATTAAACACCAACCCTATATTAAATTATAGAGTTAATAATTATCTCAAAGATAGAAATATAAGAGGATTAAGAAAAAAAGATACAAATAAATGTCCATTAGTTGTTGATGATATTGCAGTAGCAGGAGATTATCATTTTCCTTGTATTATTTATTTAAGAGAGGGGGGTAACCCAATAGGGAAAGTAAATAATAATATGAGAAAGGAAAGATACAAATGGCATTTAAATCATAACACTAAACAAGATAAAATATGTTCTAATAATTGTTTAGATGTGTGCATAGATTATAATAATAAAGTGATGAATAAAGGGGGTGTTTGATGAAAGATACTTATAGGAATTTAATACATACAGCAAGATTAATGAATAAAAAAGAAAAAGAGATGATACAGGATTATAAAAAAGGAAAAAATGAATCAGAGATAGTTGCTAAAATATTTTGTAGTAATTTTGGATATTTCTTTGATTCAGCAAGAAAGTATAAATCAGTAGATAGTGATGATAAAGCAAGTTATGCTTTACAAAGTATTCATGAAGTTTTACAGGATTTTGATGAAGATAGAAATGTTAAATTTATGGGTTTGGTTATTCTTTATTTTGAAAGGAAATTAAACAAAGAGATAGAGTATCAAAATTATAAGAAAAGAAAAGACTATGTAGATAGTCTTGATAGGATAAAAGAGATAGTGCAAAAAGGAGAAAGTACAGATATTAAATGTAGTAAAGTAGTAAACAAGGAAGGAGGATTAAAGAATTTTAATTATAGTAAGATAAAAAATAATTTAGAAAAAACAGATAAATTAACAAAAAAACAAAAGAAAATAATAAAACATTTATTAGATAGTAATAGGGGTGGTATTGAGAGTATTTCTAGTGATTTAAACATGACAGATGATGAGATAGAAGAAGAGATGAAAAAGATAAAAAATAAAAATATTTATGAGGTTATATCTTGACAAACACAGATTAATATGTTAAGATTATAATACACACAATAAAAAACTTTAAGGAGAGTGATTTGTTAATGAGTTTAGAAAGTATCGAAAAGAAACTGAACAAATTTGGTGGAGGTAATGCTGATGATTATGTTGACTTTTTTCATTTAAGTAATGATGGTGATACAGCTAATGTAAGGTTTATGCACTTTGGATTTGATGATTTAGAAGGAAATGCTATTAAGATCATTCATGATAATGTAGAAATTGGAGAAAGTAAAAGAAAAGTAGCTTGTTTAGAAACAGGAGATTGTCCTTTATGTGCAGAACATAGTAGATACAAATTTAAAATGTACTTACAGTTAATTGATGAAGATGATGGAGAATTAAAAGTATGGGAAAGAGGAAAAAGACTGTGGCCTAATGTTAAAAACTTAATAGAACAACATGAGATGATGTATAAATATCCAGTAGAGATAGTCAGACATGGCAAAAAAGGAGATACAAATACCCAATATATGTTAAATGTTCAGTTCAATGGCAAAGAACTGGAAATAGACGAAGAAACAAAAGAGAAGATAGAAGAGCAGAGAAAGAACATATTTGGCCCAGAAAAAGCAAACACAGTAATAGAAAGACCAAAAGAAGATTTAATAAAGATGGCAAGAGGGGAATTTCAATTTGAAGGAGATAAAGGTAAAGACAATAATTCTTCAAATGATAGTAGTGATGAAGATAGTGGAGGTTCTTCTAAATCAGACTTTTTCTAAAAGATATGGATAAAATATATTAATAATTAGAGGGGAGTTTATTACTCCCCTTTATTTATCATAAAGGTGGTGTGTATATGGAACAAAGTTTGTTGTTCAAAGGAGAAAAGGAAAGAAACAAACAATTAATACAGAAGTTAAAAAATAAAAAATCGGCAAAAAAGAGAGTAAGTAAAAACACTATAAGAAATCAATTAAGTGGTTTATTAGATAAAGTAGAAAATACATTTACTAATAAAGACCAATATAAAGTAATATTAGATCAACAAGAATTATATAAATACATGACTAAAGATAGAATATATGGATTAGATACAGAAAGTGATGTAGTAGGAGATAACCCAGACCCCATAAGAGATACATTAGTAGGTATGTCTTTACATTCAGAAAATAATAGTCCAATATATGTACCCATTAAGCACCAAAAGACACACTTAATCACTTTTGACTATGTTTATGACTATGATAAACAATTAAATTATAAACAAATAGGGGAAGTTTTAAGAGAAGTAGATAGTCAATACATATTACATAATGCAACATATGATGGTAGGGTGTTTTTAAATGCTGTTGGATATTTTGATTTTAAAAGTATAATATGGGAAACATATTTAGCAAGTAGATATTTGAACGAAAATGAAAGAAAACATGGATTAAAATATCTATATGATAGATATATAGATGATAAAGATGATTCAGAATCATTAGGATTTAAAGAGTTATTTCAAGATGTTAATTTTAGTTTAGTACCAATAGACATAGCAAGAATATATGCAGGTAAAGATGGATTAATGACACATGATTTAGGTAGATTTCAGATGGAATATTTACATCCAGAAGGAAAATATACAGAACAAAATGATTTAAAAGATGCAGGACACTTCTTTATTAATTGGGAATTACCTTTATTAGAGCCGGTAGCAATGATGGAAGAAAGAGGATTTAAATTAGATGAAGAAAGAGTAGGAGAATTAAAAGAAAAATATGAAAGGGAATCAGATGAAATAGAAAAAAAGATACATAATTTTATGGATAAATTAGATTTTAGTGGACTATCGGCGAAAAAGAAAAAGAAATTAGGCGACCCCATCAACATAGGGAGTTATGACCAAATGAGTATAGTAATATTTGATGTTATGGGTGCTAAATATAAAGAGAGGACAACAGATAAACAAGCATTGGAACATTTCAAAGAGATAACAAAAAGCAAAGAAGCAGAAGAATTTTTTGATAACATATTAGAATATAGAACTCTTAATAAAATATTAGATACATATATTAATGCAACACCAGAGATGATTTATAAAGATGGAAAGATAAGAACTTCTTTAAATCAATATGGTGCAGATACAGGTAGGTTTACTTCTAAATCTCCAAATCTTCAAAACCAACCAAAAGGTAGAAAAGAGATAAGAACAATGTTTACAGCAGAAAATGGTAAAATATTACTATGTACCGATTTCAGCCAACAAGAACCGAGAATACTTTCCCATGTAGCAAAGGATAAACCAATGATAGAAGCATACAAAAATGGCAGGGATTTATATAGTTTAGTTGCAAGTATGATGTTTGATGTTCCTTATGAAACCTGTTTAAAGGGGGAAGAAAATCAACCATATAGAACACAAACTAAAGCAATTTTATTGGGAATTATGTATGGAAGGTCAACAGGAAGTGTGGCAGAACAAATAGGAAAAAGTTATTGGGAAACACAGAAGATTATTGACAGATTTTATGATAAATTTCCTGGAGTAGAAAAAACTAAAGATGGTGCTATTGAATATTGTAAAGAAAATGGTTATGTTAAAACTATTTATGGGAATAAGAGAAGATTACCAGATATTAATTTAGAACCTTATGAAGTTTACTGTGATGATGAAAGGAAAAAAGAAGAATACCTAAAGAAATTAAATAAGGCAGACTACAAAGAAACAAAAAGAATAAAAAATCAAGCACAATCGGAAGGAGTAAAAATAAAAGATAATACAGGATTTATTGCAGAAGCAGAAAGACAATCTATTAACAGTATAATACAAGGTAGTGCTAGTTGTATGACTAAAAAGGCAATGGTTTTAATAGAGAATGATGAAGAATTAAAAGAATTAGGTTATGAGTTATTATTACCTGTCCATGATGAAGTTATAGGACAAATTCCTGCTGAAAAGGAATTAGTGGATAAGGCAAAAAAGAGAGTAGCAGAGTTAATGTTACAATCTGGCGACCCTGTTTGTGTACCTATGAGTGTAGATCATGAATTACAGTTTAGGTGGGGAGGAGAAGAAAAAGAAATATGATATTAAAAGAGGAAGGTTGTAAGACATGGGAAGAAATGTTAGATAAAAATAACATAGAATATATCAGTCATTTTAATATGATACCAAATAATAATGAATGTATTTATACTACAAGATGTTCACAAAAGAAGTCTGATAGAGATAAAGGTAAATCTAAAGATATTTATATATCTAATCTAAATAAAAACTTCTATAATAAAATGGAAAGATATAATTTGGAATATGCAACAATATCAGATAAATATGGTTTAATTTTTTCTAATGAAATTATTAGTAATTATGATTTATCTCCTTCTAATTTAGATGAAAAAGATAAAAAGAGATTGGGAGAGAATATTAGAAAGAAAGTATTGAAAGAAAATTATAATTCTATATTATTTTATAATACTAGTCCTTTAATGTCTAAACCTTATTTTGAAATATTAGTATCAACTAAATTGCAAATATATTTTTTGAAAACATTAAAGTTTTTTGATGCTAAATTTGGGAGTTATCATTTATTGGAGAGTGGTTTTTATTAACATTTATTTTTCAGAGGTTTATTTAAGATATATATTTGCACAGTTAGATATAATAGAGAATTGTTCGATTGATGATTCTAAATATTACAACAGTTTAAATTTCTTATTGTCTTATTATTATTATAAAAATTGTAGTTATAAAGAGATTCAAGATTTAAAAAATCATAAATATGTAAATAATTTGTTTTTAGATAGTGGAGCTTATTCTGCTTATAATCAAGGGGAAGAAATTAATTTACACGAATATTTAGATTTTATTAATGATAAAGGTGATTTATTTGAACATATCACACAATTAGATATTATAGGTAATGGAGAAAGAAGTTTTGATAATTATATTTATATGAAAAAAAGTTTAATGGACAATGATAAATTATTACCTGTTTATCATTTAGGAAGTAATAGAGATATGTTATATAGATTAAGAGATCATAGTTTAAATATCGGAGTGGGTGGTATTGCTAATGTAAAAGATAAAAAAAGAGTTCATTTTTTAAATAAAATAATCAATGAAATATATAAAGAAAATAAATTGCATTTATTTGGGGTTATTAGTTTCAATGTATTAAAAAGATTTAAAAATTATATTCATTCAGTAGATAGTGCAGGTTATTCTTTAAAGGGAGTTTTTGGTAAAATTATGTACTTAAACAATGATGGAAGTTTAAAAGAGTTCATAGTATCAGACAGAAGGGAGGGGAACAAAAAACATATTAAATATCAGAGTTATAATAAATTAGATCAAGTTTGTAATTATTGGGGATTAGATAAAGATAAAATTATGGAAGAAGTTGAATATAGAAGAGCATTAAATTTAATGGTGTCTTATGATTATATGGAAAATTTAAATAAACTTTCTTTTGAGAATCATAGACAGGAATTTTTAATATAGGGGGAATATAATTAAATGGAGAATGATAGGTTGTTTATTTTAATAGTTTTAAGTAGTGTGTTTATAGGGATGTTGACTATATCTAATGTACTTGCTTTTAAATTAGTAGAATTTACTACATTGTTGATAGCACCAGCTGGTGTTTTTGCATATGCTATTACTTATCCTATGACCGATACAATGGTTGAGATATTTGGAAAAGACAAAGTTAAATTTATTGTTTTTATTGGAGTTTTAACACAATTGTTAGTATTGGGGATAATCCAATTGTCGGTTATTTTACCTAGTGCATCTTTTTTTCAACACCAATCAGAATTTGCTTTAGTCTTATCGCAGAGCAGTAGAATAATATTTGCTTCATTGATTGCTTATTTGTTTTCTCAATTATGGGATATAACTATTTTTTCATGGACAAAAAAGAAAACAAAAGGAAAATATTTATGGTTAAGAAATAATTTATCGACCATTAGTAGTCAACTATTAGATAGTACATTATTTGTTATAATTGCTTTTTATGGTATGATGTCAACAAGTGAATTACTGATGTTAGTTATAGGTCAGTATTTTGTTAAGGTAATTATTGCTGTAATGGACACACCAATAGTTTATATGTTGGTTTATATTATAAGGAATAAATTTGATGTAGGAGAGGTAGAAATATGATATATCTAATAGCAGATACTCATTTTGGACATAGAAACATAATAAAGTATGAAGATAGACCATTTAATAATGTAGATACAATGGATAAACAATTAATAGAAAAATGGAATAGTGTTGTAGAAGATGATGATAAAGTATTTCATTTAGGAGATTTTAGTTTATGTTCAACAAGGAGAAGTTTTTATATATTTAATAGATTAAAAGGACAAAAATATCTAATAAAAGGAAACCATGATGTATATTCTGATACTAAATTAAAAGAAAGAATGGGGTTTAAAAGAGTATTTGAAGAATTTTGGTTAGGAGATAATATTTTATTAACACATAAACCAAAAGAAGTACACCCACAGGTATTAAATATACATGGGCATACACATAAATTATTTTATCAGAAAAGTAAATGGAGAACATCAAAGCACCATTTTTGTGTAAGTGTTGAGTTAATAGATTACACACCAATAAGTTTAGAAGATTTAATAAAAGAATGGCAAGGTCAATCCAATTTAGGGGTGATTAGATGAATGAGGGGGTATTTAAATCATATATTGATTTGTTGAATAGTGGACATTCGAGCAGAAAGGCGATAAAGAAATTAAGAGAGAAAGACAAAGATTTTGAATTGACTTTAGAAAATAGAGAGCAGATGGCATTAAATCTAATAGAAAAAGAGATGAAAAAATACGATAAAACAGTAGTTGCTTGTAGCTGGGGTAAAGATAGTGTAGTAGTATTACATTTACTAAAAAGGGTTTCTGATAAATTAGATAAAGAATTTGATGTTTTATGGAATAATACTAAATTTCATTACCCAGATGTATATAGGTTAAAAGATCAATTAGAGAAAGATTGGGATTTGAAGATAGTTGAAACCAAAGCAGAAAAGAGTTTTTGGGAGATAACAGAGGAATTTGGGTGGCCGGGAGTAAATAGTGGAGATAGGTCAGACAGGGCTAATCAAGCGTGTTGTTATTATATTAAGAAAAAACCAACTAAAAAAGCAATAAAAAATAACAAGTGGGATTTATATTTTGATGGGTTGACAGCATATGAATCAGACAGAAGATATTTAAATTTAAAAGATTATGGAGTATCTCATTATCATAAGACATTTGGGTTGCAAAAAGTTCACCCGATAGGTTGGTGGACAGTAAATGATGTTTGGGATTATATAGAAAAGTATGATGTTCCTTATATAGATTTATATGATAAAGGTGTAGGTAAGTACACAAAGAGGGGGTATAGTGAAGAACAACAAGGCCATAGGGTAGATAGGGCTATAAGGAATGGTTGTTGGTGTTGTACACTTGCTCTTAAATATCAACCAGAAAAGATGAAACAGTTAAGGGAACATTATCCTAAAATGTGGAAAGCCTTGATGGATAAAGGACTAGCAAAAGAGATAGCAAAAAGAAAATTAGGACAACAAAGCACCTTATTTGATGGGTTTTTTGATGAAGAAACTAAAGACAATTATTTGGAAAATAGACCATGTTGGTTTGATAAAATATAAAGGGGGTGTTTAAAACGAGGGTGATAGGTAAATTTTATGAATTGAAAGATGAATTTAAATTAAGTGAGATAGATGTTATTAATAAAATGAAAGAAGATTATGATTTAGAATTAACAATAGAAGATAAAGAAGAAATAGCATTAAATTTAATAAAAAAATCTTTATCTGAATGGGATAAACCTTTTATAAGTTGGTCTGGTGGTAAAGACAGTCTAGTAGTAATGCACCTTGTTCATAGAGTAAATAATAATATCCCTCTTATTTTTGCTGACACAGGGGTAAACCACCCATCTATTAGAGAATTAAAGAAATATTATGAAAGGGAAGAAGGTAAAGAAATAATATCTACAACAGGTGAAAGAGATTATACTTTTTGGGATATAATCGAAGAGTTTGGTTGGCCTATTGGTGCAAGATCATCTGCTAGTAAGAAGGCAGTATCAAAGTGTTGTGATTTATTAAAAAAGAAACCAATGGAAGAAACTACAAAAGGATATAATTTAGAGTTTAATGGACTTACAGCTTATGAAAGTTGGACAAGATATTGTAGGGCAAAAGGAGATGGGAATTATAAGTTTGTTAAGAGTAGAGGGAAAAATGGAAGGCAAGTGTGTATGCCTATTGCATGGTGGCATACAGATAATGTTTGGGATTATATAGAAAAATATGATATAGAGTACCCAGAGATATATGACAAAGAAGTAGAGGGTTTTACTAAAAGAGGAGTTAGAGAGAAAACTAAAGGGATTGAGATGGATAGAAAAGCTATAAGAGTTGGTTGTTGGAGTTGTCCTTTACCTATGCAATATTCCTCCCATGTAATGCGACAATTGAGAACTCATTACCCCAATTTATGGAAAACTTTGATGGACAAAGGATTGGCAGAAGAAGTGGTTAAAAGGAAGTTGGGAGGACAGTCCACTTTAATAGATGGGTTTTACACAAAGGAAAAAGAAGAAGATTGGTTGAAAAGAAGGCCATGTTGGTTTGATAAAATATAAGGGGTGATTAGATGAAAATAAAAACAGATATATTAAAAGAAGGATTAAATAAAGTTAAAAAGTTAGTAGGAAAGAATGATATTATAGAAGTATCTAATTACATAGAGATGATATGTAAAGATGATGAATTAATAATGACTTCAACAGATATGACTAACTTTATTACATTAACATTAGAAGTAGAAACAGATGAAGATTTTCAAGCAATAGTAGAAGGAGAAAAGTTAGTTAAATTAGTAAGTAACACCACTAAAGATATTATAACAATGGTTAAAGAAGATAGTTATGTTCAATTCAAAGGTAATGGTACATATAAATTAGAGATAGCAGATGATTTTCCAGAATATGAGATAGAGCCGGAAGAAGTTTTATTTACTGAATCAGAAAAGATACAATACTTAATAGATAAACATAAAGAAACTTATGCTAAAGACATGAATAGACCTTATTTAACAGGTTTTCATGTAACAGATAAAGTAAAAACTCTTGATGGTATAAAGATGGCAGTAAGTGAGATAAAACTTTTTGAAGAAGATATAGAATTATTAGTACCATCAGAATTTGTGGATTTATTAGGTCTTTTTGATGAAGATGATGAGTTGCAATTTATGATTAATGAGAATATGATGTTAGTTGCTGATAAAGATAATAGTTTACAGATATATGGTGGGTTATTACATGGGTTAGATAAGTTTCCAGACCTAACACAATTTGAAAAGGGCAGTTATAGCAATTATGTAGTGGTTAATTCAAATGATCTAAAAGAAGTTTTAAAGAGGATAGAATTATTTACTGATGATAGTGGATTAATGAATTTAAAAGTTAATGATGATAAAA
>SL_8KL_010_SEDDRAFT_10001974_pt1 | contig 17647 bp, 13 predicted proteins | sample SodLakKL_010_SED_4_FD_11160 | JGI IMG/M metagenome (IMG submission 11160)
CATTCTAAAAATTTTGTTGCGGTCGGGACTGATTTAAAACCTGTTAAGCTTAGTGATTTTCAGAATAAAGTGAGAGTTATTTCTTCTGTGCCAAGTGTTGATACTGGGGTATGTGCTAAGCAAACCAGGCGATTTAACCTTGAAGCCTCTAAACTGCCGGATATTCAAATACTGACAATATCTTGTGATTTGCCTTTTGCTTTACAAAGGTTTTGTGCTGCAGAAGGTATTGAAAATCTTATTACTATTTCAGATCATAAAGATGTTGATTTTGGTATTAAATATGGTTTTTTAATAGAAGAATACAGGCTTCTTACTCGTGGCATAGTAATTATTGACAAAAATAATACTGTCAGGTATGTTGAATATGTACCTGAAATCAGTGAGGAGCCGGATTATGATAAGGCTTTAGAAGTAGTTAAAAGTATTGTATAAAAAAAGGGCGGTGTTTTTAAACATCGCCCTTTTTTACTATTTAACTTATAAAACAATTTGTTTACAATAGCTTTTCTTATTTGACCTCTTCATAATCCACGTCAGTAACATCACCTTCATCATCGTCATCATCGCCTTTATTGCTTTGGTCTGACTGCGTTTCTTGCTGTTGTTGCTGAGCTTGTTGATCAGCACCTTGTTGCGATGCTTTGTAGAGGTCTTCACTAGCTGCTTGCCATGCACTGTTAAGTGCTTCCGTTGCAGAATCTATAGCTTGGATATCCTTGTTCTTGTATGCTTCCTTCAGGTCTCCCAATGCTTTATCAATAGGTTCTTTCTTGTCTGCGGGGATCTTATCTCCAAACTCATTAAGCTGTTTTTCTGTTTGGAATATTAAGCTGTCCGCATTATTCAGTTTTTCTGTTTCTTCTTTCTTCTGTTGATCTTCTTCAGCATGGGCTTTTGCTTCTTCTTTCATCTTGTTGATTTCTTCTTCTGATATTCCTGAAGAAGCCTCTATACGGATATCTTGTGATTTTCCTGTTGCTTTGTCTTTTGCTGATACGTGCAATATACCGTTAGCGTCAATATCAAAGGTCACTTCTATTTGAGGTACACCTCTTGGTGAGGGTGGAATACCATCCAGGTGGAAGCGGCCAATTGACCGGTTGTCTTTTGCCATTGGTCTTTCTCCCTGAAGCACATGTATTTCCACAGAGGTTTGATTATCTGCTGCAGTTGAGAAAGTTTCGGTTTTCTTCGTAGGTATTGTGGTATTAGCTTCTATAAGCTTAGTCATCACTCCACCCAATGTTTCAATACCCAATGACAATGGTGTTACGTCAAGTAACAATACGTCTTTTACATCGCCACTTAATACAGCTCCTTGTATAGCTGCACCTACAGCTACGACCTCGTCAGGATTTACTCCCTTAGATGGTTTCTTGCCAAAGAAGTCTTCTACAAGTTTTTGAATAGCAGGCATACGTGTTGTACCACCTACCAGTATGACTTCATCAATATCTGAAGCGCTAATACCTGCAGCTTTTAGTGCTTCCTCACAAGGACCTTTAGGCTGTTGTATCAGATCGTCACATATTTGCTCCAAATTGCTCCTTGTCAATGTCTTTACAAGGTGCTTAGGTATACCGTCAACCGGCATGATATATGGTAGATTTATCTCTGTAGAGGTAGAGCTTGAAAGCTCTATTTTGGCTTTTTCTGCAGCTTCTTTTAATCTCTGCAATGCCATTGGATCTTGTTTAAGATCTATACCCTCATCTTTTTTAAATTCATCAGCAAGCCACTGGATTATTTTATCGTCAAAGTCATCACCACCTAAGTGGGTGTCACCTTTAGTTGATTTTACTTCAAATACACCATCGCCTAGTTCCAGGATAGAGATATCAAATGTACCTCCACCAAGGTCGAAAACGGCGACCTTCATATCCTTACTCTTTTTATCCAATCCATAAGCCAATGAAGCTGCAGTAGGCTCGTTAATTATTCGTTGTACTTTCAATCCTGCAATCTCACCAGCTTCTTTTGTTGCCTGACGTTGAGAGTCATTAAAATATGCAGGAACAGTTATAACTGCATCAGTTACCTCCTGATTGAGATGATCTTCAGCAGTTTGTTTCATTTTCTGTAATGTCATGGCTGAGATCTCCTGCGGGGTATACTGACGGTCATTTATCTTTACTCTTGTTGTGTCATTTTCTCCTTGTACAATTTGGTAACTTACTCGTTCTTTCTCTTTGGTGAGACCACTATAAGGCATTCCCATAAACCTTTTTATCGAATAAATAGTTTTTTCCGGGTTTATAATTGCTTGCCTTTTTGCAGGATCTCCCACTTTTCTTTCACCCTCTTCAGTAAATGCAACCAGTGATGGAGTTGTTCTTCGACCTTCGCTATTATGAATAACGGTAGGCTCGTTGCCCTCCATTACTGCTACGCATGAGTTAGTTGTTCCTAAATCTATTCCTATAATTTTTCCCATTGTTCTATTTTTTTGTTTGTTTTTTCTTATTTGTTTTCAATTTATTTCGTCACGGAATATTTCTTCAATGATTATGCCAAGCTGTTTTTTTACTATTATTTTGTAAATATGACATGTTTAAACATTATTAAGTGGATGTAATTATCTATAATCTGCATGGTTTATTTATGTTTAATGGTGTTTGTGGCTCATACATAAGCTATAGTAAAAAATTCTGCCAAAAAGGCAGTTGTTAAATTTTTTAATTTTAGCTCATCAAGTAAGTTTTGAAATCCTGACTTGTAGTAAAATTACCATGTTTGAATAACTTTGACCGTTTTTCAAGCCGGAGTAAAACTTCTTTTGTTTCCTTTTGTTCATTAATTTTTTATAATGGTTGCTGCTTCAAAGTACTGACTGCCACCATAAGCCATTAGCTTTTCATCAACCTTTCACCAACTCAAGTTATTAACCCATCATTGTTCAACATGATAACAATCTTTATACTATTTTTGTAATACAAAAAAATTTAATTATGGAGATAATTGCATGGCTTGGCGTCTCTCAAGGATTTTTCGCTGCAATCCTTATGATGGCAAAGAGAGAGAGAACGGTATCAGACCAGATATTAACTGCATGGCTTTGTCTTTTAGCTATAGAGTTTTTAAGCTGTGCTATTGATATCAAGCTTTTTAACACCCCTCTTTTATCAAGTTCATTTCTTCTTTTTAACCCTGCTTTTTATCTTTATGTTAAAACCTTAACTGATGAAACATTTAAGCTTAAATATATTCAACTATTGCATTTGCTTCCTTTTGTAGCTTTCAAAACAACAGCATATATATTGCAGGAACCTTATTCATTAAAAGACTTTTTTGAACCTGATGCAACTCTTTGGTTCAGGTATTCATTTTCGGTAGCCTCTGTTATTTCCTGGCTGACTTATAATTCAATCAGTGCAATAAATGTTGTTAAGCATAGAAAAAGGCTTAAAAACGAATTCTCTACGCTTGAATATGACAGGAAACTTGGTTGGCTTTTGTTTGTAGTTATTTTTTATAACTTGTTTTGCGGCGTTGCTGTTATAATTGGCATATGTGCGGTATTGCTAAATTTTACTATTCAGTTAACCAATATATACGTTTATTCTACAATGCTCGCATTTGTATACATATTCGGATTTTACGGATTGATGCAAAAAAATGTATTGATCATAAATAACGGGGAAGAATTTGAACAGACAAAATATAAGAGCTCATTACTTACAAAAAGTCAAAAAGATATTATTAAAAGTAAGCTTCTCAAATACTTCAAAACCGAACGACCTTATCTCAACCCTGATTTCAACATGAGTAAACTTTCAGAAGACCTAAAAACACCTAAATACCAGCTAACTGAAGTGCTAAATGTAGATATTGGGAAAAACTTTTTCCGGTTTGTAAACGAATACAGAGTTGAAGAAGTAAAAAAACAACTGTTGGATGAAAAAAACATCTACTCAATAGAAGCTATTGGCTACGAAAGTGGTTTCAGAAGCAAATCATCCTTCTTTAGCGTGTTTAAAAAAATAACAGGACGAACACCAACTGAATATAAAGCAGAGGTTCAAACTTTATAATTTCAGACTTTGGACTACAACAACAGCTCCAAACTTTAAAATTAGAACGAAATTACCCCGAAGCAAAGCTACTTTTGTCATGTTTTAGTAATTATTCAACAAAAAATTAACAAGCCATGCCAAATAAGTTTTGTGTTATAATATTATTTTGGATTATATGTAGTCTTTCGATCGAAGCCCAGGATTTGTTTGAAAGCCTTACATCAGAGAAGGATTCTCAGGAAAATGAAAGCAGTTTTGCCCTAACCGGGTATGTGCGAGGTTCAGCTTATGGTGGAGCTGACGATTTTGATTTCTCAAACTTGTTTGGTGAATTTGCCTTGCAGGGCAGACTATCCGGGGGTAACACATTATTATACGGAGATGCAAGAATTCGCAATGGCCTGTTCTTTGATGACAGGCAAACAATACTGGAGTTAAAAGAAGCCTACGCAGCATACAGAGACGAAAACGTTTCATTCTATTTAGGCAATCAAATTGTATCATGGGGACGAACCGATGGTTTTAACCCAACAAACAATATCACTCCTAATGACTATTTCTTTCTTACCCCTGAACCGGACGACCGGTTAATGTCAAACTTCATGCTACGGTCAAAAATCCGCTTCACTCAAAACACAGAACTCAATTTGATAGCTATTCCGGTTTTCAAAAAGTCAAACTATCGCTACGACTTGTTTGATATGGGTGATGAAGCTCATTTTGTCGAAACGGTAATACCTGAAGTAAAACTAAAGAATTCAAGCTTCGCCGCAAGAATGAGTGTTGATCTTCCCGCAATAGGATTCTCGGCTTCATATTTTCATGGTTATGACCCGTTTTACGGATTCAGAGTTGAAGATGTGCAAATTTTGCCAACCGTATCAATAGACTACATTGCAGATTTTTATAAAAAAGATGCCATAGGTGCCGACTTTGTACTACCTGTTCAAAACTCCATTGTTCGTGGAGAAATAGCATATAATCATACTGATGATTACAGGGACAATATGCATATACCTAATCCCGATTTAAGTTACGTTTTCGGGTTTGAACACAGGCTTTTTGAAATAACATCAATATTCCAGTATGTTGGGAAATATACCTTTGATTTTGAAGAGTTGGAAGCCCCAACCATGCCGTTCCCTTTTGATCAGGATGCCATGTATCAATACGCTATTGACCGCATCGACTATGAATCAAACCGGTTCAACAGTAAAGTTTTTCACCAGCAGGAAGAGTTCAACCATGCTTTCATGATTAACCTTAACAGGTTTTTTGCTTACGAAACAATTGAGGCAGGGCTTACAGGTTATTACAACATAACTTCTGAAGAGTACATGATAAGGCCTAATGTTAACTGGAAACTGACAGATGAATTGACAGCAAACGCAGGAGCAAGTCTTATGTATGGAAAAGACGAATCTATCTATGATATGGCAGGAAAGGTACTTAACGGAGTTTATATTAGTCTTAAAGCAAGCTTTTGAAAAATATGAAAACAAACAACTTTATAATTCGATACCGATTTTGGTTCATTATTGCTCCTGTAATAATAACCCTGTTAATGGCTTTGCCTTTGAGAAATGCAAAGATCAATCCCGACCTTATGGATTATCTGCCTGATGATATAGAAGCCAAAATAAAACTTGATACAATAGAAAGCATTTTTGGAAAATATGATCCTGTGATAATTATTTTCAAAGCAGACGATGTTTTAAACCCGGCTACGCTAAAAAGAATAGGTGATCTGAACAATCACTTCAGCCGTATGCGCGAATTTGATGATGTAATATCTCTTTTTGAAACAAAATATATTCGCGGCAAACACGGTATGATGCTGGTTGATCCTGTTGTAAGAAGAATTCCGGCTACAGATAAGGAGAAAGAAAACCTGAGGAATGAAGTAAAAAATAATGAGCTTGCATACAAACTTTTTGTATCAGAAGATTTCAATTATACCTTAATGATCTTAAACCCGGTTGAAGAAATTGAAGATTTTGAGGTATTTGAATTAATAAATGATGGGCTGGAGAAGTTCCCGGGTGATGAAATTGTTTATATGAATGGGCTACCCTATTTACGTGATGAAATTCAAAAAATCGCCACACGCGATATTTCCCTGCTATTTCCGTTAGGAATGCTTGTAATGTTAGCGTTTTTATATTTTTCATTTCGTCAGTTCAGAAGTGTGTTACTTCCGTTTTCTGTTGTGTTGATGTCGATTGTTGTTGCTATGGGTATGATGCCTCTTCTTGGATATGAATTTAGTATTATAGCCGTATTGGTTCCGATTATGATAATAGCTATTGCAAATAATTACGGGGTGCATATCGTTGCGCGCTACCAGGAATTGAATGACAAAAAACCCGAATGGAACATAAAACAAATTGCTTCAAGATTAATATCACTTCTTAGCATACCAATAATACTTTCAGCTGTTACAACTATAGTTGGTATTTTAGGGTTATCTGTACATATATTGATACCGGCACGTCAAATGGGTATTGTAACTTCAATAGGTATTGCATATTCTTTAATTCTAAGCCTGACATTTATACCTGCCCTAATGTCTTATATGAAAAAGGGAAAGTCATTCAAACAAATTAACGGGAATAAAACCCCGGTAATAGAAAAACTTCTCGCATATACAAACAGGCTTGTAACCAAACATCCACGTTCGGTAATAGCAACATTTGCAGTAGCTTGTATAATTGCAACACTGGGAGCATTTAATTTAAATGTCAATATCAACCTTGAAGAGATGTTACCCAGGGCTCATGAAATGAGAACTTCAACAAATATTGCCAATGAACATTTTGGCGGAACGAAGAATACATCAATATTATTTGAAGGTGATATAATTGACCCTGATGTAATGCATAATATTTACGAATTTGAATCCGGCCTCAAAAACATCCCGGAAGTTGGCAATACTACATCTATTGCTTCAGTTTTGAAAATAATAAGCAGGGCTTTGAATGATCCGGGTGATGAATTTTATGATACCATCCCTGACAATCGTGCCGCAATAGCACAATATATTGAGTTATATAACATGAGTGGTGACCCCGAAGATTTTGAAAAATTAGTTGACTTTGGTTATACTAGTGCTGTTCTTAATGTGCAGTTCAAGGCTGAGGATATTGAGGTTTTCAACAGAATAACTTCGCATATTGATAATTTGATAGAAAAAACTCCTTATGCAACAATGCAGGCAGGACAAACCTTGATGGAAAAAGAGATAGCAGAGTCAATAGTTCGCGGGCAGATATATTCGCTTTTATTTGCATTGGTTGCCATAGCTATTTTACTGTGGGTTATTTTCAGGTCAATAAAGGCAGGCATGCTTGGAAGCTTACCGCTTTTGATATGTCTTTTGTGCAACTTCGGCTTGATGGGCTGGCTTGGGCTAGAACTTGATATTGCAACTTCATTGTTGTCAACAATTGCTATTGGAATCGGTGTGGATTATACCATACACCTGTTCTGGAGGTTGAAATTTGAGCACAGTAATGGTAAAACACATGCAGATGCGGTTATAACAGCACTAACAACAACAGGCAGGGGTATAGCAATAAATGGGTTTTCAGTCCTTGTAGGTTTTGCCGTATTGTTTTTCTCAGGATTGATAATACTTAAAACTTTTGCATTCCTGATAATATTTTCAATACTGCTTTGTATGCTGGGAGCTTTATTTCTAATTCCGGCAATATATGTATTAACAAAACCAAAATTCCTTGACTATAATAACTCAAAATAACCCTCTGCGAACCTCTGCAGCTCTCTGCGCAACTCTGCGTAATAGCTGTTTCGCGGAGGTTCGCGGAGAGCCGCAGAGGTTCGCAGAGATTTTATTAACAAAAAAAAATGATAAAATTTTAAAAATTATGAAAACAAAACTTTTAATATTAGTATTATTAATAGCCGGGGCAAATACAATTTTTTCACAAAGTCCCCGGGAAATAGCTGAGAAAGCATCTAATGCCATAGATCCTGACGCAATGGAGATGTCTGCCACTCTCAACATATATGATAATCGCGGAAATGTTAGAGAAAGACAACTGGCAGTAGCGTCACGAAAATTCGGAGATGTACATAAAACCCAGATGAGGTTTTTGTCTCCACCGGATATAAGAGGTACGGCAATGCTTATTTATGACCATGATGATAAAGGCGATGACATGTGGATATATATGCCTTCTCTCAGAAGAACACGCCGTATTGTAAGTAGCGAAAAAGGCAGCAGCTTTATGGGATCGGAATTTAGTAATGCCGACATGAGTGCGCCCAATATCGATGATTTTACATACAAGTTGATAGGTACAGAAACCATCAATGGCAAAACATGCTGGGTGATAGAATCTACATGCAAAACACCTGAAATAGCTGAAGAGAACGGGTTCAATAAACAGATAGCCTATATTGAGCAAAATACGTACCTGACTCACAAAGTCAAATACTATGACTTTTACGATGAACTCCATAAAATAATGACTATTTTTGACTATCGCAAACAAGCCGATGGTAGCTATTTTGCTTTTAAAATGGAAATGGAAAACCTGCATAACGGCCGGAAATCAATATATGTTGTAAATCAATTCCAGCTCGGCTCCGATTTGCAGGAGAGGGATTTTTCGACATCTGCGCTTGAGCAATTTTGAATTTTACCATTATTAATAATTGAACACAGATGACGCAGATTAGAAAGATTTACGAGATGAATGATAAAAATAAAAATGTTAAGTTCCAAAGCATAGATATAAAAAGTTCTTATTGTAAATTAAATGAGATGTATGCAGAATAGTTGGATGCAAAAAGTAATATTTGCAAAGAAAAACGGGTAAAAATCCAGGGTTTTTCTCTTTACATATGTTTGTAATATCAATTTTTTTTGAAATAAAAAATCAAATTAGAAATTTAGGTGTTATAAAAAATAACCCTGTTATGAGATTTAGAAGCGTGTTACAAGTTTGATATTGATCAGTCTTGAAGTAAGGTAGTTTGGAACGGCATATTGTCTGTTTTGCACATCTTTTATCCACATATAAGAAATTGTATTATTGATTTGCAAAAGGTTAAATATTTCTGCAGTTATCCACATAGATTCAATATGCCTTAGTGGGTTGTTATGATCAAAACTGGTTTCCTGACCTATTAACTGTTTTGAAAAACCAATATCAACTCTTCGGTATGGTGGCATTCGCAGTGTGTCTTTTTCCCTCTCATAGGTTGGGGGCCCAAAAGGTAATCCACTACCATAAAACATTCCCATATGAACTTTATAAGTGGGATTTCTGGGTAAGAAATCCTGGAAATAGAGACTGAAGTTGAACAATTGGTCTGTAGGCCTTGGAATATAATCGGTATATTCAATATTACCGTGGGGGTCTTCATGCATTATTTTTTCTTCTGTTTTCATTATAGAGAGGCTTGCCCATGAGTCAATTTCAGGCACAAATTCCCCGTGAATTTTCAGGTCAACTCCTGCAGCATACCCCTTAGCATTGTTTTCAGCATAATAGCGAACTCTTAAGTTGTCAAATTCATAGGGAATTAGATTTTCAAAATGTTTATAGTATACTTCACTTGTAAACTTAAAGGGACGGTTCCAGGCAATAAATTCGTATTCACTTCCCAACACAAAATGTAATGATTCTTGTGCTTTAATGTTTTTATTCAGATTGCCTTCTAAGTCCCGAAGTTCTCTATAAAACGGTGGTTGGTGGTAAATCCCCGCTGATGCTCTGAAAGAAAGGTTTGGATATTTTTCTGGTCTAAATAACAATGTGCTTCTTGGACTTAACAGGAATTGGTTGTTAAAATCCCAATAGTTACTTCTAACGCCGCCAATAAATTCGAACTGGCCGTAGTTGGTTTCAAAATTCCAGTTATTTTGAATATATCCACTAAAACGGTTAGATGTTAAATTATTTCTTGATTTCAGGAAATCGTTCATTATTATTTCGTTTTCGGGCCCTGTGGGAATTGAATATCCGGCAGAATCAATAAGAGTCCACTCCCGGAGTCTGTCATAGATATCTTCATGTTGATATTTTATTCCCCATCTAACCAGGTTACTTTCCAACTCCCATGTACCTTTATGTTCTATATTTCTGACAATTGCGTTTAGATAATTGCGGGCGTGGTTTAAAAAGGTACCCGTAGCAATTGGTCTGCCGGTTGGTTCTCCGAAATCATCTTCCCCGAAATCTGTTTCCAGTTGGTGCATACGATATTGACCAATTATGTCAAAAGTTTCGTTTTCATCACTTTGAAAGGCAGATCCTATTAATTGAAGCTTTAAATCGTTATTGTAATTATAGGTTAAAGATAATGCTCCCATGGTGGTACTAAATCGGTCAACCTCTTTTCCATCAAAGTAAACGGTTAATTGCCTGGGATCATCAAAGTGTCCGAAACGTGTTTTTTGCACCTCAGGCTCAAAGAAATAATTGTTGTGGGAATAGTTACCCAGCAAGTCAAGTGACCAATTATTATTAATCTTATATGTCAAAAGGGCTTGAACATCAGTAAAACTAGGTTTATAGTCGCCTTCAACATCAAGTGTGCTGAGTAAATATTGGTTTGACTTATGTCTTATTCCAATTAAATATCCCAGTTTTTCATTGTTAAGAGCTCTTCCTTCAAGATGTACAGAACCTTCAAGGAGGCTCATTTGGGCTGAACCGCCGAAATCTTGCGGGGTTTTGTAATTAATATCGAGGACGGAGGCCATTTTATCGCCATATTGAGCGTTAAATCCACCGGCAGAAAAATTGATAGATGACACAAGGTCAGAATTAACAAAACTAAGACCTTCCTGCTGTCCTGAACGTATTAAAAAAGGACGATAAATTTCGATACCATTAACATATACCAAATTTTCGTCAAAATTTCCACCCCTTACCGAATATTGAGTTGTTAACTCACTAACCGACGAAACTCCGGGAAAAGTTTTTAGCAAAGATTCTACTCCTGGGGTTGGGCTGGGCAAAGTTTTTACATGTTTGGGATCAATACGGGTTAAATGTGGGCTAAGTCTATGACGATCTGTGATTTCTACATCGGGAAGGTAGGTTGAAACAATTTCAAGCATTATATCTTTTTGCTTGTGTTCATTTTCTGATAGTGTTATTTGTAACTCTTTTTTTTTAAAACCCAGATACGAATATATAAGGGTATGTTCTTTTTCAGGCTCAAGTTGGAGTTCATAATATCCTTTACTATCCGTTACAGTTCCGATAGATGTGTTTAAAACTCTGATCGAAACCATTTCTAATGAGTCTTTATTTACATCATAAACATAACCGCTCAGAGTTGCTTCACTTGCATTTAAGTTTATACTGAATAAATAAGTTAAAATAAAGAATAATATGCTATATAAATACATTACTCTTTTTTATTATTTCTGATATATTATTGCTGTCAGCCTGCATGCATGTAATTATAACTTATGGTTATTCAAATTATTGTATTTTTGACATCACTGCATTATAAAAAACGCTACCTGAGACACAGATAGCGTTTTTTATAAAATCTATTAATTATGAAAAAGAAAAACTATTTCAAAAATCCTTTTTCGCGAGCTTCTTTCAAGCAAGCTGATACACCTTTTTTGTTAATCATGCGTATTGCTTTTGAAGATACTTTTAAGGTAATCCAGCGATTCTCTTCTGGTATGAAAAATTTTTTTTCCTGAAGGTTTGGTAAAAACCTTCTTTTGGTTTTGATGTTAGAGTGAGAAACATGATTTCCCGCCATTGGCTTTTTTCCCGTAATTTGACAAACTCGTGCCATGTTTTTCAAGTATTTTTGTTATGCCTAAATAATTCTAATTTTGAAAATGAAAGTGCAAATATCTATAATTTTTTTCATTCATACAAATGTTTTTACCGCTTATTTTATATGTAATTCCATTTTTTGCCATTTTGAGCTTATTTTAGTTTGAAATTTGTAAATCGAGTCGTTAAGTATAATATATATTTTGAAATATACTTAGTGAAATTAAATAAAATATTTGCTTATTGAAATGGCTGCTTTAAATTAATTGCCGATATTTACCGAAAATTTTGAAGTTGTCACGTGCCAATAAAACACGGCAGGTCAAGTTTGTAATTAATAGTTCAAATAATTTTAAAAACATCTTTTATGTATTATTTCTTGTTTTTGTTTGGTTTCGAACAATGGTTTACCGAAATACTTGAAAATTGGGGGCTTTCTGGTGATGCTGTTTTTTATTTCAAAGCTGTGGTGTACATATTTATCCTGGTATTGCTTTCTGCCCTGGCCAATTGGATTGCCAAAAATGTTATATTGGTTTTTGTTTGGAAATTTACCTTCAAAACTGAAAATCTGTTGGTTAGACTCCTGGTTGAAAAGAAAGTTTTCAGGAGGTTATCTCATTTAGCTCCGGTAATCATTATTTATACTTTGGGGCCGGTTATGCTTGCCGATTATCCCAATCTTGCCAATCTTACTTATTTGATCACACATATTTACCTTATTGTTGTAGGCTGGTTGGTGATTTATGCTTTTACTAATGCAGCGGTAGCAATGTACGATACCTTTGAGATTGCCAAAACCCGGCCCATAAAAATCTATGTGCAAGTATTTAAAATATTGGTTGGAGTTGTAGCCGGGATCACTATAATTTCGGTATTACTTGGTATATCACCGGTTTTTTTACTTACCAGTTTGGGAGCTATGACGGCTATTTTGTTGCTTGTTTTTCGTGATACCATCCTGGGTTTTGTTGGTGGTTTACAGGTAACAGCAAACGATTTGGTTCAGGTAGACGATTGGATAGAAATGCCAAAATATGGTGCCGACGGCGATGTGATAGACATTACTTTACATACTGTATTAGTACAGAACTGGGATCGTACTATTTCTGTTATTCCTTCCTATGCGCTTGTTTCAGAAGGATTTAAAAATTGGCGGGGGATGATTAGAAGTGGGGGTAGAAGAATTATGAGATCAGTATATATTGACATGAAAAGCATACGTTTTTGCGATAAAGATATGCTTGACAAATTTGAGGAAGTGTACTATTTAAAAGATTATATCAAAACCAAAAGAGAAGAAATTGATGCCTATAATAAAGAGCATAACTTTGATGAATCCGTACCTATTAATGGAAGACACATGACTAATTTAGGAACCTTCAGGGCTTATGTTACAAATTACCTGTCGGATCACCCTTTGGTAAAGAAAGATATGCTATATATGGTAAGGCAATTACAACCCAACGAAAAAGGATTACCCCTTGAAATATACTGTTTTACTAATAGCGTAAAGTGGCCTGTTTACGAAAAAATCCAGGCCGATATTTTCGATCATATTTTCTCAGTGATATCATTTTTTGACCTGAAAATATTTCAGTATCCATCTGAATTAAATGTAAATGTTTCAGATAAATCCTCTAATGCCGGAAAAGATGAAACAGGTATGGATGAGGATATTTAAGTTTTGAGAGGTTAGAGTTTTCTTTGTTAAATTTTACTACTTTTCTTTGTAAATTAGCAATGGAAATTTTATGTAAATTTTGAGTTTTTGTGAAGAACTACTATAAAATACTAGGTGTTTCACGAACCGCAAGTTCAGAATCGATAAAGCGAGCATATCGCAGTAAAGCAAAGGATTTCCATCCGGATGTTTATAATGATAAAAGTTCGAAGGAACAGTTTCAGTTAATTAATGAGGCTTACCAGGTATTAAAAGATGATAAAAAAAGGCGGTTATATGATTATCGTTTGAAACAAGGTTTTAATAGACCAAGGGTTTATAACCAGCCCCGGAAAAATCCTTATTATTATAGTTCTTATGCTCAAAGGGCGTACTATGCATACAGGAAGGCAGATTCAGCTTCTAAGAATTACAAATATTATGAAAAAATTTTTGACAATATTCTATTTACTTTCATGGCTTTGGCAGGCATTTACGCTGTTGGTTTCGGATTTTACAGGTTATTTTATGACCAGGTTGATGGCGTAAATCCCCTAACGGGAATTATTGTTGGTGTGATTTTTACCTTCGTTATTATTTTTGGTTGGATTGCCAGGAAACGTTAGCAATAAGGTTAATCAAAAAAATTAATATAAAACCCATAAACATCAACAGCAATATTTGCCATATCATTGGATCTGCTCCTTCTATCTGTTGAAATTGCGCCGGTAAGATATTCCTTTCCACAATTGGTACTTCTTCTCCACGTATGAACCTTGTTTCAAGTACTTCTTTCCAGGGCCATAATTTATTTAATGAACCAAGCATTAAACCTGTGAGAACTGCCATAGTATAGGAATGATATTTTTTTAATAGCCACGATATGATATTTGAAAATAGTATTATACCCACAATACAACCAAATATAAATATTCCCAGTATTGTAATGTTAAATTCGGTAACAGCTTCCAGTATTAAAGCATAACTTCCAATAAGTAAAAGTATAAAGCTTCCTGAAATTCCCGGCAGCACCATTGCACAAATACCAATACCTCCACTAAGGAAAACGTACCACAATGTTTCAGGGGCTGTGGCCGGTGTCGCTAAAGTTATGTAAAAAGCGCCTGTTATACCGAAAACAAAGAATAGTATAGTTAAAGAATCCCATTTTTCTATTTTACGACCAATATATATGGCTGAGGCCATTATAAGCCCGAAAAAGAAAGCCCACACAAGCATCTGGTAGTGCTCCAATAAATATGAGAATAATCTGGCAAGTGAAAATACACTTACAAGTATTCCTGAAAAAACTGCTAAAAGGAAATTACCGTTAATATGCTTCCAGGCTTCATTAAGTTGTTTTTGTTTTATTAGTTTTAAAAAATGAGTATTTATAGACTTAATGCTGTCGACAAACTTTTTGTAAATTCCTGTAATTAATGCTATTGTACCTCCTGATACTCCGGGGATGAGATCTGCAGCTCCCATACCCATGCCTCTTAAAAATAATAAAAAAGCATAATTAAGTTTTTCCTTCATAAAAGCATAAATAATAAGTGATAGATGATTGTTTTTTTATTATTGATTATTTAACCGGCAAAAGGGGTGCCAGGTTATAAAACCTGTCTTTTACAGGCAGGTTATTTCTTCTTCTTTTTGAGTTTATATTTTTGGCATTCCTCAGGGAGAAACTCAAAAAATGTGTCACTCCGTAGCCCCAATCTTATTGTTTCAAGAGGTATAACATCATCCGGTAAAATATTGCCCAGGTTGGCTTTAGCACCAATAAGCTTAATAAACCAAGCTTGTTGTTGTTTTAGAGGGGTTTCCCATATTATTTGTTTTGAAGGAATTTTTTTCAGAATATCATTAATAAGTGAAATGTCGGCAGTTCCATCCTGTTTATAAATACCTACGGTTCCGGTTTCGCGTGCTTCAGCTATTACGTATGTACTGCCGGCATCCAGTTCTTTTTGCATATGATCTGACCATTCGTCAGGTTTAACAAAAATATCATCTTCTTTTGCACCTACTTCGCTAAGTACTGTATAGTTTTTGGAGAAGTCATTAATGTATTCGCATTTTTTTGCATGATCCATTATTATTGAGCCATCGGATATCTCTACTGCATCAACTCCCAGCTCCTGTACAAAGTTTTTATACTCTTTAACCATATCTCGTACAGCACTTGCTTCAAACAAGGTGCCACCCAGGAAAACTTTTATACCATTGTCACGATAGATTTTTACTTTTTCTTTCGAATGGTCACAAATCACAGAGGTTCCAAAGCCCAATTTAGCAAAATCTATCAGATGGCCGGCAACAGAAATAAGTTCATGTACCTGGCCTACACTAAGGCCTTTATCTATTATCATTGTAATTCCTGTTGATCTAGGTTTGCTCCCACGCTCAGGTAAATAAGATAATTTCATGATACTGTATTTTTCTAAAAAGTAATTGTATGACTTTAAGGTTTGTATAGTTCTACTAACTCAATAAAAGTTGGAATTTCAAGTACTTCAGGATGATTTTTTATGAAGTTTTTATGACCTTCGTAATTGATCATAAGCGCTTCTTCAAGAAAAAAGGCTGCTTCTTTGTTTTTGCCTTGCCTTAAAAGGTATAGCGAGATTTTATACAATATTTCAGAATCATCCGGAAGTTTATCGTGAGCTTCTGATAATAATGAAACAGCATCTTTTGTTTGCCCTTCACTAGCAAAGGCTTCTGCATAGTCAATCCATAAGTTTTTGTCATCGGGATTAATTTCCAAAGCTTTTTTAAAACACTCCCTGGCTTTGTCAATCATATCACAATTCATATAAGTATTTGCCAAAAGACAAAGACCGGTAGTATTCTCAGGTTCCAATGATAATCCTTTTTTAAGATTTTTTATTGCGGATTTCATGTTGCCTAGTTCATTTTCACATGCTCCAAGCCCTATCCATGCATCTGTAAAGGAATCGTCTTTATCTAAACAAATTCTATAATACCTGGCTGATTCATGATAGTTTTCCAGTTTTTCATAACATTCCCCGATATAATAAAACTTCATTACATCGTGCTCGTCTTCTTCAATTGATTTCAAAAAGCAACTTATAGCTTTTGAAAAATCTGCCATCGTATTATAAACATAGCCTTTATGAAACCATGAGGAAATATGGTTTTCATCAATAGCCAAGGCATAATCAAAAGCTTCTAATGATTTTTCATGAAGACCGGAGTTAATATAAGAAATGCCTAAGTTAAACCATGCTTCTATAGAGTAAGGATGGCGGTCTATCAGATTTTTAAAAAATGAGATACTCTCATCATTTAGGCTTAGCAGATCAAAACAATATGCGGCTTCATAAATAGCCAGATCATTTTCAGGGTTTACCTCCAAAGCTTTTCCAAGGTATTCAATGGTTTTGTTGTAATCACCCATGTTTTCGTATTCGAAAGCAATATTGCAATATATATAGTCTGGATCTTCCGAAATATTAGCAGCTTTACTATATTCCTTAATCGCCTTTTTATATTGCTTAAGCTCTGAGTAAATAGCCCCTTTTGTAATTGATATATCAGGGTTGGATGGTTCAATTGATTCCAACCTGGAAAGCACTCCCAGGGCTTTGTTTTCTTTACCCGAAGCTGCAAGAACTTGTGCTCTTTTTAACATTAAGCCTGAAGAAGTTGTATGCATTGATGTGGCATAATTGACTATCTTGAGAGTCTTTTTTATTTGACCTTTCAAAAAATAATAATCAATAATTTCTTCAAAATCATCAACATCAAAATATACAGGCTTTTGCTGTCTAACTAACTCCTCAAACCTTAATACTTGCCAAGGAGGCCTATTTTGTTTATCAAATATGTTCAGATTCATAATTATAGTAATTGGCAATTATTTGTAATAACGAATCATTAAATAATTAATTACCGCCGTCAAATCTTTAAATCAAAGATCATCTTTTTAAATTTTACAGTGCAAAATTAATAAAAAAACATGCAATTAAACTCTAGTCTTTAAATTTGTGAAAATTTTCAAAACCAATAATTATTATTTGTAAAACATTAATTTTTTATACAAAAATAAGTTGTTTGCCATTATTTTTGTTGTAAATATATAAAATTATTACGTTTGATCGTATAAGTAATTTACTTAGTTTTCAAGAGCGTGAGTTGTGAGTTGTGAGTTGTGAGTT
>SL_8KL_010_SEDDRAFT_10001975_pt1 | contig 17644 bp, 8 predicted proteins | sample SodLakKL_010_SED_4_FD_11160 | JGI IMG/M metagenome (IMG submission 11160)
TCAGGCAGTGTTCCAGCACCGGGATAAGGAAGCACTCGGTCTTGCCGCTGCCTGTTCCAGCGGAAATTACTGTGGGTACATTGTCCAGAATGGACTCAACAGCTTTTTTTTGATGCTCAAAAAGGCGAAAATCATGTCCGTGCAGGCTGTCCAGAGTCCTGTCCAGATGCGGCGAAAGACCTTTTTCGCTGCAATACCTGGAAAATGATTCAGAGCATTTTCGGTATTCCGGCTGAAGGGAGAAATACAGGTCACTGCTGATGCGAAATCTTTGCACAACATGGGATATGTACTCCTGTTCAAGACCTTCGGACTTCAGACCCTGCTCCAGTTTATGACGATAGTCCTTCAATACACCAAGGGCTACCTCAGAATAATTATAAAGGGTATCTTCCTGGATCATGCCTTTTTCAATCCTGGTTTTTACTAATATTTACTGCTCGCCAGCCATATTGGTCTTTTTTGGGGTTGAATTCCTGAAGTGCCACCCCCTGGACTTTATCATCATTTTTCAACTTACAAGATTCCACTAATTCCCTGGATATATAAACTTCGCCTACAAACCCGAAACCAGCCCAGCCTTTCAACTTGAGATTACCTGAAAAATGTTGAGCAAACTCAGGCAATGATTCATCTGTTTCCCCAACCCACACCACCCTTAACTTCTTGTTTTTCTCAGTAACTGTCCTGACGGAAAGAACGGTTCCTGGTTTAAAAGACATTATTTCGGAGAGGCTGTCATGGTAGACTGGACAGGACTCATCAGAGCTCAAGGCAACAAAGGTAATACCTTTGCCGGTGTTGAGATTTTTTACGACCCCGGGCCTGGGTTCGATTACGTCCCAAGCCTCCCCTTCTCTTGACTCCAGCTGGATTAAGACTGGTTCTGATCCGGACAGCTCGAGGCGAAGGCTCAGTGGAGTGCCCGGGGGCATATTTTTCAGAACAGAAAATTTTTTTGTTTTTACCCGGACCTGCTCCAAAGAGCCTTCCTGGATAAAACCCATAAAGGTCAGACCAGGCCTGTTATCTTTTTCAGGCAAGTGATTGATTATTATTGCAGGATGAACAGGAAGGCCATGAAATACAATATCTTCAGCCAGGGATGAATGATCCAGGTATAATTGCCGGTTGCTGTTCAACACCAGGACCTCGGAAAACCAGGGACTGGACCTTAAAAGCTGCATTTTTGCCGAAACTTTCCATTCGTTTGATTCCTGGATATTAATGGCCTGTTCTATCTCATATCTGGCTTCAGGCAATTTTTCCTTTTCCACAAGAATCTCTGCCAGCTCTTCATGAACCTTGACCCGGTATTTCTCCTCTCTGGCCGGGCACAGTAACGCCCTGCACAGGCAGGACAGCCTGGTATCATTATCACCGGGATATGTCTGGGCCAGATGTGTCCATGACCAGAATTCATTTTGTTTTTTGCGGACCAAAGGCAACACCATATCTCTGGCCTGAGCCATCCGGCCGGTCTTGATTAAAAGCTTGGAATAGTAAAGGGGGAACCATTCCTGGTGGGAATACTTATCATAATGTTGACCCACAAACTCTGCTGCCCAGTCAAGGTGGTACTGGTCCTTTTCATTTTTAATATTTTTGGCAATCCCTCTAATGGTCAGCTCAACAAGGCTGTCAAAAGATCTGTCTCCACCATCCGGCCTGAACCGCTCATAATCCTCCGGCCGGAAATTAGCCGGGTCCCACCAGCGCAGTATACTGATGAAGTTAGTTATTTTTCCTTTTACAGCCGCATTTGCAGCCCACCTGAGAAACTGGGAATGAAGCCTGCCAGGTCTTTTAATGTCATGGATACGGGCGTACTCTCTCAACAGGTCTAAAAAGTATTGAGTATTCGGAAAGTCATTGTTTTTCTGCTCTCTAAGAGATTTTACTATCTCCCAGGCAAGACCTGTCCTGGCCATGACGAGATCTGGGGCGGCCTTTACTGCTTGCCGGTATAAACTCAGAGCTTTTTCTCTGTCATCCTGACCGGAAGCTGCCTTTGCCCTCTCAAGCAATTGATTGATATTTTCCTGACCACTACTGTAAGCCATGATAGACTCCTGGAGTGAATACTAAACATTCCATTCCTTAAGCTCACTGCTCCTCTCTTATTCAGGTCTGTAATAGACTTCAATGCGGCAAGAATAGTAACCAAAATCATTTATCCTGATTGTATCAACCTTCCCCCCCTGTAAAATGAGGCCTGACCGGACAATTATCTTTGCTAAATCTCTTGGGATGTAACCAATGCAGCCTTTATTGGCTACGACCCTGATGGCGTTGGAGTCATGAGGATTATCTGGCTCTCTTTCAAGAATAACCGGATCATCATGTTTCATTTCCTTCAGAAGTTCCTGGCGGCTTGATCCGTCTTTGTTATTAATGCTGACCCCGGCCACCCTGGTTTGAATGACTTCAAAGCCTGAATCGGCATTGACTTCCTCCTGCCTGACTTCTTCAGTCCTGACCAGAACAGTCAGAGGGATGCCGCTGAACTTGCTGCCTGGAAACACGGCATTACAGGTTCCATCTGAGTAAATTTGAACGAGTTCACCTTTGCCCAAGTCCTTGCGACCCTTGTGCAGAATTTGATCTCCTACGCGCACATCATGCCTCCATGTTGATTGAGAAATAAGACTGACTGTACATTTTGAACTAATTTACTGGAATCGAAATATCGTTCAAGTACCCATTAAGAAAAGACCTGTATGATTCTTCAATCTCTGGCTCAGGGGAATAGGTGCAGAGGATATGCATATTGTTGATTGCATGCATCACAGGAGTGATGCTGAATATTTGAAAAGGAGTGAAAGACACTTTGTTCGTGCCGTGAGCTTGGACAATGCATGGCTCAATCCAGAATTCATCATCCTTGACAAGATATATTATGGTTGAGCCATTGGTTAAGACTGAACACATGCAGATATTTTCTTGCATTAATCACCTGTTTGTTTGAAAATCACCATTGCAAAAAATATATTGGTGAATACACATAAAGACATAACAGCACTTATAGTTTCTATCAAATTGTTAAACACTTACTATCTTTAAAATTAGAATATGTATTTAACAATTTTTCGGCATCCTCTACTTCCCTATAAGTAATACGTGTGTCGCGACACTTTTTTGTGTTTTTGTCAAAAAAATCCATACCTCTATCAATATCCATAGCAATTTGATTTGTTAGAAAAAACCTTTGGTGTGGCAGTTTTTCATATAAATATACAGATATTTTAGTTTTACTTAAGTATTTTGTTTTGTAATACTTCATTTCATGCTCTATGTGATGTGCGCCAACCCCTTTAGGTTGACCGGTATGAAATATGATTTCACAATTGTCTGGGTCATATAAAATACTCCCTAACCATGCAAAAAAAATCTTTATAGTGTAAAGAAAATTATCAGAAAGATTCTTACTGCCAACCAAACGATCGCATATATGAATCTTTTTAGCGTATTTAATGCCTTTTTTAAAATGAGTTTCTAAAAAAGAAACCTGATCCATTTTTCCAAGTTCACAAGTTTTTCCATTTTCGCTTGTTGAACGTTTATCAACAAACTTACTGTGGTAATAAGATTTTATTGTTGATACCTCAAGGCCATCCATGGAATCTCTATGGTTTGCTTCGTCGATTACCAACAAATCTATCTCAATATTTGAGACTTGATCAAAAACACATTTCAAATCAGTTTTTTCTGACAAGTAGTCAGGTTTTATATTGAAAAGCATCCTATTGCGTTTTTTGAATATTGTAAGGATAGACTGTATTTTGGTTTTTGTCATATTAGAAGACCAAGTTTCTAAAATATCCTTTACCTCCTGGCTCCACCGATCATCTTCAAATACAGTAAGAAAACAGTCTTGCAGAAAATTTCTAAGAATTGAAATTAAAAGATTTTGTGCAAGTTCTCCATCTCTTTGAGCTTCCGCCAATACATCAGGGTGTAAGTAAACATAATAATACATACTAGAATAACTCCTTAAAATCCTCTTCAAAAAAACCGCCAGGCCAAGGGTCATCAAATTCTCCATTATTATTCACCCTGATATTTAACACCCGCGAACTTTTATTATCAGACTGAATAAAAAGTACAGATACGTCATCTGGGGTTATGGGCGTGACTACTTGTTCGACTTTCTCTTGGGATGTCTCCCGTATTCGGCGAAGAATGCGCAGTATAAGATGTTCGGAGTGCGTTTCAATAAGCAAGATATTCTTTAGCTTAATGGCAGAATAAATAAACAAATCCCCAAGTTCAACCTGTAATTTTGGATGAATGTGCAGCTCTGGCTGTTCAATAGAAATTATTTTTTTATGTTCTTTACTCCCATGATATAAATGCGTAGTCTCATTTTCTCCCATTAATGCTGCCACAACAACAGGTAAGATCTGAGAAAACCCAAAGCCAACGTCCTGAGGCATGACTTCAACATCATTAGAGTCTTTGAAAATTAACTTTTTTGTAGACGGCAAACTTGAAATATATTCTATGGTGATATCTTCAGGTAACTTTTTTGTGTCTATCTCAACTATATTTTTTTGATAGGCTGAATATCCTGTATTAAGCTTGTCCTCTGAAGATATCCAATAGTTGAATTTGTCAATAAATGCTTCATCTGCTGAATAAAGGATGTCCCAGGCAGCCTTTCCTGTAATGAACCTCTGCTGGCTCGGCACTTGGTTTGCTTCAATACGATCAGGCATTTCTCTTAATGGGCCAATCCGCAAAAAATTGATTAAGCTTTGATTGACGATATCAATTGATTTCAAAACAATTTTTTCATATATAAAACGATCAAACAATCCTATCCCTGATATGTTTTCACCTTCTCTTGATATTTCAAGCATACCTGTTCCTTGATGCTTCACAGGAAAAGCGTGGTGTACAGCACTATATATAACTAAGTGATCATATTCGCACAATCTATTATCAAAATAGACGCCAAAAATATCTTCAAATAGCTGTCTCCAGGTCGATACTTCTTCTTTCTTATTAAATATAAATTTCAATTCCGGATCATTTGTAATTTTGGCATCGAATATAGCATGCTCTTGATTAAAGTATGCAAGAAATGTTTTATCGTCTAACTCATTATAGTTTAATTCAAAAAGTTTGTCGTTCTCTACAAAAACACAAAAAGATTCAACAACTGGCTCGCTTTTTCTATTGCACCATGAAACTGCTATTTCAACATAGAGACTGTGATTATGTTTAATTAGCTCTTCTCTTTCTAACGCATATTTAAAGCTTCCTGGTTCTAACACTTTATTTTCATTAGCAAGTTCTAATCCTAAAATTATTTTGTTATTAAAATTATGGCCATGAACAAGATTTTTAAAGCCACCTAACTTTACCTTTCCATCATAAGCAAACGAAACATCAGCATCAGGATTCTGATTGACAAATATCTCCCTTAAATAATGCAACGCTTGAATAATCGTGCTCTTCCCAGCACTGTTAGGTCCAAAAAGTAGAGTAATGGGCTTAAAGTCAATCTTGACCTTATCTTTGATGCCCTTGAAATTTTCGATTGAAATAGAAGTGATGCTCATATTAATTCCTTTGGTTCTTTATTGTAATCTCTTGCGGATGCTTGATTAAAAAATGCTACTCGCGAAATATTATCAGAAGATTAGCAACAGGCATGCCATAAACCTTATGCAAACTCATGCATGCAGGCGGATTCAGGCCTAATCTATATCCAGCTACTATCTTGTTTGAAAAAAAACTTCTTAATGGATTCCAAAATTGTTAGTGCTCACAGACTTTTGATAAAATATTTTATTTTTTAATAATAAAATCCACCATTATCATCTGGATGATCTATCCTACCCCACTCCATACTTCTCAATCCAGTTGTCCAGGGTCTGATAGTTCTTCAGGCCAAGCATTTTTGCAGCCTTGGTCTTATTTCCCCCGGTCTCCTTGAGTGCCTTATGGATATAGTGCTCTGCCACCTCCCCCATAACTTGGGGCAGATCAAGGCCCTGTTCAATGGAGCGGTTCAGAATGGACTGACCATCCTGGTTGTCCATAATGGGGAGCATGGCCTCCAGTATGTCTTCCTCACTTATTGACGGCCCATCAGACCAGATAGCAGCCCGCATGAGCGTGTTCATGAGTTCACGCACATTGCCCGGCCAGGAGTGGCCCAAAAGGATATTCCTTGCAGAAGGAGTAAGCTGTTTGTGCTTAAACCCAGGTTCATCCCGGGCTTCACGGTTGATATGATCAAGCAGACTGTCCATTAGCAGTCCAAGATCACCTGGCCTGTCTTTAAGAGCAGGCAACTTAAGCACGGCCACAGCCAGGCGGTAAAACAAATCTGCTCTGAAACGCCCAAGACTTACTTCACGCAGAAGGTCACGATTCGTAGCAGCCATGACCCGGATATCAAGCTTTACAGCCTTGGACTCACCAACTCGCTGGATTTCGTTTTCTTGAAGAGCGCGTAGAACTTTGACCTGGGCGGACAGAGGAAGTTCTCCAATCTCATCTAGAAAAAGAGTGCCCTGGTGAGCTGTTTCAAAGAAACCTGCCCGTCCTTGATGCGCTCCGGTAAAAGCACCTTTAACATGGCCAAACAGCTCAGATTCCAAAAGCTCTGAAGGTATGGCTCCGCAGTTGACCGCTACAAAAGGGGCGTCCCTTCTGGGACTTGCTCTGTGTATGGCCCTAGCCAATAGCTCCTTGCCGGTTCCGGATTCACCCTCGATCAGAACCGGCAGTGTCCTCAGGGATACCTTTTTGGCCTTGTGCAAAATTCTCTGCATTGGCCGACAGCGGTGGATAATATCATCAAAGGCGGGCTCAAGCGGCGGCAGGGCGGCGCTGATGCACTCAAGACGGGCATCTTTCTGCCTGGCAACGTCCGGCAAATACTCAGCTGAAAGATCAAAAGGAAAGTCAACTGATCTGACCCCATGCTCCCTAGATGACTCGATAAGTTCAGCTTGAAATCTGGTTCTGGCCAGAATTATCCAAACAGCGGCCATGGCTGGTGTGCCAGGGCTTAAATGAAAAGTCAGTCTGATACTTGGCTTTGCATTAACCAATACATCCAGGATTGATGAAACTTTTTCATATATTTCCGCATAATTTGTGGGGCTAGTCAAGGTAACCTGACGGATATCAATGGATATTTTTGAAGCTATACTTTCCAGCCATCTGATATATTCGGATATCTGCTCAGGCGGGTAGTTATTGAGCAGGATAAGCTGATCGTATTTACCCTGCTGAACAGCCTGGGCTACTGGTCCAATTCCGATATTTTCTTGACTTTTACAGGCATTAATATCTGTCATGCCAAGCCAGGAAACAAGATAGTGCAAAATATTGGGCTTAGTTGTATCGAATGTTGTCATTCAGAAATAACTCCTTGAATAAGCCGAGCAATCGTGCAGCAAACAATGGATAGTTAACCAACTTGACAACAGAATTCCGAGGATAAACAAATAGGACTCAAAGAATCACTCAAGTCTATGGATAAGTGATCAACTCTAGTGCTATCATACAGATTGTCATATTCTTGGTGAGCCTGCTCTGCTTGGATTTACATACGGTTTTATTAAACATCAAATTTGGGAAATTGATGTTTTCTATTATCAACTTATAACCATTTACCACTCATCAGTCTTCTTTTGCTTCCGACCTGGTCATGTGGAAAAAAAGTTTATCCTGGTTGAGGGCAATTGGGAAATCAGTAATTTCCATTTTAGATGATACATTTTGTTTTGAACAAGATACGGTAAATCTTTCCAGTTAAACCACTTACAAACCCATGGATGAGCCAACCTCCCTGTAATCTCCCTGAAAAACCTGCTTAACATGCCAGGCCACAAACTCCTGATGCGGCAGATATGTAGTTCTCTGTGGGTGTTGGATCTTTTGGCCATGAAAGTTCATTAACCATTCATTGAAACCACAAGTGCCATTAGCCCGATCTGAAACCAGAATCTCCATGTCACCGGACAAAGTAAAAGCTCCCCTGTCAAACAGTTTATGGTGCATGTTACACAGGGCAATGCCATTGTGCTCTTCATCCGGGCCACCTGCCTGATGCCATTTGATATGAGCTGCTTCTAAAGCAACAGGGTAATAATCAAGGCGAACATCAAAACCGCAAACCGCACAACGGTTTTCATAGGCCCTGAGTATTTTATTGCGAAACAAAGGATCCCTTCTGGCCTTAGCAAACAGATTCTCCAGATCAATTCCTACTGCCTGCAAAATATCCTCGTGAATAGAATCAGGAAAGTTATCATAAAGAATTCTTTCAACGACCTGCTTAAGGGTCTGGGTAGATTTTTTTAAGCCTTCAAACACATTACTTTTAAATCCACCATAAGCCCCAAGCTTGATCAGCTCTGATCTAATGGGATCACCACTGGAAGTAGTCCTGAATTTTTCTGAATTCTGAACCTCCCACAAACCATCATTCTGCAATCGCCAGAAAGGATACTCCGCCCTCAAAGATGCGCTGCCAGGTCCAAAAGCCATGAGTAGGCCCTTCAACCCCTTTTCAATTTCCTCATAGGGCATAAGCCTGCTTTTATTTCGCAAAAGACAGCCAATTGCAAAAAGCACAAGAAGAGGTTTGTGCGGAGCTCGTTTCCCTCCGCTCCTCCATACAGTGATATGCTTAAATTTATCTATGAATTCCATATAGTTGAAGACCACAGTCAGCCTGCTCGGGAGCATTACGAGTTTTTTGAAAACAAAATATGAATAGGGTGTGTTAAGGCTATCTTTGTGTAAAAAGCTATAAACTACGGCATGGAACGGCTTCCTGCCCGGAGGCTTACAGCCCGGAGGGGGACTGTCCCTGGCTTCGGGACTGTCCCCATCCATTTTCAAAAAACTCGTAATGCTCCCGAAGATTACAGCGCTGAATCCTCTATTCAAAGTTTTTTATAAAGACTCATCCACAACATGCTCACTTCAGCACTTAAAGTGCTGTTAATCTCTCAAATAATGGTACACCTTGGTAGAACGACTTTGGTCCATCAGATAATCCACACCACCTGACAGGTCATAAATATGTGTCTGAGAGCTTCCATCAACAGTTAACACTTTAGCTCTTAATGTGCGATCATGCATTTTCCTGCCAAATTTATAATCCATAACTTTTATTGAAATTTTATCTTCAGGAAAACCTAACGAACTAACCTCTTTATGTAAAATCGATTGTATCATTCCTCGTGATTCCCAGTTATAATCTTTATAATGTGGCTCTCTGGTGACAATCGAAATTTTCTCCAAGTTTTCAGACAGTTGTGATATTTCCCCAATTAATTTTAAAAGTTTTGGTCTGTTTACTTTCAACCCACAATAAGGGTCCTCAATGACAAAATTTTCCAAATGGGCTTTACAAAGACTTTTGAAAATAAAATTAACTTCTCTGGACTCACCTTCTGAAAGCTTCATTATTTCTGGTGAGGCGCTGTCCGTTATTGTTTCAGGATGCACTTGAGCCTGATTTATGAAATTTGAAAGCTGCATCACTTGATCTTTACTCATTGCAACTGAATACACTGGATGCGGGACAATATTATCCAACAGAGAAGCCTCAGAATATCCTGAATAAAATGCTGGAGCACCTTCAACTGGTGAAGGAAACACTCTGGGCAGAGGAGATATCATTTTTTTAATTTGTGTAATTACCAAATGACCGCCTTGAATATAAGGACGTAAATAATTCCAGCATAATCTTTGATTGGCAGACAATTCTTTAGGTTTGTAAGGTACGGACTGGGTGAGATGGCAAAAAATTTTTTTCTGGGCATCGAGCTGAGATTTCAACCAATTAAGGCTATCTCCATTGACTACAGTATTATCGCTTAACAAGCTTTTTCCTGCCAGATGTAGCTCGTTAAAGCCTACTAATCGTCTAGATAAGCCTTCTATGCTGTATTTTTCCCAAGGCACAGCATTATTAACTGGAAGGTTAGCTTTGTTCTTGGAAATTTTTTCCAACCATTTTAAGACAGGCTTTCTCTTAAATGCATCCCATCTCAATTGATTAGAATAATCGCAGAGGCATGACCTACATGCTGTTTCACAGCCAGATGGGCATTTAAGTTTACTGATGGTCTGGCTTAATAAGTCTTTTACTGGTAAATCCATCAGCTTTGATGAATATCCAGCTCCACCAGGAATAGAATCGTAAAGAATTACATCAGCCTTGTTGCCTCTAATTTTGAATGTAGCCTTGAGCTCACTATCTTGGATATTTAAAATCTCTATCGCTGCAAAACGCATTGCCTCTGACAAAGTAATAGCCATGGAATCAATATTATAATTATCTTGATCAGACCTGTCTTGGTCATTGGATAAAGCATCAATAAACCTAAAGATTATTATATCAGTAGTAAAAGTGTGCGCTAAACATACAGGGAAAGACATATTTTTGGACAAACAAGTTATACCTGTACGAATATCATCATGTTTTTTGGGGAGTGTCTGCTTCTTTTTGGCAGGCTCCATCCTGTTACAAAGATGACAACGATGGAAACCAGAGCCATAAGGCCCCCTATTCACAACAAATAATAACCCAGGTTCGACATCATCAGTTCCAATAGATGGCATAAGAGCTTTTTTAATTCCATGATGGCCTGATGACTGAAAATCTTGATCCCTTGCCTGGGTAATCAACCTGGCTTCATCAGCAAAAATCTTGCGAGGCCGATAATGTGCAGGATTTAATCCCTCACGCTCCTTATAGTCGGTTGTAAAGCCATAGGGTTCAATAAAAACTTGTGAAAGCCCTCTTTTCTCATACCCACAAAACGGACATTCTGAAGACAGGTCATCTTTTTCTTCTTTTATTTCAACATGATTACATTCAGGGCAAGATTTAAAAAATCTTTCAGGCATAAATTGACGCGGAGAATAGGTCAGCCCTGCACTGGACCATACTCTTCCATTGGCAACAACTCTACTGCCGGGAGCATATTCGCTTATTCCAAGAGCGGCATCTCTATTAAGAGCAATATCAGATGAATTATAACCCCAACTGCTTTTCTGTTCTCGGTTTACTTCAAGGGTTAAAGAATGAACAGGAAAACTGTATGTAGGAATAAGTCCATTATAAGCAAGCTTATTCACAAGGAATTGCCTCATAAAACGATCTGCCTGCTTTTGCCAGCTTGAAGCCTTATCGTATTTTTCTGCTTTTGCGTACTCATCTCGTTTTGAGTAATATGTCATGCAACGCTCAAGAATAGTCAAACTAAATTTTTCAAGCCTGTCAGTAAAAGCATTACGCAACTCAAAACTTGAAAGACCCACAACTTGTTGATCCTTATCTGGCAAAAGACTTATTAATCGATGCGCTTCTTCCAAGTAGCCCTTACCTTCTGAGCCTTCCATCCAATATAGCAAACATTCCATAAATGAAGAATAAGCCTCACGGTTGAACTTTTCTCCAAAAAAATCTCTTAAGGTAGGGGCATTAATTGAAGAATTATTTATTCGATATTTAAGAAAACCAGATAAAAGAATTGAAAACTGATGTCGCTGAAAAAGCTGTGGATTGGATAGATAGATTGTTGAAGTTGGAGATGGCACCTTTAAGTACTGATCAAAATCACGAAAAACACTCTGGTCATATCGACCGCCCTTGGCAATAGTGACACAAAATGGAGCAGCTTGGGCTCTGCGTCCAGCTCTGCCAGTGCGCTGTTGATAGTTGCTTATCCCAGGAGGAATATTAAGACAGGCTATGGCTTCGAGATCTCCTAAGTCAACTCCCATCTCCATAGTAGTTGTGCAGCTTAGAAGATTTAGCTCTCTGTCAGCAAATTCCCGTTCGATATCAATTCTGATATCTTGAGAAAGAACAGCTGTATGCTCTCTTGCCCGTAAGGTTTCTAAGCCACACATGTCAAACAAGTACAAATAGTGGCTCTCTTTCATTATTGTTTTCATCTCTTCTTCATTGACCGGTGTCAAATCACCTGAACAGCGAAAAGCATGACAAAGATTTTTAATATGATGGAAAAAAAGCAGGCCGCACTTGTTGCACCTAAAGGCTTTTAAACTTTTGTTAAAAACAATCTTAATTTTTTTCTCATCTAATCCATAACCTGGCTTTAAAGGAACTAAAAGTTTTGAAATTTTCATTGCCTTCCATGCAGAATCAAGGAACAACCTGGCCTCATCCCAGTTCCAGCCCAGCTTTTCTATTAGAAACCAGGTCCTTCTATTGTGTCGTTTGGAACCTGGTGCTGGTATCCATGTATGTGTTGCTTTGCTATTCTGGGATTTTTGAAGCTCAAAAGATCGATGCATAGCATAATGTTCCCCCCAAATGGAGCCATCAGTCATATCTACTACACCATCAGCAGGGGCAGAGATAGCCTTTTCTCGACGAACATGCTCCAATAAAATGCTGGCCATAGAGCTTGCATATTCATTCAATCTCGGCATTGCTTGTGATAATTGATTAGAAAACATTGTGAAACTTTTACTATCATAAACAACCTTAACAACACCAAATGATTCTAAAGAGGTTCTTCTTCCCCCTGGCGTGCAGAATTCAGCAGCTAAATGGCCTGTCAATACTTCATTTTGTTTGCTTTTCTTTTTTAGTACCTTGCCTGTGCCATCGATTATCACAGGTGCTGCTTCCTTACGCCACCTTTTAATTATTTCATCAGCTAATTCACAAAAATTATAGGCCTCATCAGGTTCATCTCTCAAAATTTGAAAAGTAGCAGAACGTAAAGCCAAGTCATTTGATGTTCTTTCAAAGTAAGGGGCAAAGAAAGCAGCATCCTGCCTGTTGTCAGAAAAAGTTAGTAAATTGCGACCACCTAAGGGAAGCATAGATGACTTATCCACATCAGCAGGCAAGAAGTTTAACACTTGATGGCAGACAACTGCTGCCATTGCCTCATCTCCTGGATGCATACTGGTAACAACTTCAGGTTGTCCTCCACTTGCTTTAGCTCCACAGGCAGGACATGATTTTACATAAACTTTTCTTTCTTCTTCATCAGAATGAGTGTTTACCTCATGTAAAAGAATCGCATTTACATCTTCTTTGGAACAAATTTGACCGGTTATTATGTTCAAAATTATTTCGGAAGAATCATTGGTTGATTGTTTCTTATTTTTTCCTGGTTTCTTTTTTAAATCAATTTCAACATCTTCATCGTTTTCATCAAGAGTACCAGATACAGGCTTGCCTAACCAGAAAACTTTTCTTTTTGAACCACTTAGTTTATTTAAACTGGATGGAAAAAGGTGGCCACCAAGGAAATATCCTTCAAGGAATGGTTGACCACATCTCCGACAGACCAGGAGAGGATAATAGGGTCGACCATCTTCACCATAACCATTACGAAATGGCTTCATATCGTCCCATCTTTCTTCACTATTTGGCTTTAAGCTGATACACATTCCTTCAATACCATTTGCGGCAATATGATATCGTGCCGGCAATAAGGGGAATGAGTCAGGTGATGACCTGGCCAGCATGCCTGCATGAATAACCGAGTTAAGAGCCTGAATCCGGATATGTGATTCCGTTTCAGGAAATACCTGTCCTGCCAGATCATAAAAATGAACCACGCTCCTGTCTGATAAAATTTTTGCACACTTTCTAAGTTCGCTGTTGGACTTAAAAAAACGAAATAGCGCTGAGCCATAATGTTCATTTGATTTAATTATCAGATTTTTTAAGTGTAAATTGACGACCTCTCTATTCCAAGACTCAATCACACCTTCATAATCATCATCAATTTTGGTGAATATATTCAAGAGTTCAGAAATCCTGATCCATTTCTCTGAGGTTATGGACCAAGGTTCAATGTCTTTCTTTATCAAATCTGAATGTGGCTTACGCTGGCCCCTGATGACCGACTGAACCTTTTCTCCGAAAAGGGTAGATGCAAAATTTATCAACTTTTTGTCTGCACCAGGCTCATTGCTCAGACTGGCGCTGGTTCCAAAAACTTGTAATGGCTCAGACAAGTTTAATCTATTTTTCAGCTTACGCAGAAGAAAAGCTACTTCAGTAGCCTGTGCTCCCGTATAAGTATGGATTTCATCAAGCACGATACATTTCAAGGTGGGAAAATGGAACAATGGGGCATTTCTCGGTAATAAAAGTAAATGTTCCAGCATGGCATAGTTGGTCAACAAAATCTTTGGTGGGGAGGAAAGCATTTGCTCTCTTGTTATCAGCCAAGATTTTGGAACTTTCCCATCTAAAGCGTTCATAAGCCTTTCATTATCTTCAAGAACTGATATTTCCTCTTCAAATTTGGCATTAGCCCTGATCTGTGAAGTATAGCGCCCAAAAGTTAAATTAAATTCACCAAGCCAATTTCCAAACATAGGGGCAATTCTGTAAAAAAGCTGATCATTAGCTAAAGCATTCATTGGGTAAATTATTAAAGCCCTTACCCCTGGCTGATCCGGGTTATCCTCAGAAAGAAGCATGTTAGCAATCGGATACAGAAAAGTTTCAGTTTTACCAGAACCAGTCCCTGTGGCAATTAATAAACTCTGGTTAAACTGGCATGCCAATTCAAGTGCTTCATGTTGATGTCGATGGAGCTTGCGATCAAGCAGCTCATCAGGAAAATTTTCAAAACCGTCATGAAGATATCCACCACTGTTTTTCAAAAGTCCCCTTAATGAGGAACCTTTTTCAAAATCTGGTAAAGCCTCAACATATGGACCCTTAACAATTTCTTGATTGTCAAGAATTTCATAAAATTTTGAACGCAATAGAGGATAGTTTCTGCTGATATTCAGAGTGGTTGGAATATATCTCTTTAAGGTTGATTCAATATTTTTGGATAAATTATAAGGATTTGACTGCATGAAGTTCCCTCAAGATTAATCATTAGATTGCAGTCCGACTTTAAAAAGGCATTCCCATAATAAAAGATAGAAGCCAATCAATTCCTGGCCAATTCCGATGAGATAATTTGCTCCAACTTGTGCATGAGCAAACTCTAAAGATGTGCTTTGTTGCAATCTTTTGAGGTAAGATTCAATTTGAAATTTTGCGGAATGACCCTCGTGACTTTGCCGGCGACAGAAAAAGGCAATTGTAGCAGTAAAACAGGACAATCCGTTTATGAACTCAACCTTATCTAAATCCCTTTGATCTGCTTCTATCCCGTATAGAGTTAATTGCTTCCAATCATTAACCGGAAATCCAAGCTTGGAAAAAGCGTTCACCAGGGAGGATTTTTTGCAAATTAAAGATGCCCAGCTTCTGCGTTTACGGTTATCTTCAATCATATTTCGTTCATAAAAAAATAAAGCTCGATTAATTGAGTATCTATAATGCAACGGTCCAAGATACTCACCATCTTCTGGAACCCACTCTGGTTTTTGTATCTTGTAACGATTTTCTTCCAAGTCAAAACCTGTCCATGTCTCTAAATACGATTTTAGTATGTTTGCTGTGAATGATTTATTTTCCTGAAATAGAGCCAAGCATATAGATGGGTGAAAAATAGTTGAAAGGAAGTGTAACTTCAAATCATTGAAGGCTTGCATTTTTTTCAAGCAACTTGCAAAATAGTCTGAAACATTTAAAAAAGAGTATGACTGAGAACTATAAGCCAACAATGCCGGACATTCATACACTATCTGCAAGGGTGAAATCCATTCAGACTTTTCGTCATTTGCAGGACCCGCCAGCATGGATTTAATAATGATTTGTTGTATTTCTTCGTTTTTTTTCGAAATATCTTCAAGTCGCATCAGTATCTGACGCCATAATGAAAGTAGCCAAGACATAGAATTCCATGCCTGCTGAGCATATCCTTGCTGCAAAATACGATGTAGCCTTTTAAAAAAGATAGCTTGCTCAGTTTGTGACCATTTCTCAGAAAGTTCAATAAAATGATCTGGTGAAACAAACTCTCCAGAAATTACTGGCAATACGCAACAATACTTATCATTTCTTGAATTTTGCAAAGGCCCAAGACGACCATTGCATTGGACATTGATGTTAACTATCCATAGTCCATCATCCCAATAATCAGGCATTATTTTTAAATTGCAACGATCCTCTGTAACCCATAACTCAACCTGACCGCCCCCATTGAATTGCTTGACAGTTTCCAAATCATGAAACTTATCAATATATAAACTATCTCTAAAATCTGTAGTTAAGTTTTTAGCTTCGAACCACAATAACTCAGGTGGTGAGTTTGTTTGAAATGAAATACAGACACATTCTGAACTGTGTGTAACATGAAAAACATCACAATGCTGAGCAGTAATGAAGCTCAATATTTTTTTTATAGTCATTCCATCTGAACTTGTGTAAACAAGATCAGAGGAAAACCCATCTGTAAAATCTTGTAAAGTTGCTAATGGGGCTCGCCAGTATTGTTGATCAACACGCAATTTCCAAATCGAACTGCCCAAGCGCAAATCTCCCGAACTCAGGCCATGAACAAACAATACTTCATTTCTATTGCTATGAATTGAAAGGTTCACTCCCTGAGTAAGTATCCTCTCGTGAGCTGTTCCATCCCCATAGGACCTAAGATACATATGCAGACCGGGTCGCAACCAGGTAAAGGATATTGTTTTGTTGCCGTCATCAAAAGCCAGACCCCAGACACGCTTATCATAATTCTTTATGGACAAGCGGCACATATATTGTTCACTACTATTTTCGCTTTTATGAAAGTTGTTACTTTCAAGCTCATTAATATTTTCTGGAATTATAGAACAAATAAAGCTGCCCTTCTCCATTTTTTCCAGACCGTTCCAAACAAATGCTGCAGTACGGGCTAAAACTCTCTTTCCAGCCGCAGGTAGACAGTCTACAGTAACCAATGAAAGTCCAGCTTTCCAACTATTCAAAGCTTGCGCCAGATCAAACTGATATATGCTGTTGCCAGTTAGAAAAAACTCATGAGTTTGACCAAGACTTCTGGACTTTACTCTCAGCCGAAACTCCTGATTAGCATGTTCGTCAGGAATTACAACTTTTACTCTCATATCGTTTCCAGAGAATATCTCCTGTCCATCTTGATCCTGAAATTTTTTTCCTGATAAATAAATCACTGGCAGCGCATCAGCAGTAATTCTTAAATTTGTAGGCCCACGCTGTATCAGAACTGAATACCCCGGAGAAAAATTCAGCATGCTGACAAAAATATCCGGAGACTCAGATATTTGATATGTTCCTATATCATCAAGCATGGGATCAAATCTTGTTAAAAGAATATATGAACCAGGTGATAGCAGATATTCTTCTAAAGAAAAATCTATAGTATTTTGTAACCGAACATCGTTATCGCCAAATAAAAGCAGACGGTTATCTTTTTTATCCTCCCACAGCTGATGGTTCCAAGTATTTATAGCATTACTTATTCGAACCTGATGAGGCAATAAGCTATCAAGGGGAATGAAAGAATCATGATCTTTGTAACCCTGAAAAATCAACTCATCATCAACTTCGATTGTCCATTCTTGAGTAGAACTAAATGGCAGCCTAACGCCAATAATATCATCCTGAAAAACAATACGGGGAATCTCAATTTTTTTAAAAGTGCTTTGTGTATTATGCAAAGATTCAATCATAGACTGTTGAAAGGGATTTTCTGCAGTATCTTCCAATTTTTTATCAAGAGAGTCTAAAAAA
>SL_8KL_010_SEDDRAFT_10001976_pt1 | contig 17644 bp, 18 predicted proteins | sample SodLakKL_010_SED_4_FD_11160 | JGI IMG/M metagenome (IMG submission 11160)
GGTCGGCTCACTATTTGATTGTCAAAGAACAAAAAAACAAAAACTCCAATCACCGAAACAAATACCTCTACGCTAACTAAAATCAACTGTCAATGAAAAATAAAAATATTTTAAAAAGATTTCAAGCTGAGAACAGAAGGTTCGCCCCGGTAGGAATTAAAAATATAAGCACATGTCACCTGACTGTCAACAGAAAAATCTGCAAAAATAAATATAAAAAAGCCCTGCCATCCCGGATAGCTATCCGGGATGGCAGGGTGGTCAGCCTAAATTGACTGTTTACTGTGGGGTTGCTCTTTTTAAGGCTTCAATGCGGTGCTCAATAGGCGGATGGCTCATGAAAAGCATCTTCCAGCCATAGTCCTTTTTGCCGTTGATGCCGAAGGAAGCCATCTGGTCGGGAAGCGGCTCCTGGATACCCTTCTGGAGTTTTTCCAGGGCGGAGATCATTTTACCTGAACCGGCCAGCTGAGCCCCGCCGGCATCAGCCCTGAATTCACGTTGCCTGCTGAACCACATGACTATTGTACTGGCTAGAATACCGAAAACTATCTGGGCAACCAGGGTGGTCACAAAGAAACCAATACCGTGACCCTCCTCGTTCTTCAGGATGACCCTGTCCACGAAGTGCCCCACGATTCTGGAAAGGAAAATAACAAAGGTATTCACTACACCCTGGATCAGGGTCAGGGTAATCATGTCCCCGTTGGCCACATGGCTTACCTCGTGACCCAGGACTGCCTCAACCTCGTCCTGATTCATATTCCTCAAAAGACCCGTGCTCACTGCCACCAGAGCTGCATCCCGCTTCATACCGGTGGCAAAGGCATTGGGTGCCGGGGAATCGAATATGGCCACTTCAGGCATGCCGATGCCGGCCCGTGAAGCCTGGCGCCTCACTGTCTGCAAAAGCCAGTTCTCCACCTCGTTGTTGGGCCTGTCTATGACCTTGGCCCCGGTAAGGCGCTTAGCCATCCACTTGGATATGACCAGGGATATAAAAGACCCGCCAAAACCCAGTATGGCGGCAAAGATCAGAAGATGGGTCAGATTCAGCCCTGTACCGGTCTCATCCAGATAATTGTTCACCCCCAGGATTGAGGTGACAATTAGCAGCACCACCAGGATAGCTATGTTTGTGGCTATAAATAAAGCGACTCTTTTCATCTTATAACGGTCCTCCCTGCTGATACAAAGATATTAATGAAAAAATCCATGCCGATAGTAAAATTATCGGCAAAATCAAGACGGTTGTCAACAGCGACAGAATCCAGGGCATGACCTGAAAAGCTGCTTTACAGGGCATGACCTGACGGATATATTTCCCACTAGCGCCGGAAAGTTGCACTGAATCAGTATATTAATTCTTATTAAACATGGGTCAATACCCGAAAAAATAACTCAGAGAAAAGACATGCTCAGTAGAGAGAAAGCTCTGGAAATGGTTAGGGATAAGATTAAGGAAGACAGTCTTTTCAAACACAGCCTGGCCACGGAAGCAGTCATGCGCAGCCTGGCCCAAAGGCTGGATCAAGACGTTGAGACCTGGGCACTGACCGGGCTTCTGCATGACCTGGACTATACTCTGACCCAGGATGATTACTCAAGGCACGGCCTGGAAAGTGCAAAAATGCTCCAGGATGAATTACCCCCGGAAGCCGTCAGGGCTATACAGGCCCACGCATCAGAGCTGAATCAGGCCCGGGGGCCATCCACCACTCTGGACTACGCCTTGCGCTGTGCTGAAACAGTTACCGGCCTGGTCATGGCCGCAGCCTTGGTACGCCCTGAAAAACTGTCCGGCATGAAAGCCAAAAGCCTGAAGAAAAAAATGAAGGACAAAGCCTTTGCCGCTTCTGTAAACAGGGCGATCATCGCTGAGCATGAAAAACTGGGCCTGGATCAAAGTGAATTTCTGTCCCTCTCCATACAGGCCATGGAAGAAATTGCCCCGGACCTGGGTCTGGGTCAATCCTGACTGTTATCATGGCAGGCATAAAGTTCCGCCAGGATCTGCCGTCCTCCGGCCTCCAGAATCTGCCTGGCCATATCAACTCCCAGGCTGCGGGCGTCCTTGGGCTTGCCTGAAACACTCTTGCGGATCATCCTCTCGCCCATAAGGTCGCAGACAAGGCCTGTGGCCTGAATACTGTTGTCTTCATGGGTGCAGTAACAGGCTATGGGTACCTGACAGCCGCCCTCCAGTTCCGCGAGAAAGGCCCGTTCACATTCTACGCAGCATCTGGTGCTGAAATCATCCATAAACCCCAGAAGCTCATCCAGGTCCACGCGCTCCTGCTGGTATTCTATTCCCAGGGCCCCCTGCCCCACTGCCGGCAGGAAATAAGGCGGAGAAAGTTCAGTAAAATACCTGGTCTGCAAGTTCAGCCTGCTCATGCCGGCAGCTGCAACTATAATGGCATCATATACACCGTCGTTTAACTTCCTGAGCCTGGTATCCAGGTTGCCGCGAAGCATCTGAATTTCCAGGTCCGGTCTGAGGTGCAGTATCTGGGCCTGACGTCTCAGGCTGGAGGTTCCCACTGAGGCCCCGGTGGGCAGGGAGCTTATGTCTGGATGGCTTTTGGATAAAAGCACGTCGAATCTGGATTCCCTCTCGGGAATAATGCCAAGTTTTAATCCTTCCGGAAGCTGGGCCGGCATATCCTTCATGCTGTGCACTGCAATGTCGGCCCGGCCGTCTAGCAAGGCTTCCTCTATTTCCTTGACGAAAAGCCCCTTGCCACCCACTTTGGCCAGTGGCACGTCCAGGATTTTATCCCCGGTGGTTTTTACCTTCAAAAGCTCCACTTCAAGCCCGGAGTATCGTTCTTTAAGCCGTGCAGATATATGTTCCGCCTGCCACAAGGCCAGCTTGCTGCCCCGGGTGGCTATGGTAATCTTTTTCATGTCTTTTTGCCTGTGAATTATAAAGTTGCTGATTATGTATCCGACCAGGCCTGGATTTCTTTCCTGGGGGGCAGCTGGGTCTTGTGCCCCAGGGAATCCACGCGCACAAAGGTAATCTTGTTGGCAAACACCTTTACTTCGTGCTCCCCGCCCGGCCTGTCGGAATAGACATTTACATCATAGGTTACCGAGGATCTGCCCTGACTGCTGAATTCAATGTTAAACCGCAGGATGGATCCGTTGGGGACCTGTTCGGTGAAGCGGATTTCGTTCATGGCAATGGTTACCAGCTTGCACCCGCGGTATTCTTTGCTGGCGGCCAGCCAGGCAAACTCGTCCACCCATTTAAGCATGACCCCGCCGAATAAAAAACCATGATGATTAAGGTGCTCCGGCCTGACAAGGGTATAATTGTTCATTCTACTGTCCTCAAGCGTTATATTTCCGGCCTTTTAACAAGGCTGCTCCCTTTAGCATGCCGAAACATCCGGCCAGCATCATGTCTCCCCCGGGGCACAGAAAATGTACTCCAAAGCCCTCCAAAATCCTGCGCCTGGGCCCCAGCAGAAAAACAGGACCAAAATCCATGCCTGAAGCCTCCTCCAGAATGCGACAGCCATGCCCCCGGTCCTCAAAGACCTCTTCATTGCTAAGTCTTCCGCACCGGAACTTCTCAAGCTGAGCCCACAGCTTTTCTCCGTCCAGCATGCCGGTATGGTGTTCGTATATCCCCATGACCCGGCCCCTGTATACCAGGAAGGCTATGGTATGGCTGTTGCCGGCGTTGACCACGCAAATCCCCTGCTCATCTGACAGATCCTCAACCTCAGGCACAAAAAGGGCCCCCAGAAGGGCTGCAGCGCCTGTATCGCAGACCAGTCCCCCGCCCATGCACTGCTTCAGGCTTATAAGCCTGGTCATTTCTTTTGGAGGTACGTCAAAAATAAGTTTCTGAAGATCCCCCTGCTCCCGGCTCAGGAACTTCTGCCAGATATCGAACCGCCCCAGGCGATTGCTGCCGCCGGGATGAAATCCGTGATCCTGGACGCTGGCCAGGATCATCTCCGGGTAGTCCAGCCCGGCCTGAGCCAGGTATGACTGCCAGAAACCTGGGTCAAAATCCGCAAGATAAACCGGGGCAAAACCCGGGGGGCAGTTCTGAGTTATATCAATGCCCATGGCCCGGACATTGTCCGGTGAATCTGACATGGCATAGGCGGCTTCGGGGTGTACAGCAGCCTGCAGACCTGCCTGCATGTGCTTCTTTAGAACCCGGGTGAACCCCCCGCCCATGTTGTGTCCATAAAGGTAAATATTTTTGTTGGCGTTTCCCAGCTTTTCTATTCTCTGACCCGCCATCACTGCAGGTGAAGGCAGAATGAACTTGGGGCAGTTCTCCAGCTCCCGTCCCGGGATATAATAAAGCACGTCCTGGGTGCCGCTGCCGATATCCAGGCAGAGTACAGGCTGATCCATAAAACAAAACCCCTGTAGAAAATGATGAAGGGCACAAAAAAGGCAGGTCTTTACCTGCCTTTTTTGTGCCCGGTTTGTCCAGTATTTATTGTACCTTGATGCTTAGGTGGTCGTTTTCCAGGTCTATGGTGACATGCTGACCGTCCATTAGTCTGCCGGCAATGATCTCCTTGGCCAGGGGTGTTTCCACATGCTGCTGCAGATATCTGCGCAGGGGCCTGGCCCCGTAGACAGGGTCATAAGCCTCTTTGGCGATGAAGTGCCTGGCAACCTCGCTTAACTGCACGCCTATCTTGCGGTCCTGGAGTCGATCCCGAACCTGCTGCAGGAGAAGTTCAATAATCTGCTCAATCTCTTCCAGAAGCAGAGGCTTGAACATGACGATCTCATCCAGACGGTTTAGAAACTCCGGCCGGAAATGCCCCTTAACCGCATTCATCACTTGGTCCCTGACCTCATCACGCAACTGTCCGTCCGGGGTAATGCCCTCCAGAAGATACTGCGATCCCAGGTTGGAAGTCATAATGACAACTGTGTTTTTAAAGTCCACAGTGCGGCCGTGACTGTCAGTGAGCCGGCCGTCATCCATAATCTGCAGCAGCACATTGAACACGTCTGCATGTGCCTTTTCCACCTCGTCAAAAAGGATTACGCTGTAAGGCTTACGTCGCACAGCCTCGGTAAGCTGACCACCCTCGTCATACCCCACGTATCCCGGGGGAGCCCCGATCATGCGGGCTACGGTGTGCTTCTCCATATATTCCGACATATCCAGGCGGATCATGTTTTCCACGGTATCGAACAGATTCAGGGCCAGGGTCTTGGTCAGCTCGGTCTTACCCACTCCAGTGGGTCCCAGAAACAGGAAAGAGCCGATGGGTCGGTTGGGATCCTTCAGTCCCGACCTTGCCCTTAACACTGCGTCTGCCACTGCGTCCACAGCCTCGTCCTGGCCTATGACCCGCTCATGCAGGATATCGGCTAGCTTAAGAAGCTTTTCACGTTCTCCTTCCAGAAGCCTGGTAACTGGTATGCCGGTCCATTTGGATATGATCTCAGCCACATCGTCAGGACTAACTTCTTCCTTTAAAAGCATCTCCTCGTCACTGTCGCCGCCTATGGCTGATTCCTTCTCTGCAAGTTCCTTTTCAAGCTGATGAAGCTTGCCGTAGCGCAGTTCCGCCGCCTTGTTCAGATCATAAGCCCTTTCGGCGTTTTCAATCTCCAGCTTGGTACGTTCTATATCTTCCTTGAGAGAGCGCAGGGAGTTGATGGATTCTTTTTCGTGCTCCCATCTGCTCCTCAGCCTTGACTGCTCTTCCTTCAAATCCGCAAGCTCTTTTCCCAGCTTGTCCAGTCTTTCCCTGGAGGCATCATCCTTCTCCCTTTTCAGAGCCTCCTGCTCGATTTCCAGCTGCATGATCTTGCGGTTTATCTCGTCCAGCTCCGTGGGCAGGGAATCTATTTCACTGCGGATCTTGGCCGCAGACTCGTCTATCAGGTCAATTGCCTTGTCCGGGAGAAAACGATCCGATATATACCGATGCGAGAGGGTGGCTGCTGAAACCAGGGAGCCGTCGCTGATACGCACACCGTGATGTACTTCAAAACGTTCCCTGAGACCACGCAGAATGGATACTGTATCCTCAACGCTGGGCTCATCCACCATGACCGGCTGAAAGCGCCGCTCCAGGGCCGGGTCTTTTTCGATATTCTTACGGTATTCATCAATGGTGGTGGCCCCTATGCAGTGCAGTTCCCCGCGAGCCAGCATGGGCTTCAGCAGGTTGCCGGCATCCATGGAACCTTCGGTTTTGCCGGCGCCCACAATGGTGTGGATCTCATCGATAAAAAGTAGAATCCGGCCCTCAGACTGCTGCACTTCCTTGAGCACCGCCTTGAGGCGCTCTTCAAACTCCCCGCGATACTTGGCCCCGGCTATAAGGGCCCCCATGTCCAGGGCGAAGATGGTCTTGTCCTTGAGCCCCTCAGGAACGTCCCGGTTAAGTATCCTCTGGGCCAGGCCCTCGGCAATGGCCGTCTTACCCACCCCGGCTTCACCGATGAGAACCGGGTTGTTTTTAGTTCTCCTGGACAGAATCCTTATGCACCGGCGTATCTCGCTGTCCCGGCCTATAACCGGATCCAGCTTACCTTCCCGGGCCTCTTCCACCAGGTCCCGACCGTATTTTTTCAAGGCATCGTATGTTTCCTCCGGTGAAGCCGAAGTCACCCTCTGGCTGCCCCTGACGCTGGTGAGAGCAGACAGCACCTTGTTCTTATCGATTCTGTACTCGGCAACAACCTTGCCCGACCCTGTTGAAGGGGACTCATCCAGAATGGACAAAAGTATATGCTCCACGCTTACGTATTCGTCCTGCATATTTTTGGCCAGGTCCTGTGCCTTGAGCAAAAGCGAATTAAGCCTCTGGGTCACGTATATCTGCCCAGGCTGGCTCCCAGGCCCGCTTACCCGGGGCAGCTTCTCCAGCTGCTTATCCATGGAAATGCTGATGGAAGAAGGGTTGTACCCGGCCTGCTGCAGAATCCTGGGAACCAGTCCCTGTTCCTGCTCCAGCAGAGACTTGAACAGATGCTCCACGTCCACCTGCTGGTGCCCCAGGCGCATGGCCACTTCCTGGGCAGCTGATATGGCTTCCTGTGATTTCTGGGTGAATTTATTTATATCCATGATTGTTCCTCCAAATTATATTAATCTTCTGAGTTGCCTGATTTCCTTATCCTGCTGCTCAATTCTGTCCAGCAGGTCAATAATGAGCACGCCGCCTATAGTCGGCAGCTCAAAGTCCCGGCACAGCCGGACCAGTTTCTGTACCCGGAAAACTTCCTTTTCCGGGAAATGATAGCTTTCAGGCGAAGTGCAGATGGACTCAACCCAGCCCATCTCAACGAGTTCGCCCAGCATACCGGGGCAGACCCCGGTACGCTGCACGAACTGGGACCAGTGTATCAGGTTTGCCCTTATCAAAGTTCCCTGTCTTCGGGTTTGAATATAATTGGACATGCTTTCCTCCGTAAAAAAAAATCTGCTCTAATCCCTGGGGTTAAAACCGGACTTTTCAGAGAGTTGTTGCCAAAGGCTTCTTTCTTCTTCAGTTATGCTTCTTGGGACTTTTATCATGATCCTGACCATCTGGTCGCCTTTGGTTGCACCCCGGCCCATTCCACGTCCCTTAAGGCGCATCTTCTGACCGCTGCTGATGCCGGCAGGAATATTCATTTCCACATCTCCATCCAGGGTGGGAACCCGGACTTTGGCCCCCAGAGCAGCTTCCCAGGGTGTCAGGGGCAGGTCGTAGACAATATTGTTGCCATCCACCTTGAAAGAGGGATGCGGGGCTATCCTGACCTTCAGATAGAGATCCCCGGCAGCTCCCTGACCACGCCCGGGAGAACCCTGTCCTGAAAGCCGGATTTTGCTGCCGTCCTTGATTCCCTTGGGCACATTAACGCTGAGAGTTTTGTTCTGCACATGGGGCATGCCGTCGGCTCCCATTACCTGCTCCTGCAGGGTAATACTCTTTTTGCCGCCTTTATAGGCCTCTTCCAGGGTCAGTTCCAGGGTGGCTTCTGCATCATGTCCCTTGGAGGAAAAGCCTCCTCCCGAAAAAGGATCTCCCCTGAATCCCCTGGATCCGCTGCCCCGGAAATCCTGACCGGTACCGCCAAACCCCCTGAAGACAGACTCAAAGAAATCGCTGAATCCGCCCATGTCGAATCCCTGTCCTGCACCGGGATCACCGCGGAATTCAAAATGAACATTTTCATAACCCGGGGGCGGCTGAAAGTTCTGTCCATGCTGCCAGTTGGGACCAAGGGCGTCGTAATGCTTTCTCTTTTCCGGGTCCTTAAGCACTTCATAGGCCTCATTAACGTCCTTGAACTTGTTTTCAGCCGAAGGATCATCCGGGTTAAGATCAGGATGATATTTTCTGGCCAGCTTTTTATAGGCCTTGGTGATTTCTTCCTGGGGGGCCTTTTTGTCCACTCCCAGGATTTTGTAATAGTCCTTGTATTCCATAATCGCTTTTTCCCTCCAAAACCAGAATTAGAACCGCATCTCTGTAAAACCAGAGGACAGATTACAGAAAAATCAAATAGTATCCAAGCCACTCTATCAAACTGCTCCGGCTTGGATTCTTTTTCATTTAAGTCCCATGATTGCTGACATGTTTTTTAAGTCCGCAAACATGTTAGTCAAGTTTTTGAATATTTGTGCCCTCGTATTAATAAAAAAGCCGAACTCAAGAAAATGAGTCCGGCTTTTGACTGTTGAAAAAACCGCTTTAATCCTAAGATCTTTCAATGATATCCTTGGCCACTTTCTTGCCGGACCTGAGCATGCCTCCGAAGACCGGACCCATCCTGAAAGAGCCGAAGGTGGCATTGGCGGACATTCCACAGACATAAACCCCGGGAAAGGCCTCAGTGGTGTTATCTATTGTATGTTCCTCGGCCTTTTCAGCCCACATGGACTTTTCACCTTCCAGCCTGCCTGAAGGCGTATTGAGCCGTGTGTCCATCTTGCTCTCAATGACCTGCATTATCTCCACCGGATGCCCTGTAGCCTCCACCACGAAATCGGCGCGCACGGTCAAAGGATCCACATGCAACCCTGCGCTTTCCACTGCGGACCAGTTGATGACCAGCCCTGTAACGCGGTTTTCCCTGATCATGACGTCCTCGATACAAATCAGGTTGAAAAACCTGGCTCCTGCCTTGGCAGCCTTGGAACCCAAGGTACATACTGCTTCCACCGAGTCCGCAGTGTAATAGCCCGGGGTGTACTCAACTGATTTGATGCCCAGTTCGTCCAGAATCTCTCTGGCCTCTTCCTGGACCACCACCTCGTTGAACATCATGCCCCCGCCCCACATGCCGCCGCCGGGGGCCAGATTGCGCTCGAACACAGCCGTCTTTTTCCCGGCGCTGGCCAGGTAATAGGCGGCCACCATCCCGGAAGGACCTGCGCCGCAGATGGCCACGTCCAGTTCCAGGCAATCCATCAGCTTTTTGGTATAGGTTTCTATAATCGCCCGAGAAATTATGATCTCATCCAGTGCCATTTTTAAGCCTCCTGTAGTTTGGATGGTATCTGTCCTGAACTTGTAAGCACTGCTTGCCGTCAGTACGGTACTGTTCCTGGCCGGGACTGAACAGATACATTATGTTAAACAAAAAAAAGGCTGTTTCCAGAAGAAACAGCCCTGATAAACTTGTCCTTTGCCCTTAAGTGCATGTCAAGTTATGCCGAAGCCGCTTCCCTACGCCGGTATTATCCGTATCAGGTGCGAGGGGTCTTTCGGGAAATTCCGAAATCTCAGGCACAGGCCTCCCCCAGCGACACACAGCTCCCTGGTTGCGGAGCATGTAATTAAAGAACGTCCACCCTCATATCTTAAAGGTTGAAAAAATACAAGCAGAAACTTTTATCATCAAGTAAATATGTTGTTAACAATCCGTAACTGTTCACCATAATGATAATGAGTTCCAGTGGTCCGGAAATTCGGCAAACAGGACGTAAAAACTCCCTCCAAGGCAGCGTAAATCAAAACCTCTACACGAGTTTTTAAGCTGGGATAANTTCTAATAACATGCTTTAAATCAAATTCGGTGTTTTACGGTTTTGATTAACGCTTCCTACGTCGCTCAGACAGTTTACGCCTAGTTTGCCGAATCCCCGGACCCTGGCTTTTCGTCCGCAGGTGGTGAATAGTTACTTCTTAATTATTCATTTTTCGACTTTTTGCAGGTGTATCTGATAAAGGGCTATTTTACAGCTTCACACCAATTTTAAAAAAATAGCACTTTTCACATTGACATGCGTACAAGACGCCTGATAATAGCCTGATCGTAACACGAAAGAAATAATAGTCACATCAAGAGTGAAAGTTGTCTAATGGCGTAATACTAAAATCTATTATCTGCGAAGGAGCAAATCATGAAAACCTTGCTGAGATCATTGCCGGTTATGGCCATTCTCTTTTTTCTGGGGGCCTATACGTTGCAGGCCCATGAAATAAAGCTTTACCTGGACCAGAAAGCGCAAGTAAACGAACCTGTGCGCATTGAGTTTGCCCTGGGGCACTTTCCGGATGAGTTTGATCATGAACATCCCTTCTTTCAGCAGGTGGGGGCTTCCAAGCTGGTGGTCCTGGATCAGGACGGGGCGGTCATTCCTCTGGACTATGAACTGCAGAATGATCGCTACGTGGCTGAGTTTACCCCGGAGCAGGAAGGAGTTTACTGGGTGGTCAGCCATACATCCAGGGGAGTTGTGGATCGCACCGACAGAACTCCGGCAGCGGGCATGCAGCTGCGATATTATGACGCCAAGGCCCCCCTGGTAGTGGGAGACGGCGAACCTCCTGCAGCCTGGCCCACCTTTCTGCATGTGGAAATTCAGAGCACTGACAGTGTACCTGCCAGGGTGGGAGAAAGCTTTACCGGTCAGGTGAGCTACAAGGGAGAAAAGCTGGCTGATCAGGCGGTACTGGTGGTCAGTCCCAGTGAGCGAGCCCGGGAACTGGTCACTGATGAGCAGGGCCGGGTGGAAATGGACTTCAACGAACCCGGAACCTGGCTCATTAAGACCACCGTCGTGGACGAGGACCGCTCAGGTGCATACGGCGGTGAAGATTATGACCGTGCACGCTACAATTCCTCCATGTATCTGGAAGTCCGGGAGTAGAAGCCTGCATGTCCAAACCACCTTGTACGCCTGTGCTCTTTGTAAAGCTTTGCCTGGCGGCCTTTCTTGTTTTCATTGCGGGCCTTTTACAGCCTGATTGCGCCCGGGCCCACCGAATGCTTATGCAGGAAAAAGAGCCGGGTGTACTTTTTGTCTATTATGAAGGACGGGTGCCTGCTGCTGAAGCAGCGGTCACCCTTCTGGATGAGGAGGACGAGGTACTCTTGCAGGGAAAGACCGATGCGGAGGGGCGCTTTTATTTTGATCCCCGTCTGGGGGCCAGGGTGGCCAGGGCCGACGATGGGCAGGGGCACCGCGTGGTTTATGACCTGGAGGAAAGTGTGCTGGAAGAGGGTCTCCTGTTTATTGGAGACGATCTTCCCCTGGGCCTGCGGGTGGCTCTGGGAGTGGGAGCAATCCTTTTGTTGTTCGGGGCCCTGTACCTGTGGAGCATAAGAGGCAGGAGGGAAAAGAATGCACATACCTGACGGTATTCTGCCCCTGCCGTTAACCCTGGGAGGATACGCAGCCTGTGCCGCGGCGGTTTTTTTCTGTCTGCACAGAATAAAAAAGCGTCCCGAGCCAGCAGCGGACATTCCCAAGGCCGCCCTGCTTACCTCAGCCTTTTTTGTGGCCTCGCTCATCCATATCCCCGTTCCCCCGGCAAGTGTGCACCTGATGCTGAGCGGCCTTCTGGGGGTTTTGCTGGGCTTTTTCGCTATTCCGGCCATTTTGATCGGCCTTTTTTTTCAGGCGGTCATGTTCGGCCACGGGGGGCTGACCACCCTGGGTATCAACGGGGTCATCATCGGTTTTCCAGCCATGGCCGCCCACTATATATTCAGGTTCGGGACCCGGGGGAAGCATGGCCCGAAACCGACTGCGACTTTTGCTTTCCTGGCCGGAGCACTGGCCATCATGCTCTCGGTGCTTTTATTTGCCCTGCTTCTGGTCACGGCTGTACCCGCTGACATGGGGGCGGCAGTTGAAAAAACAGCCATGCTTGTAATTATTGCCGCCCACGTTCCCCTGGCCCTTGTTGAAGGTGTAATAACGGCCATGACTGCAACGTTTCTCCTGCGGGTCAGCCCCAGGGTCCTGCACGGGGTATAGATTTGTCCTGCAATGTGCCCCAGACCAAAACTTCCGTGCTGCACCGCATGGATCCCAGGTTCAGGCTGGTGGGACTTTTTGTCCTGATCTTCGCTTATTCCTTTGTCAGTGATTTTCGCCTGCTGGGTGCCATGCTGATCTTTACCCTGATGCTTTTTTTTATATCCGGGCTGCCGGCCAGGTTTATTGTTCAAAAACTTAAGCTGCCTTCCCTCATCATCCTGGTCCTGGTGCTTATCCTGCCTTTTGTCAGCGGCCAGAATACGTTGCTGGATCTCGGGTTCATCTCCCTGAAACAGGAAGGCCTGCACGCTTCCGGAGTCATTGCCGCAAGGTTTCTGTGTATAATCACCACGGTAATGATTGTTCTGCACACTGCTCCCCTGCTGACCCATGTCCAGGCCATGCGGGCCATGGGCCTGCCCTGGATCATGGCCGACATGGCCCTGCTCACAGGGCGCTACCTGGAAGTGCTGGGCTGTGATCTGGGGCGTATGCAGACCGCCATGCGTCTGCGGGGCCTTAATGCTTCCAGGCCGGGCCTGTATATGCTGCGCACCAGGGCCTGGCTTTGCGGCAGCCTCCTGGTCCGCGGCCTGGAACGGGCCGACTGGGTCTACAGGGCCATGCGCCTCAGGGGGTACGGGCAAAACAGGACTGCAACCCTCCAATTCAGGGCCACGGCCCTGGATATGGCGGTTCTGTCCGCTGCTTTGCTGGCCGCCGGAACAGTCATGGGGCTGGAAATATGGTTTGGACTTTAAGGTCTGATTCAGGCATGATGCTGATCCATGAACGTAGAATCATCTTCTGTTCTCGAGGCTGAAGACGTAAGTTTCGCCTATCCCGGCAACGGCGGCACCCTGCACGATATCAATCTAAGCATCTACAGCGGGGAAAAAGTGGGTATTATCGGTCCCAACGGGGCCGGTAAAACTACTTTTTTTCTTCTGGCCTGCGGCATCCTGAGACCCGTTTCCGGGGGGGTCAGGCTGTTTCAGAAGCCGGTTACCGGCAGGGAATTCAACCCGCAGGCGGCCCTGGTGTTTCAAAGACCCGATGATCAGCTTTTCTGTCCCACGGTTTACGAGGACGTGGCCTTTGGGCCGCAGAACATGGGCCTGGATGCAAAAGAGGTGGACAGGAGGACGTGGGAGGCCCTGAAGGGCGTAGACGCTGCTTCCCTGGCTGAGCGCCCTGTGCACCATCTCTCGGAAGGGGAAAAGAAAATGGTCTCCATTGCCACCGCCCTGGCCATGCATCCCGGGCTGATCATCTATGACGAGCCCAGCGCTGCCCTGGATATCCGCACCCGGCGCAGGCTCATCAACCTCATGCCCGGGTCGGCAGAGACCATCATAGTGGCCTCCCACGATCTGGAACTGATCCTGGAGGTCTGTACCCGGGTGATTCTCATGGACCAGGGCAGGATCATAACTCAGGGTGATCCAGCGGTCATCATGGGGGATGCAGATCTTATGCAGGCGCACGGTCAGGAGAAACCCCACTCCCTTATCCCGCATTACTATCAGCACCAGCATTAGCACTGCAACGAAAATATTTAGATCGATGCAACTGCAAAAGCCAGAAAACTGGTTTCGATCTAAAAAATATCTCTCTTTTCTATGCAGATGGCGTGTGTCCAGGTAGTCATATCCTCCATTCCATGCTTTGCATGAAATGGGTAAGCGTTGACTTTTTCTTCATCAGGTGTATATAAAAAATAATATTTTCAATACAGCAACAGGGGATAAGTGTATGGCCCTCAGTATCCGCAACCCCGAAGCCGAGAGGCTGGCCCGGGAGGTGGCGGCCCGCAGCGGTGAAAACATTACCCAGGCGATTATCCATTCCCTGGAGGAACGGCTGCAGCGTCTTGGCCATCAGCAGCAGGCGGCTGCCAGGCTGGAGGAATTACAGGCAATAGCCGGTCGCTGCCAGGCCCTGCCCGATCTTGATGAGCGCCCTGAGGATGAAATCCTGGGCTATGATGAACACGGGGCCTGCTGATGGTAAGCGACACATCGGCCATCACCGCAATACTTACCGGAGAGCCCGGGGCAGATGTCCTGACCAGAATCATTGCTGAATCCCCGGAGGTCCTGATGAGTTCATTTTCAGTTCTTGAAACGGGGATCGTCCTGGAGGCCAGGAAGGGAGAAGCCGGTGGACGGGAGCTTGATCTTTTTCTGCAACGGGCGTGGGTCAGGGTGATGCCCCTGGACTGGGAGCAGGTTCGGATTGCCCGGGAGGCCTGGCGCAGATTCGGCAAGGGCCGCCATGCGGCTGGACTGAATATCGGCGACTGCTGTTCTTATGCACTGGCCAAAAGCACCGGGGCACCACTTTTGTTCAAGGGGCATGACTTCAGCAAAACCGATATCCTCGTGGCTGCCTACTGAATCCCGCTGCCTGCCACGTGATCTGTTGCCCGTACCTGTAAATACCATGAAAACGGTTTATCCACTTCGCTGACTCTTTTTCCGGGTTAATGTTATTGCTCCCACGCTCTGTCCCGCCATGGCGGGAGAACATCTTTCGAACCCTAATTGCCCGTAATTTCCTTCGTGGATTACCCATTTCAAGCCAGGCATGTTTTGAGAAATTAAGAGGGTATTTTACGCATTTCATACCAAGCATGAAATGGGTAAAATACGGTTGAACGGCTTCTGTCATGGGCAGTCCCGGGGAGGGGGGCAGCGTGCGGGACAGCGGCTGTTTACATATTTATATTCTTGATACAGAATGCTTTTTGCGATTGCGATTTTCTATTGGACTTGCTGCTGCTGCCCTTGTTACTTTTTCTTCTTTTATAAGCAAAACCTTATGGAACCATTATGACCTGCTTTATACAGCCTGCAACTTCTGAGATTTTACGAAAGGCTGAAAATTTTGAAGAATTTAGCCCTGAGGAGATAGTGTATCTGCTTCGGCTGGAGCTGGACTCGCCGGACGTGTATGCACTGATGCACGCAGCAAGCAGGATGTCCAGGCGTACCTTCGGTCTCAAAGGTGAAAGGCATATGCATATCGGTCTTAATGTGGAGCCCTGCCGCTATGACTGCCTTTTTTGCTCTTTGACCCGCAAAGCCGGGGTCTTCACCGAGGCGGTGGAATTCAGTACTGACCAGGTGCTGGAGTGGGCCAGGATGGGCCAGGCTCAGGGAGCCGATGCCCTGAACCTCATGACCACAGGTTTTTATCCCTTTGAAAAACTTCTGGAACTGGGACGACTGCTTAAAAGCGAAGGAGTAAACGTTCCCCTGGTGGCCAACACCAGGGATATCTCCCATCAGGAGGGCGAGGCCCTGCTGGAAGCCGGGTTTGAAGGATGCTACCACGCCATTCGCCTGGGGGAAGGCAGAGATACGCCTTTTTCTCCGGACAGGCGCAGGCAGACCATCCAGGTGATTAAAGACGTGGGCCTGCGCTGGATGAACTGTATTGAACCGGTGGGTCCGGAGCACAGCCCCCGGGAGATGGCTGACCTGATACTTCTGGCCCGCAGAAAGGGGGCCACCTACTCCGGGGTCATGCGCAGGATCAATTTCCCGGGTTCACCCATGCAAAAGCACGGCATGATCAATGAGCGGGAGCTGGCCCGCATGGTGGCAGCAACCAGGCTGGCCATGGGTGACGTGCCGCGGGCCCATTGCACCCATGAGCCGCATACTGCCTCGCTCATGGCCGGGGCCAACCTGTTTTTTCCCGAAGTGGGCTCAAGCCCAAGAGACCTGGAGGACGATTCCGGCAAGGGCCGGGGCAGAAGCCTCAATGATTGCGCCCTGATTCACCAGGAAATGGGCCTTGACCCCTGGCTGGAGTCCAATTGTTTTCAGCCCGGTGCTTTGCCGTTATCAGAGCGAGCACATGTCTGCGGCAGCCTTACGGGCATAACTGTCCATAATTAAAGCCGGGGCCAGGTTTAGGCAAGCGCATGAATAAATACCTTTTTTCTGTAGCTGCTCTTGTTTTAAGTCTTTTTACCGGGGTTCAGGATCTGCCTGCCGAAACATGGCGTATAGGCACCTGGAAAACCGCCCAGACCATCCAGCCTTTTTTCTACGATGATTTTTCCGGATCAGCCCGGGTACAGGTCTTTCCCTTTACCAATCCGGCAGACCAGCGCTCAGCCCTGCTGGCAGGCAGCCTGGACATGACCGGAACCACCCTGGTCCACGCCATAGCTGCTGCTTCCAGGGGCGAGCCTGTGGTCCTGGTGGCGGCTCTTTGCAACAAGAGTTCAGCCCTGGTGGTGCACAAGGACAGCCGGGTCCAGGATGTAGCAGACCTGAAGGAAATGAGCATCGGATACGTTCCAGGGACAATGCACGAGGTCCTGCTGCGCGAGATCCTGGATCAGCACGGAGTTGATCCTGAAAGGGACGTAAATCTGAGACGGGTGGATTTTTTTGACATGGGCACGGCCCTGGCCAGGGGAGACATTGACGCCTATCTCTCGGGGGAGCCCTTTCCTTCATTGGCGGTGCATCAGGGCTACGGACGCATTCTGGCTTACCCCTATTTTGACGATTCCATAGGAAACATTAATGCCGGTCTTCTGGTCACCAGCAAGACAGTTAAAGAGCGCCAGGAATTGGTCCAGAGCATGGTCAACGCCCATATGCAGGCTACAAAACACCTCACCGGGAACAAGGACCAGTGGCTGCAGGCGGCAGCGGATTTCGGCACTCCCCTGGAGGTGCTGCAGGCGGCTGCAGACAATATGGAACTGGCCTGGGACATGGACGAGACCTTTGTGCGCAGGGTGCAGAAACTGGGAGCCAGAATGGAGGAACTGGGAATGATTGACGGCCAGCCTGATTACGAAAAACTCCTGGACACCTCCTTTGTTGAAAATGCCAGACGCCAGAATGGCCATGAATGATTTAAGAGCGCCGGGTCCAGAAACAGGATTAATTCATCATACTGCCGGGCCTGACTGTCTGATGTTTCTGTTCTCTGTCTTGCGGCATGTGTCTTCTGTCTTCAAGACCAGCCCCGGAAAGTACATATGATCCTGCGCCTGCTTTCTCTGCTGCTGCCGGCTGTGGTGCTCACAGCCTGGAGCCTTTTGACCTATTCCGGGATGCTGCCCTCTTATATGCTGCCCCCTCCGGACCAGGTGGCCAGGACCATGTGGATATACGTCACCGGGCTGGAGCCGGGCATGTATGCCGGACAATTCTCCCAGGACCTGCCGGCCAGCCTGAGCCGGGTGGGATCCGGTTTTTTTCTGGCTGTTCTTCTGGGACTTCCCCTGGGGGTTTTGTCGGGTCGAAGCAGGCTGGTGCGAATATTGCTCAAGGATTTTGTGGATGCAGTCCGGGCTGTGCCCGGCATCTGCTGGCTCCCCCTGGCCCTGGTCTGGTTCGGCATCGGTTTTAAGACCACTGTTTTTCTTATCTTCCTGGCGGCCTTTTTTCCCATCTA
>SL_8KL_010_SEDDRAFT_10001978_pt1 | contig 17642 bp, 23 predicted proteins | sample SodLakKL_010_SED_4_FD_11160 | JGI IMG/M metagenome (IMG submission 11160)
GGAAGACGTTTCCAGTGTTAAAACAGCCCGTAGTCTCGGTCTGCTGGGGACGGTTCAGCTTGATGGGGCTGACCGCGATGAGGCTGTACACCGGGCGAAGCGCGTCAAGCAGGAGCTTCTGCGCCGCGGTGTGCTTGTCCGACCCCTGGGACCGGTTGTTTATCTGATGCCACCGCTGGTTATCGAAGAAGAGCAGTTGGTTGATTTGATAGAAGAGTTTAAATCTGTGATTGAAAAGGTAGGAGATGGATAGTTATGTCCGAGAAAAGTAATAAAACTGACAAATTCGAACTAATCCCTGAAGGTGATGGAAAATTTCTAAAGCTCTGCTTTGACGGTGAGGCGGACCCGACAATTATATTTATAGCTGACCAGGATCTTGAAAATCTACAGAATCTGGCGGAAAAAGAAGAAAAAAGCTGGCGTGATTTCCGCAACGAATTTTTTACTCTTGTCGAACATACCGGCCATAATCAGGAACACGAACTGGGTGAGGAATCGACAAAAGAGCTGCGCCAGTTTATCAGTGATTTTAAAGAGTAGGACAGAAGGAATTGGTTCTATTCAAATCCTGTTCAAAAAGCTTTCCCCCTCACCCTAACCCTCTCCCTCCAGGGGAGAGGGGACTTTTAGGAGAGCCTCTAAGTAAATTTTATAGATATTAAAACGGTAGCACTAATCAATAGCTCTCTAAGATAGTAAAAAGGATTTCAACAGAAAAAATCGGGGGTTTTGGAATGTTAGGCGTTTGTTAGTAGCAGAAAATGATAAAAGTGTTAGTAATTATTTTTTAGGAGGTAATTGTGATGAGAAAATTTATTTTGATAGCTGTGATCCTGTCAGCAGTAGCGGGCTTCTTTGGTCTGGCGAGTATTAGTCCGGCTTTGGCCGAGGGGAGCCGGGGTGGGACCGCCGAGCATTTTGCCAGGCGCGGTTTTGACGAGGAAGCGAGGCGCAAGCAAGGGCGAGACAGGCAGCCGTGGTTCAAGGAGAAACTTGAGGAAGAGTTAAGTATCGCCGACGACCAGGTTGAGAAACTGAGAAAAATCCAGCGAGAGTGGGAAAAGAAAGCGGCGGGTTTGCGTGCTGATTTGCAAAAAGAGCAGGTGGAGCTCGAGGAAATGTTAGAAGCTGGTGATCCGAGCATGACCCGTGTTCGTAGACAGTTAAGTTCAAAATATGAAAAGAAGCAAAACCTTCACTTCGCCTGGCTGGAATACCGTAAAGAGGTCAAGGACGTGTTGACTTCTGACCAGCAGGAGAGTCTTCCGGTCGGTTTTATCTGGGGGATTAGATCGCCATCCGCAACCGCTGTAATTACGCCATACCGGCCAGAGAGAGGTTGGCGGGAAAAGAAAATGAAATAACTGCCAGGGTCGCGGTGAAATAATTATGGACGTCGACCAAAAATTGATGCAGCGGGCCAGCAATGGTGACAGTGAGGCTTTTGGAGAGTTGATCCGTCGACATCAGCAGCTCGCCTGGGGTCTGGCTTACCGTCTTCTGCGCGACCCCGGGGAAGCCGAGGATGTGGCCCAGGAAGCCTTTCTTAAAATTCTGCGAAACGCCGATTCTTACAAGCCTTCAGCGCAGTTTAACACCTACCTTACACGCGTAGTTACACGTCTTTGTTACGATCGCTGGGACAAAAAGAAACCAGTCTACATTGAACCGGCAAAACAGGGGGTTAACCCTTCCTGTAGTCCGTCTCCTCTGGACGGTTTTATTGCTGAGGAAGAGACGAAACGAGTTCAAAAAGCAATTGACGAGTTACCGCGCCGCCAAAAAACAGCTCTCTATCTCCGCTATTACGAGGACTATGGATATACCGAGATAGCGGCGACCCTGGAGACCAGTGAGAAAGGAGCGGAAAGACTGCTGGCCCGGGGGCGCGAGCAATTACGCCAAAAATTAACTGTGAATGAAGAAAATAATTCGGGGGTTTAAGGCTTAATTGTCGTTAATTAGTGACGGAGGTTAAAAGGATGAATTGTTCACATGTGGAAGATAAGCTTGATTTTTACCTGGACGGTGAGCTTCCGACCGGGCGCATCAATAAGCTGGAGCGTCACCTCGAAGATTGTGTTGATTGTCGGAAGCTGTTGGAGGAGAGGAAGCGTCTGAATGCCATCATCTCGTCTTCCGATCCCATCCCGTCTGTGCCTGATCGGTTTGTTGAAAAAACGGTTACCAGAGCTGGGTTTGGAGCTGCTCGGCAGCGCCCGACGCCACTTTTCCGCCTGGCGGTGGCTGCCAGTCTACTGCTGGGGCTGCTGGTTGGACTACTTGGCAGCCGGCAATTAGTGCTGCAATTCGAGCAAGAAGCCATTGCTGAAGAAGAAACGATGATGGCCGGAGAATTTTTTGGTTTGCCGGAACCTGAAGATGATCCTCTGGCTGTTTATTATTTTTCATTATCTGAAGATAACAACCAGGGAGTTGAGGAATGATGTGGGAAAAAATTAAACCGTATCTGCTTTACTTTTCAATCGGATTAAACCTGGCCTTTGTTTTATTTATTGGTTTCTACCTGGGGCCCTGGAGCGGTCGTGGTTCGCATCGTCGCACTGACCGTCCCGATCCCCGGCGTTTCTTGAAGGAAGAGCTTGAGTTGACCGCGGAGCAGTGGGATGAGATTGAGCCCCGGATGGAAAAATTTAAACAAAAGGCGCAAGAAGTTCGCGCTGAGATTTCGCGTCAGCGCAGAAAAAAGCTTGATTTGCTGCTAGCTGACCGTCCCGACACGCCGGCGATTGAAGAAAGCCGGCGTCAGCTTCGTGAAGCGCGCGAAAACTGGCGCGATCTTTCCAGTCAACATTTTTCTGAAATGCGCGATATTTTAGACGAGGAGCAGCGCCGTCGGCTGCGTTCCCGCTTCAGCGAATTATCCCGCCCTGACACGCCCCCCGTTAACCACGCCAGGTGAGCAAAGGATTTTTATAGTCTTTATATCTTGAGCTGGTTTTCCCTTTTCCCGAATCTCTCTTACCTGTCTAAATTATTTTATCCTCCGATAAGAAAAAGATTTGACAGCGGGACGAATTACATTTAAAATATATATGTAGTTCACATATAGAAACGAATTCTTGTAAGGAGGTAAAAAGACATGTGTGCTAATGAAAGCAGATGTCATGGTAAAGACAACTGCTGTTGTCCATCGCCGACAAGTCGGCTGAAGAAACCGGCTGTTTTAATGCTTCTTTCGGAGCAATCCCTGCACGGTTATGCGATTATCGAAGAGCTGCAGGAACTGGGCATCGAGGGGGCCGAACCGGGAGGGGTTTACCGTTTATTGCGTAACCTTGAGGACGAGGATCTGGTTGAGTCTGAGTGGGAAACTGAAGGGAAGGGGCCGGCTAAACGGACTTACTGTCTGACGGCAGCGGGCGAGGATCGTTTGCTTGCCTGGCGGGGTCCGTTGACTCGAACGGCTGACCTGGTGGATGAGATTATGAGCCGGATAGAAACCGGTAATCAGTAATAGGTTGTCGTTACCGCGGGGAGCGGGGCGCAGAGCGCAGGGCGCAAACTATCGAGCGGGCGAAAGGGCGATGGGTGAACGGGTAAATTTGTCTGGGAGTATCGGTGTATNGGGGGATACATAGTGTTTTTAAAACGGGACCAAAAATTTNGAAGTTACTAAATCTTTNGTGAGGTGATTGTTATGTGTTGTTGTTCAGACGTTAGAAATCTTTGCTCCTGCTCGGACGGTCAGCGAAATGTTCGCCGGCGATTTTTTACCGATGAGGAGCGGGTAGGCATGCTCGAAGATTACATTGCCGACCTTGAGAACGAACTCAAGGCTGCCCGAGAGCGACTTGATTCACTCAAAAGTGGCGAAGACACCTGCTGCTGTTGATTTGACCGGCCGGTGTAATCTACGGTGGCCTCTCTTTCTGCATGTCTTTGAGGGGCGATATGTGTTGTGTAAGCTAACCTCCTCTTAAAGTAACACTCTTTTAAAAAATGTGTTACAATTCTCCCCGTTGCGGGAAGTGACTTTTAATTTTTGAGGAGGCTGACAGCATGAGCGGCGGGGTTAAGTTGCGCCGGGAGCTGGGAAAACGTTATCCCCGGGAGATTAGAAAGCTATGGCGGTATCCTCCGTCTGACACCGATCGATTTGATCGTTTATGCCGTAGTTACCGTGCTCTGGTCTTACTTGTTCAGGGGATAGAGACCAAATTTTTCGATTTATTGACAGAGTGGAATTCGGTCGACAAGGTGGCTTTTACACTCCAGGTTGAGCCAGCTTTAATAGAGCGCCTTTGTTACACACTAACCGAGCTTGATATTTTTATAAGTGAGGCCGAGCAGTACAAGTTATCTGATTTTGGCCGGCCCTTCCTTGCACCGGAAAATCTTTTCTACCAGGGTCATCTGCTCAAGCTCCGCAAAACCAAGCTGGAGCTTTTTAACTGCAGGTTGAAGGAGTCTTTCCAGGGGGAGCCGCCTTCCCGCGACGCCAAACCAATTTTTGAGGAGTCTTTCAACCTGGCGATGGCGGAAGCAACTCTGCGCGGTGACCTGCAGGAAACCGTGGAGCTGTTCCGCCGCGGCGACCTGCCGGCGTTAAGTGGTAGGCTTCTGGACCTCGGCGGCGGACACGGTCTTTATGCGCTTTCCTTCCTGGAGCTTTACCCTGAGCTGGAAGCAGAGGTATTGGATCATCCGGAAGTGGTTGTGAACCAGACCGCCCCGTTCCTCGACCACTTTTTGAACCCTGAGCGCATTGATACCTTTGCCGGCGACTTTACCAGTCTCTCCGTAAAAAATGAATACGACTTTGTCTTCGCTTCGAACGTCTTCTATAAACCGGAGGCTAAACTGAAAAATAGCCTGGAAAGTATCCGCCGTTGCCTGAAGCCCGGCGGCTACCTGTTAAGCAAGCACTTCCACTACGGCTCCGAGTCCCGCGGCGATCCTCACGTCCTCCTCTTTGATTTCGATCACTCGTTGAAGGGAGAGGACTACGCCTCACGCCTGCGCAGCGGCCAGGAGTGGGAACAGCTTTTTGCGGCAAGTGGCTTTTCGGTGACCGGCAGCCACACGTATGAAAACTCCAACAAACCGTCTCGACTTACCATTGCAAAACTTGATTAGGTCCGACCAGAAAAGTTTTCCTTTCTCTGAGGAAAAGAAGCTCAGGGGGAAGGAGAGAGCATCAGACTTCGGGAAGGGTTTAATTAACCTGTCGGTATTTGTGTTGGCCTTAATTTTGATAGTTTCCCCAGTCTCTGCCGGTCAAATGGTTGAGGACATGGCAGGTCGGGAAGTGAAAATACCTAATCAACCTGAACGGTTGCTTGCCCTTGGGCCTGGGATGGTGCGAAAGCTGGCTTATTTTGATGCAGTTGACCGGTTGGTTGGCGTGGAAGAAATAGAACGGGAGTCGGATAAATATCGTCAGCCCTATCAATTAGCCAACCCGGAATTACGCCGAAAACCTCCGGCGGGTCCGGCGCAAGGGGGAGATCTGGAGCTGATAGCGTCCCGCGATCCTGACCTAATTTTATATTCCGGTGATTGTGATGAGGTGCGGCGTCTTCAGGAACGGCTTGAGATTCCCGTTCTGGTTTTTAAATTTACAGACCTGGCTGAAAAACGAGATCAGCTCCGTCGGACACTGCGTTTGCTGGGAGAAGTGCTGGACAAAGAGAACCGGGCTACGGACATAATTGAATTTATAGAGACTTCAGTTGAGGAACTTGAAAGTTTAGCCGCCGAAGTCGCCGGCGAGGCACCAAAAATATTTATTGGTGGCACTTCTTACCGCGGCGCTCACGGTCTGGCTGCTGCCCGGGTGCCCTGTCCACTGGCTGAATTTGTGGGCGGGCGGGACGTGGTTCAAGAAAATTTTTCTAACGTCCGGTTGGGTCACGTTGAGTTCAGTCGGGAGTTTTTACTCAGTGCCGATCCCGAGTACATTTTTCTTGATCTGCTTAACCTTGATTTAATCAAAGAAGACTTGCGGCGCCATCCTACCTATTTACAACTATCCGCTTTCCGGGAGGGGAAAACCTTCGGTCTTCATCCACACGCCTCCTATCACGTTAATTTTGAAACGGTGTTGATCAACTCCTATTACGTCGCCTCAGTCCTTTATCCGGAGAAACTTGATCGCGAGTCGTTTCTGGAACGAGCTGACGAAGTGTATGAAAAGTTTCACGACAAAAATCTCTACGAAAAGATGGCAGAAATTTATGGCAGCTATGGAGAGCTTGAATTTTGAAAACGGAAACAGCTAAAGCAGAAGCGGTTCAGCAGTGTCTGGATCACTACGAGCAAAACAGTCGTGGGCGAGTAGTCTGGCTGTTTGTCTGTTGCATCTTGCTTTTGTTGCTTGTAGTATTGGCTCTGCTTGTCGGAGCTTCGGGGTTAACACCTGGTCAGGCTCTGGCTGGCCTGGCCGGCAACGGTTCGGCCACCGCTGTGACTATTGTCCGCCAGATTCGCTTGCCTCGAGTTCTTGTAGCGCTGCTGGCCGGTGGTGGACTTGCCGTTGCCGGTTCGGTAATGCAGTGTATACTAAAGAATCCGCTCGGCTCTCCTTTCACTCTTGGCGTGGCCCAGGCGGCAGCCTTTGGGTCGGCCTTTTCGATTGTCATGCTGCCCGGCAACGAGTTTTATACGCTGACGACGGCTGCCTTTACAAGCGCGCTTCTGGCTGCCCTGTTACTACTGGGCCTGGTCAGGTATCGGGGCATAACACCGGCAACCATGATTTTAACGGGCGTGGCTCTGGGCTCGCTTTTCACTGCCGGCACTACAGCGCTCCAGTATTTTGCCGATGACGTTGAGCTGGCTGCGATAGTTTTCTGGACCTTTGGTGACCTCTCCCGGGCGACCTGGACGGAAATTGCGATTATGGTCCTGACCTTTTTTCCCTTGCTGGGCTATTTTTTGTATCACTCCTGGGATTATTCGCTCCTTGGCGCCGGCGAAAACTCCGCCCTGAGCCTGGGAGTTCCAGTTGAACGTCTGCGTGTTGGCGGCCTGCTTGCCGCAGCGCTGCTTACCTCGGTTATTATTTCTTTTGTCGGCGTGATTGGATTTGTTGGCCTGGTTGCTCCGCACATAAGTCGACTACTGCTTGGTACCGGCGAACGCGGCGTGTTTCTCTTCTCCGTCCCTGTAGGTGCTCTGCTGCTTCTGGCTGCCGACACGGCGGCCCGCACTCTTTTTGCGCCTATTGTTCTCCCCGTCGGTATTTTAACTTCATTTTTAGGAGCGCCCCTCTTCCTCTATCTTGTTCTTCGCCGGCGGGGTTATCGATGGGGTTAAAAATAAAGGAACTTAATTTTGCTTACGGTAAACATCCGGTTCTTGATAATATTTCCCTGGAAATTTCGGGCGGTGAAGTGGTGGCACTTCTTGGTCCCAATGGTTCGGGCAAGACAACCCTGCTCGAGTCTCTCGCCGGGATATTGACTCCTGAAGCTGAAAAATTACAGCTGGCCGGGGAGAGTTTGCAGGCCCTGGAGCGGGCGGAGCGAGCCCGCCAGGTTGCTCTTGTGCCTCAGAAAGAGCGACGACCTTTTGAAACAACTGTATTTGATTTTGTTCTCGACGGACGGCGCCCGCTCTCCGGCTGGCGTCCATCTGCAGGTGATCGGGAGAAGACGGCCCGGACGCTCGGCGAGCTTCAACTGACCGACCTGGCGGGGCGGCTTTATCACGAGTTAAGCGGCGGTCAACAGCAGAAAGTTCTGCTTGCGCGGGCGCTGGTTCAAAAACCGGATCTCCTTCTGCTGGATGAACCCACTGCCAACCTGGACCTCAAGCATCAGATGGAAGTTATGGAAACCGTTCGAGCCCGGTCCGGGAAGGATCGAATTGTGCTTGCGGCAATGCACGAGTTAACACTTGCCGGCCGCTACTGCGACAAATTTATTCTTCTGAACAACGGGGCTGTTCATTCGGTAGGCGGTCCGGAGGTTATTACTCCCGATTCAGTTGCTGCTGTTTACGGCGTCGAGGCCGAGGTCACTGAACAGCCGGACGGCGGTCCCCGGGTTGAGCCAACCCGTCCGCTGTGAGCGTGTTTTATGCTTTTGTCGACTGAAGAGATTGGTAAAGCAGATAGAAATAGTTAAAACCTAAAGCAACGGCTATTGTGGCTATTAGAGCAAAAGAAATTCTTATTCCAACTATCTGTGGACTAAAGACAGCCAAGCCGGCAAAAATTTGCGGTATTTCGACCAGGGTGGCGGCAATAAGCATCGCTATCAGCGGCGGCAGTCCCATACCGTTGGAATGGAAGCTTTTGATTATCGGGTAAGCGATAAAGGGGCAGGGGGGAAGAATACTCCCGACAGCCGAAGAAAAAAATATTGAGCGTTTGTTATTTCGATTAAGCAGGTGTGTTAAGACCTGTTTTTGGACTAAAAGCTGGATAGTACCACCAATAAATACTGCGCCGAGTATCGGTATAAAAAGGCCCTGGATTTCGTTCCAGCCCTGAAGCAGGGCGCTGTAGGCTCTGTCGGGCGAAACAAGCCAGAGAACGAAATAGAGCAGAAACGCTATGATGAGCATAAAACACTCTTCCAGTTTAAAGGCTAAAAAATCCTTCATTAATAAATTACCTCCAGTTTTTAAAGACTAATTCCGCTGAAATAGACTGCGAAAGAGGCCAGGGATGCGCCTGTAAAAGCCAGGCCAACTCGAAGAGACATTATTTTGCCGTCAAAGTGGATTAGGTCGCCGGAGAGGTTGCAGGCAAAGACGAGACCTGAACTGAAGAGCATTGCCATCCCCCCGGAGAAGCTGGCCCCGCTACTGTATAAAGCAGCTATAATTGGATAACTAACAAAAGGACAGGCGGGCAGAAAAGCCCCAATCCCCAGGCCGGCAAACACTGCTGTGATTCCCGCCTGTTGACCCAGCAGTTCACCAACCAGCTCTTCGGGTAGCAACTCCACTGTTGCCCCAGCTATCAATAAGGCACCAATTACGTTTAAAACGTTGCTTTTGATGGAGCTTAAGGCAACTTTAGCACTGGTTTTGGCTTTACGGGCCGAAGTAAAATAGAGGAAAAAATAAACTGAAAAAGTCGCTACCAGCAACACGTGAACAACAGGGTTTTTCCCAAAAAACCGGGCGTAGTTCCCCAGGAAGGGAAGACCTCGAAAGGGAAACAGAACGAGCCAGCTGAGGAAAACAAAGAGTGTAATGGTGCCCGCCGTTATTAGTAGCCCGAGGGTGGGGGATTTATTTTGTGCTTTTCCGGTTGAGACCTCACCGTTGTCTACGTGCTTGTTCATAAATTTACCCCAAAAAAGATGATACGCATAAATAGACACCTCAAATCAGACGCCAGAATTCTTAACTCAGGAGTGAGTTTGACGAATTGTTAGAAACTATAATGGTATTTGTTTAGCGTGCGGCTATATCTCGCTACTTATTTCATAATTGCGGGCAAGCGACCGCAGGGAGCGCGTCTCGGAATCCAGCTTGAATTTTAGCCGGTTATCGTTCAAGACCACCCCCTTTTCCTTTTCCCCCTCGAAGGGGGGGAAGACAAAGGGGGGATGGATTGCGGATCGTGGTTCGCAATGACAATCGTTAGGTTAAGTCCGTAATGTCAGTGAAGGCGCTAAACAATTATCTATAATGATAATAGCAGCGAAAATTTATAGCAATGGAAGCCTTTGGAGCGCTTTTCCTTTTTAGTGGCGAAATCTTGTAAACTAAAAACTTGCCAGTAGCAAAAGGTTAACATATAATGAATATATATTCAAAAAGAGGGTGGTCGTCCCCTTACAAAATTGATAGTCATGAGAATTGTTAACTCGAAAAAATTGTATTTCAGGCAAAGGGGGTGGAACGTGAGTTATTGAACAGAACTGAGTATCAAATAATAGGAGGTATAACCATGGGTATTGTAGCTGTAGCAACACCGCAGGGGGGCAGTGACGATCAGGTCTCACCTGTTTTTGGTCGCTGCCAGAAATTTACCCTCTTTGACGTTGGTGGGGAGCAGGTCGAGGAAGTTGAAGTAATTGATAACAAGCACGCTTCGGCGGAGCGTGGAGCCGGAACCCAGGTGGTAGCCCCGCTGGCACGTGAAGGAGTTGAGGCAGTTATCGCCGGTAATTTTGGTTCCAAGGTTTTTCCCGTGTTTGAAGAAACAGGGGTTAAGCCATACGTGGCCGGTAGCCTGACGGCAGCAGAAGCAGCTAACGAGTATAAAGAAGGAGAGTTGCGCAAAGCGGAGTCGACCGTGGATTCGCAAAGTTATCCCGGTTACAGGTCGCCCGGCGGGGGGAGAGGAAGTGGTCGACCGGACCATCGCCGCCGCGGGCGAGGTCTCGGCCAGGGCGGTCCTCCCGGAGAGAGAGGTAGCGGGGGGAAAAGGTTATGACGCCGCGCGAACGTCGTCGCCGCCGGATTAATCACAACCCGAGCTGGGGAAAATTTGGTCCTCTGGGAGAGCCACAAACTGGGGAAATTTTCTTACGCCCTGATGAGCTTGAAGCCCTGCGTTTGTGCGACCACGAGGGTTTTTCGCAGAAAGAGGCGGCCCGGGAAATGGACGTATCCCAGCCCACTTTTCACCGAATACTGCGGGCCGGCCGTAAAAAGGTTAGTCAGGCTTTGACCGAGGGTAAAGTTTTATATTGTAATCAGCTGGAAAAACAGAAAGGATAACTCCAATGAAAGTTACTGTCTCGCTTATCGAATTGGATTTTGTAAGATGAAACTCCAGCTACTTTATGACGACGAAGGTGTGGGGGGCTATGGAACGGGCTGGGGTGTGTCCTGTTACCTGCCGGAGTTAAAACTGCTATTTGACACTGGTTGGGATTCTACAATACTGCTGAATAATATGGGGAAATTTGGTATTACTCCCGATAAGATAGAGAGAATATTTATCTCTCATTCGCACTGGGATCATATTGGCGGGTTGTCGGAAGTTCTACATCCTGGGGTTACAGTTCATCTTCCCGCCTCTATTTCGGAGCACCTGAAAGAGGAAATAAACGCTCGGGCTGAAGTTGTGGAAGAAAGCAGCCGGCGTGAAATTACCGGGGGAGTCTGGACGAGCGGCGAGCTGGGGGAGGAGATTAAGGAGCAGTCGCTGGCTGTCAAAACTGGCTCGGGACTATTCGTCCTGACCGGTTGCGCTCATCCCGGGCTTCCACCAATTTTTCAAACTTTTGAAAAGATTGGAAAAATTAAAGCCCTGGTGGGCGGATTTCATGACTTTTCAAAACTGCCCCTCTTGCGGGGACTTGAGGTAATTGTTCCCCTTCACTGCACGGAGGCTTCAGAAGAAATTTTTGCGACCTATCCCGAACAGACGTTTAGAGCCGTCGTGGGGACAACAATCGCAAAAACAGGCGAAGAGGACTGGCGATTATCATGGATATAATATACTTGTAGATATCAGAAATTCATCTGGAGGTGTAGCCGGTGAGTGAAATACAAAAGTGGCTTGAGCTGATAAACTTGGAAATTAAGGAGGTCGTGGGTTGTACTGAACCGGCCTGTATAGCATTATCGGTCGCTCGGGCTGTCATTGAACTTGAGGAGGCAGGGATTGAAGCAAACCCTGCCGAGCTTAAAGTTGAACTGGAAATTTCCAGGGACGTATACCGCAATGCTTCAACGGTTAATGTGCCCGCCGTTAAAAAAAAGGGAATTGCAGCCGCTGCAGCGGCTGGTCTCCTGGCAGATTCGCCCGAGCTTAACCTGTTCCTGGAGTTTAATAAGGAAGATGTCAGGCAAATTAACCAGCTGATAAAAAGCCCGGACTGGCTCGTAGCTAAAGAGTTAGANCGCCNNGGGGTTTTTGTCCGNNNNACCGTGCGGAGCGGAGATNATTGGGCTGTCGTTGAGGTCGCTGAGGAGCATGATAACGTTGNNAAAGTTGTTTTGAACGGCGAGGTTGTAGACACTTCTNCCCGCTGTCAGAGAGCTGTNATTGAGANTTTGGAACAGGNCCGGGAAATAGTATGGCTGGATGACGGTCAACTGCAAGCAGTGGTNCGTGATTACATCTGTAAGCAGGGCGAAGTAGCTGAACTGCTTGAAGTCGATAGTGAACCTATGGCCNGCCAGGTTGAGGCGCTGATACTCCAGCGAATGGCGGGAGAATCACTACCTATCCAGACCCTGACCGGCTCCGGCAACCAGGGAATTTTTGTCGCCCTACCCCTTTATCGACGTTATAAGGAGGAAGGAAAAAGTTTCCTGGTGACGGCCTTGTTTACGGTGCTTGCCCAAATTTATTTCACTCAGCGACAACAGCGAATCTCTGACACCTGTGGTCTTACGGATAAGTCAGCGCTCTCGCTACTGGCTGGTTACTTGTATGAAAAAGGTTGTTCGATTGACAAAATTCAGGCCGCGGTTGATGTTTTGCGGGAAGCTCTGCGCGGCCTTCGCTGTGATGGGGCCAAGGAGAGCTGTGCGTTGAAGGGTTATGTGGCGATGCAGGCCGTGGAGAGGATGGCGTCTGAATCGGCGCTAAATATTTACCTGTCCGAAAAAAGCATCTGATTAAATTTTCAGAAAAATGATACTGTATAAGAAAGAGAGGAGGTTTGTATGGTGGAAGTTTTAGAGGCGACCCGGAAGAAGTTTACGGAGATACTACGGGAAGAGGGGCTTGAAAAGAAGACAATTGATATAGCTGTCAGAGGTCTGGAGGTCGAGGAGGCAATCGGCGACCCGGAGCGGGATGATTTCCCGCTGCAGCAGGGCGAAGAAGTGATGATTGAAGCTACCTTTGGCGACTCGCGCGGGCAGGCGTTCACCGACCGCCCAACCGATTACAGCGGCTCAATTTCGGAGCTGCTCGAACTAAATTTAAACCGGCCTCACAACCGGGCGCTGGTTGTTGCCGCCGTCAACGCTGTCTTACGAGAACTTGATTTAATTGAGGGCACTCGCCACTGCCGAGACGAGGAGCCGGGAAAATGTGGTCAGAGAATGGTCGAGTGGCTCGATGAAAATCATCCGGAAGTGAATAAACTGGGAATTGTCGGCTACCAGCCGGCTATCATCGAAGCCTGTTATAAAAGTTACGGTAAAAATTTGATGGTCAGTGACTTGAACCCGGAACGGGTTGGTGAACAGGTGGGGGAGGGTGTAAGGGTTTTGAACGGGAAGACGGAAAACCGGCAGTTGGTGGAGGAAACAGATTTTGTACTCGCCACGGGTTCAACGATAATTAACGGGACAATAAACGAGCTGCTGCAGCTGTTCGAGGAGTATAACCGCAGTCACGCTTTCTTTGGCAATTCAATAGCCGGTCCCGCTTATCTCTTAAATTTACCCCGCCTCTGTTTTTACGGTCACTGACTGCCTCGGAGGTAAAGTTGTTAAGAAAATTAAGGATTAGAATTTGTATTATCTGGGAGAAATGCCCAAATTCAGGGTTTTAAAGTGCGGGAAATAATATCTTCTCTCAGCAGTTCGTGAATCGAGTCGACGAAATCACGAGCGTTGGGAGTAGAGTGCAGGTTTGTGGTTGTAACTATGACCATTTCAAACTCCGGTATAACAAAGATAAACTGGCCGCCGTAGCCCCAGGCAAAGAAGGCATCCAGGTCGCGATAGTTGTTGTTCCACCAGTAATAGCCGTAGGGATAGCTGTGAAAAGTGTCTTCAACGTGGGCCCGGGTTGATTCTTCTACCCAATTAGATGCTATAAGCTGTTCTCCCTGCCAGCGGCCGTCGTTCAGGTAAAGTTTGCCGAGCCGGAGCATTCCCCGCGGGGAGATGGTCAGGTTGTTGCCGCCAAACCGGTAGCCCTCGGGACTCCTCTGCCAGTGGTGGATCAAGACATTTAGTGGATCGAAGAGGTGTTGTTGAGCGTAGTCTTTTAGATCGCGACCGGTCGCCCGGGTAAGCAGGGCGGCAAGGATATGAGAATCGCCGGTGCTGTATTCTGTTTCCTTCCCGGGAGCTGCCACAAACGGCTGGTTGAGAGCGTAATCTAGCCAGTTGCTACTGGTGGTCCAGTGACCGTAGTTATCAAAACTGGTCGTCTGCAGACCGGAGCGCATTAAAAGCAGGTTACGAACAGTTATATTCTTACGTTTCTCAGAGCTATTTTGTAATTTTCCCGGAAAAAAATCACCAACTGTTGCTTCTAAACTCTCAAGATCCCCCTCCTGGAGAGCAATTCCAACCAGAGCCGAAAGGATACTTTTCGAGGCAGACTTGACATTAACTCCGTCCCCAGGCGCGAGACCATTCTGGTAGTGTTCAAGAATAATTTCATTTTCTCGTGAAATTAGCAGACTGGTAAGCGGCTCCAGGTTTTTGGCGCTTGACCGGATGTTAACGAGGTCGGTGTCTGAAAAATCGGTAAACTGCAGCTCTTCTTCCTCGACCGTGGGAGCTTTTCCGGTTTGGGTATCCTCCTCCTGTTCGGGTGAGCAGCCGTTAAATAGTGTCCCGGCCAGCAGGAGCAAGCAGAGAGTGATGTGAAAAATGAGTCTCTGTCGGGAAGATAAATTGTCAGAATTCAAAGCAAGATAATCTGTTAGTATCAATTTTATAAATTCCCGGTTGGAGATTTATCAAATTAAGCTGGTAAGATTCATGTTTCTGCCAAATATTCTACGATAACCGGGTCAGTCAAACAAGCAACTTCTTCTGAAGTTTCATGTCCAATAGCGGAAGGATGGGGGTTCAACAATTGAACAAAACAGGAAATGTAGTAAAATAATAGCCGGGGAAAGTTCTGAAATCATAAAAAATGGATTGCGGGTCAAGCCCTGGGACGTTATACGTTCCCGCCATGACGGGCGTGAGGTCAAGATCAAGTTCCCCCCTCACCTGTGTCCTCTCCCTCGGGGGGAGAGGAATTAAGTCAAGAGCGGATTGGGGTCCGCACTGACGAACGGTAGGTCGACGTGTGATGGGTCGGTGGGACGTTATATGGCTTCAGCAGTGAACGTGAGCGGTATGTTTTGAATCAACTAAGAAATGATGGTGTTGATTATGCGTGTTTGTGTGCTTGGCGCCGGGAGCTGGGGAACAGCGATAGGGAAGTTGCTGGGGGAGAGGGAGGAGGTTGTGCTCTGGGATATTCAGGAGCCACTTCTGGAGACAATAGCCGAAACTGGTGAAAACAAGCAATATTTACCCGGTCAGTCGCTTCCGGCAAACGTGACAGTGGAGAAAAAATTCAGTGCTGCGGTAAAAGACAGTGAGCTTCTAATTGTTGCCGTTCCTTCGCACGCTTTCGCTTCGGTAATTGAGAAGTTAGAGGAAGAAGAAAGGGATTTTGACAGCGTGCTTGTGCTCAGCAAGGGGTTTGACCCGGAGACTGGGAAACGCTTGAGTGAAGTTTATAGTCGTATATTTGGCAGCCTAGACAATTATTATTTACTTACCGGACCTTCACATGCCCGTGAGGTAGCCCGTGAACGTCCAACCACGGTGACACTTGGCGGCGCCGATAACGCCGGCCGTGAACGTATGCAGTCTTTGTTATTCCGGGACTATTTTCGTGTTTATACTAATGACGATTTAATCGGTCTGGAGATGGGTGGTGCTCTTAAAAATATAATAGCCCTGGCGGCCGGTGTGGCTGACGGGCTTGGTTTTGGAGTTAATGCCCGTGCGGCCCTGATCACCAGGGGGATGAACGACCTTCGTGAAGTTTCAGAATTCGAGGGGGCACAACGACGCACGCTTTATGGGCTGTCCGGACTGGGAGACCTGATAGTGACTGCCACCAGTGAGCTCTCTCGTAATTATCAGTGCGGCCAGTATCTGGCCCGGGGACTAAGTCTTCAAGAAGCCAAAAGTAAGATTGGTCAGGTGGTTGAAGGAATTAACGCTACCAGGCTGGCAATGCAGCGGGTTCGGAGTGGTGGCCTGCGAGCGCCGCTATTCAAAACCGTTGAGGCTGTGCTTGCTGGCGAGTTAAGCCCCTCCGAAGCCGTAAAAGAATTGATGACCCGGCGAGCGAAGGCAGAGTTTGAAGATGTCGACTAAAAAACGTTTAATTCAGGAAATTGCTGAGATTGGTGTGACTCAAAAAACGGCAAGGAGCATAATCGAAAAGATTTGCGGCGAGATCGAGGAGAAATTAAGTGACTGTGAGCCGGTAAAAATAGAAAATTTTGGCCGCTTCGAAATTCGAAAACATAGCGCCCGCCGGATGAAAAACCCGGAGACGGGTGAGCTTCATCATATTCCGGAGCGAAGCGTGGTGCACTACAAAGCAAGCGATAATTTTACTGACCGGTTTAACGAGGAAACCAATGAAGCAGATGGATAATCTTGAGCTGCCCGACGATCGGCTTTACTATTCGATTGGAGAGGTTGCTGAGTTACTCGACGTTGAGACGCATACTCTGCGTTACTGGGAGGAGGAGTTTGAACAGCTTGAGCCCCAGAAGACCCCCGGTGGGCAGCGCCGCTATCGAGTGGAGGAGCTGGAGTTTCTGAGCCGAGTTAAACATTTACTTCACGAAGAGAAATATACTACGGAGGGGGCCCGGCAAAAACTCAAGTTGTGGGAGAAGCAGCCGGAGTTGCTGGAGGCCCCGGCTGAAATAAAGAAAATTTGTAAGGAGGCGCTGGAACAGATAAACCAGTTCGTGGAGCGCGAACTTTAGATAAGGGAAAAATCTTCCAACCTCATGCCCCCTTTCTTTTTCCCCCTTGAAGGGGGTAAAGAAGATGGATTGCCGGGTCAAGCCCGGCAATGACGAAACCGAGGGAAGGTTCTGGGATAATGGTCGTTGTTCTTTTAAATTTAATTCTTTTCACTTATAATATTGTTCCTCAATTTTAACGGGACGTGGCGTAGCTTGGTAGCGCGCGCGCCTGGGGGGCGCGAGGTCGCCGGTTCAAATCCGGCCGTCCCGACTTCACTCACTTTCCTTTTACCATCCACCTTATCTGTTAAAATAATTGCTATAGCCAAAGATTTTTATTTCAGTGGTTGAAAGGAGACTCTACCATGAGTTCCAAGAATTTCACCCCACACAACCCCTATCTTGCGGTTGATGCAATTATCCGTTATGAAGAGGGGATAGTTCTTGTTAAACGAAAAAATCCTCCGCTTGGCTGGGCACTGCCCGGAGGTTTTGTGGAATACGGGGAGAGCGTTGAGACAGCAGTGGAACGGGAAGTGCGTGAGGAGACCGGACTGGAGCTGGAAGACATCAAGCAGTGGAAAGTTTTTTCGCGGCCGGAGCGTGATCCGCGTAAGCACGTTGTAACGGTCTGTTTTACCGCCGAGGGAAAGGGTAAATTAAAAGCGGCTACAGATGTAAAAGAAGCACAGGTCTGGAGTCCCGACCGACGCATACCGGAGCTTGCCTTTGACCACGAGCAGATCCTGGAGCAATATCTCCAGGAATATGAAGGAGGAGATAACGATGGATAAGCTGGCTGTGATAATGGCCGGAGGAACCGGGACGCGGTTCTGGCCGATGTCGCGCAGCGATCGGCCCAAGCAGGTGATAAGCCTCGAGGACGATCGAACCATGCTTGAAAATACTATCCGCCGTCTGCGTCACGTTTATAATCTTGAAAATATATACGTGATTACTTCGCGGGAACACCGTCAACCGGTGCGTGAGGCCTGTGGAGACCTGCCGCCAGAAAATGTTATTGGCGAGCCAGAAGGGAGGGACACTGCCGCCTGTGCCGGCTGGGCCGGG
>SL_8KL_010_SEDDRAFT_10001979_pt1 | contig 17639 bp, 12 predicted proteins | sample SodLakKL_010_SED_4_FD_11160 | JGI IMG/M metagenome (IMG submission 11160)
AGGTGCTATTCGACGCATCACTTCTGGCCAGCGGGGTCTACATATACCGGCTGCAGGCCGGCAGTTTCACTCAGAGCAGGAAGTTGCTGCTCGTGAAATAGTCATCGACAGTCAGCTGCAGGAACTTGAAAACTTTTTGACAAAGTGCCTGCGGCTGAGTTGCATCAGATGACACCACCCGCTGACTGACTTATCATATCAAATCAATCCAGTCACAATATTATTTACAAAATCCACAAGTAATTAATTATTAACTATTTGGATATTTTGTGGTTTATTCACTATCATACATCCACTAACCGGCTTAGTAGAGGTAATCATCAGAGCCGGCGGGGGTGATTTTGAAAGATTACAAAACAGAGAGGGCAGAATCATCTGGTTTGTTTGCTTACTCCTGCCAAATTCAGCACACACTGTTGAGAGCCGTCCACAAGAACAAACCATGACTATCCTGCCATGAAAAAAACAGCTTTCATCACCATCCTTCTATCATTATTTGTCACCTCGCTGGCAGCCCAGGATTTCTATCTGGACGATAACGGAGTAACTGTAAGATGTGAAGATGCCGATATTGGCGATACTGACCAGGTGAATGGCGTAACATATACCAAGCGCACTGCAGATCAGATCACAATTGAAAACGCTGCAACCACATGCACTTCCGGGATCGAGGATATGAATAGCTTGTTTTCGTTCAGTTTCGATTTCAATGGGGACATCAGCAGTTGGGATGTATCTTCGGTCACAAATATGGCAGATATGTTTCGTCAGGCAACTTCCTTTGACGGAGATATCAGCAGCTGGGATGTATCCTCGGTTACTACCATGTCAAGTATGTTCAGTGGCGCTGAATTGTTTAACGGTGATCTGAGCAGTTGGGATGTGTCTTCTGTGACGGTAATGACTTCCATGTTTTCTGCTGCCAGAAGTTTCAACCAGGACATTGGCGACTGGGATGTCTCTTCCGTAACTGAAATGGGTTCAATGTTTAGCGGTGCAAACAGTTTTGATCAGGACATCAACGGCTGGGATGTCTCTTCGGTTACAAGAATGAGTGGAATGTTTCGGAGAGCAGACAGCTTTAACCAGCCGATCGGTAACTGGGATGTCTCATCTGTATTTCAATTTGGGTCGATGTTTTTACTTGCACCTGCTTTTGACCAGGACATCAGCAACTGGGATACCTCCTCTGCCAGAATTATGTCGGAAATGTTTGCTGGCGCTGTCAGTTTTAACCAGCCGATCGGAAACTGGGATGTCTCTCTGGCGTGGGATATGCAATCGATGTTCAGTGGAGCAGAATCTTTCAATCAGGACATAGAAAACTGGGATGTTTCTTCCGTCACAAACATGGCGGCGATGTTTTGGAATGCGAGTGCTTTTAATCAGGATATCAGTGGTTGGAATGTGAGCAGCGTGACAACTATGTCGTTCAAGTTCAATAACGCCGGCCTGTCGCCTGAAAATTTTGACCAGGCACTCAATGGATGGTCGGAGCTGGAACTTCAACAGGGGGTAGCGCTTAGCGCAGAGGGACTTCATTACTGTAACGGTGGCGAAGCGCGCCAAATCCTTATCGATGAGTTCAGTTGGGTCATCGAAGGTGATCTACTGGCGCCAGGGTGCCCGGCTGAAGAGCCGCCGGTCGCCGCAAACAGCAATTTGCTGGCTGCAGACGACAATGGAGAACCGGTCAGCTTCGGGGAAACCGGAGTTACTATCACCTTCTCCGGCATTGAAAGTGAGGGAGAGGTGTCTGTCAGCCGTTTCAACTCCGCCCCGGACAATACCGATGGCATCGGCGAAGAGTTGCAGGTCGCCGGCCAGCGCATCGTGATCAACGCCAGTGATGAGCTTGACTTCGACGAAGCCGTGTTGCGGATCAATGTGGACGAACTGGAAATCGACGATCCTGAGAACATCACCGTGTATCGTCGCGCGGAGGCCGGGTCCGGCACCTTCGAGATGCTGGATAGCGAATACGACGCAGAATCCGGTGAACTGATCGTAACCCTCGACAGCTTCAGCGAATTTGCGTTTACTACAGGAATAATTACAAGCGCACTCACTGAAGGTGGACAGCCGGTGAGTTTTGAACTCCACCAAAACTACCCCAACCCGTTTAATCCGTCGACCGTCATCGAGTTCGAACTGCCGGCTAACAGTGAAGTGAGGCTGGAGGTCTACAACATGCTCGGCCAGCGCATAGCCACCCTCGTAAACGAACAAAAATCTGCCGGCCGGCATCAGGTCAGTTTCGATGCATCAGCACTGAGCAGCGGGATATATATCTACAGAATCAGTGCTGAGGACTTCCAACAGACAAGAAAAATGATGCTGATGAAATAGTATCATGTGACCAATTCTGCTGGACATGCTGCATTTCGTATCGCTCATTGACCACAATCTCGGATCACCTGGATAATTTGTAAAATAACAATACCTTGCTCATATTGATTTTCAACCTGGGTTAACAGTCAATGGTATTCAATGGGAGTGCAAGGTAACATGTGGCGCATCTGGAATATGCTGCTTTTCGGTGGTGGGATTGCCGCCATTCTTCTGGCCGATCCGCGCCAATTGCATGGTGAGGCTGTTTTTGGCATTTTAATGGTGGTGGCTGTGCTCGCAAATGCCGCCGGACTTTTACTTGGACCGGGACGCAAGGACGCGGCAGAAGCGGGGCTCTCCCCGCAGGAGTACAGCAGCCAGGCAGATCCAACCGGTCCCAAATCACCTGATTCTGCCGGTCTCATCCAATCATACGTCATCCCGGTTCTCGCCGCGCTCCTCCTCTCGGTGCTCTACTGGTACCGCGGTGCCCTGGATACCGGGGCTATGGAGAGTTCAATGCGTTTCCGGATTACGGAAGCGTTGCTTTTCTGGGTACCTGCCCTGGCCTTCATAGGCCTGTACCGGGCGCCGGACGAGGGTTTTCGGGTCCGTCGAAGCGTCCTTCTGCTGCGCCTGCTCACCGGCCTGATTGCCGGCCTGCTAGGAATGACGGGCGCGGCGCAGATTCACAAGTGGTACGATGCGCGCTATGACCGCACCACCCTGGTCGACGCCATGGCACACCACAAAAACCACTTCCTGGCCGATGATGTGACGGTCACCTGGTCGCACTCGCGCCCGGATCTCGATGTCGAGCTCTCATGGCCAAACCATTGATCTGAATTCCGTGTATCTTGCGCATCTGGGATGGCGTCAAACCGGCGCCGATATCCACCCTTAGCCGTATTCTGCCAGATACATGCACTACGCCAACGTCATCATCATCGGCGCGGGAGCAGCCGGACTCACCGCCTCCATCTTCGCCGCCCGCGGATTGCAGCAGGACCGCGGCATGCTTCAGAACCGCGACACTCACACTGGCGGGCGTGGCGGCCGCGCAATCAGCAAAGACAGCGACACAACCGGGGTCATTCTGCTGGAACGCACACCGCAGCCCGGACGCAAGATCCTGATGTCGGGCGGCACCCGCTGCAACGTACTGCCCGTGGAGATGGGGCTCGATGATTTCGTGACGGACTCCTCCCGCAACCGGATGCGCAATATCTTCCGCTCCTGGTCGCTGGACGCGTGCCGCCGCTGGTTTACCGACGAAATCGGCCTCCGGCTGGCCTGCGAACGCGAGTCCAACAAATGGTTCCCCGAGAGCAACTCGGCGCGCGAAGTGCGTGACCTGCTGGTCCGGCGCGCTTCCGGCCTCGGCGTTGAGATACGCACCGGCGCCAGCGTAGCCTCTGTCCGGCGCTCGGGCCCGGTTTGGGTCGTCTCGACCGACGACGGTGTCCATTTCGGCGCACCAGTCGTCGTTTTCGCCACCGGCGGACTCTCCATCCCGTCGACCGGCACAGACGGCACAGGCCATAGCATCGCCGAATCGCTGGGCCACACCTTGCATCCACCCTACCCCGCGCTCACGCCGCTGAAAGGGCCGCATCCCGGCAGAGAGCCGCTGCCCGGCGTATCGCTTGACGTGGACCTGGAACCGGTTCTTGCGGATGCGGCCGCAGACGGCAGCCGTGCTTCGGAGGCCGGGGTGGATGCGGCCCGCGACGCAACCCGCACCGAGCCACGGGATCTGAAGCAGGCCACCATCCGTCCCGTGCCTCGAGACCTTTATCCCTTTCGCACCCGGCGCAGCGGATTCCTTTTCACACATCAGGGCTGGAGCGGTCCGGCCGTGCTCGACGTTTCCCACGTGATCGTCCGGGCGCAACAGTCCGCCGCCCTGCGCGTCAACTGGACCGGGAATCCCGCCGCATGGTGGCAGGAGCAGTTCGAGGGCCGCCACACCACCACATCACTCCTGCGCAGCCATCTGCCCCGGCGCCTGGCGGACAACATCCTTGAGGAAAATGGCCTGTCTGACCGCAAAACGGCGCAACTCTCCGCAAAGGAGCGCCAGCGGTTGATCACCGATCTCACGGCATACTTGCTAGTGCCAACTGGAAATTTGGGTTACAAAAAAGCCGAAGTGACCGGTGGCGGTGTACCACTGGAGGAAATCCATCCGGCCACCATGGAGTCGCGCATCGCTCCCGGCATCTTCCTGTGCGGGGAGATCCTGGACGTGTTCGGACGCATCGGCGGGTTCAACTTCTACTGGGCGTGGGTGAGCGGACGCCTGGCCGGCATCCATGCGGCATCAACAGCCGCTGCATCTGACATGGAACACTCAACATCGCTGCAATGACCACCAAACGTCACTCCCACGACTGCACAACGTTACTCCCGTGACCACCAAACGTCACTCCCATGACCGCACAACGTTACTGCCATGACGAATGTTTACAAAAGAAATATGCAATCATATCTTATTTCCAAAAGCCCCTCAAATCCCCTCCATATGAACACATTTCGATTATCAACCCTGATCATACTCCTCGTTCTCACCGCCGTATCCCACACCAGGGCACAGACCTTCACGCTTGAAGCAGAAACGGGTGGATTGTGGTTCAGCCGTAACGACGTGCGCATCCCCAACGAGGGGGGCACCCGGTTCGACATGATCGACCTCATCGGCAAAGACCCGGAAATCTACTTCCGCTTTCGTGTCTCCATGCAGTTTCTGGAGCGGCACACCGTACGCATTTTGTTTGCGCCGATTACAAAAAGCGGAACCGGCAGCATTGACACCGACGGCGCAATCACCTTCGCCGACTCTGAATTCTCGCCGGACCAGCCCATAAAGGGCACCTACCGCTTCAACACCTACCGCCTGACCTACCGGTATACCTTCTACGACCGCGGACCCTGGGAATTGGGCGCCGGACTGGCAGGACTCATACGCGATGCCAAAGTGCAGCTGGAACAGAACGAACTGACCGACCGCGACACCGACCTTGGGTTCGTCCCGCTGGTCCACCTGTACGCTTCCCGCACACTCTTCCACCGCCTTTCCCTGCAGCTGGACGCCGAAACCCTCGCCGGTCCGCAAGGCCGCGCCACCGACGCCGCCCTAACCCTTAATTACCAGATGCCCGAAAAAATAACCCTCTATTTCGGCTACCGCATCCTCGAAGGCGGCGCCGACGTCGACCAGGTCTACAACTTCGCATGGATCAACTTCCTGCCGTTCGGGATCACCTGGTCTTTCTGAAACCGTTCCGGGCACCATTCCACATCCATAAAAAAACATCCGCCAATCGTAGTTTTTAAATTTCCTTTGAACTTGCGCTTAACTATATTTGGAATTGATTCCATTTTGTGATTATTGACAAGATATTACAGTTGCAGGGATGATTACTGCTGCAGGGATGATTTCTACCGCACGGTCCCCCAAAGTGTTCCCCGTAAACACCGGCGCGATAATTTATTTAAAAATGCGTCCGTTTTTCCGGTTCGGCCCGTTACGGTAATGTGGGACACCATCCACCAGAAAAAAACGTAGCAAAACCTTATAAAAACCCAAAAAAAGCGCTTTTTTTCATACGATATTTACAATAAGGACTATCCTTACCTTTTAGAACAACCCTTACCCATTCCGGAAAAAGCCATGGCCGAACCAAACGCACAAACCCTGGTCGCAGACAGCAGCAAACAAAGCACGGCAGCCACGGAGAAACGGATCGTCGACAAGGCGGACATCGCCATGATCATGGACCGTTACCACTACTCCGACGACACCCGCTCCATCATCGAAAAGGAAAACCTGATGCCCGCCGGCGTACTCACCCGCCTGCATTCCTCATTCCCGCAGCATTCGGGAATCCTGGATACCAAGGAATTCATGTTCACCGGCAAGCAGCATTACTCCGGCATGAAAGGCTTCCGCGAAATCGTCGCCATCCTGGAAGCCCACGGCATCGACATCGGCCATATCAAGGAGCGCGAACTCTTTATCGACGTCTACCGCTTCCTGGCCACCAAGCACGTGCTCAACAAAATCGACTGGGACGATCCCCACAAGGATCCCCTGTTCCAGCTGGTGATCCCGCAGCCCGGAATGATCCGGGAGGATGTGGTCAAAGCCTATCTGAAAGCCGAAACCGAAGAGGAGCGTCAGCTGGTGGTCCGCGAACACCAGCAGCGCATCAACCCGCACGACGGCAAGCAGCTGCTCAACAAGCCGTGGTACGAAAGCGAGGACGGCGACCTGGAGATCCTGCGCGGCGGCCAGCACAAATATCCCCCCTGCCACCTGGTCTTCGACAAGACCACGCAGAGCTGCTTCGCCTTCTGCACCTACTGCTTCCGGCACGCACAGGTGCGCGGCGACGAGGACATGTTTGTCCAGGACGACATCGACCAGGTCCACCAGTACCTCAAAAAGCACAAGGAGGTGACCGACATGCTGGTCACGGGCGGCGACGCCGGCTACATCCCGCACAAGCGCCTGGCCGAATATGTGATGCCGCTGATTGAGGACGACGAGCTGATGCACATCAAAAACCTGCGTCTGGGCTCACGCGCGCTCACCTTCCACCCGGAAATGATCCTGAGCAGCGATTACGACCCGTACCTGGAGATTTTCCGCACGCTGTACGACAACGGCATCCAGGTCGTCTGGATGGCCCACTTCTCCACCCCGCGCGAGGTGCTCAACCCGTCCACCATCGCCGCCATCCGCCGCCTGCGGGCAAACGGCGTGACCATCCGCAGCCAGAGTCCCATCATGAACCATATCAGCCTGTTCAAAGACGGGCAGGGCAAGGTGGATGTGGACAAGTCCGCGCAGAACTGGATCGATCTGGGGCTGGCCCTGGGCATCCTCGGCGTCGGGTTCCACTCGATGTACTGCGCACGTCCCACCGGCGAGCACCACTACTTCACCGCACCGCTGGCGGACATCGAGAAGATCTTCAACAAAGTCTACCGCACGCTGCCATCCATCAACCGTCCGTCACGCTACATCACCATGACCTCATCGGCCGGCAAAGTGTCGCTGATCGGCACCGCCGAGCTGAAAGGCGAGAAAGTGTTCGTGCTCAAGTTCAACGAGAGCCGGAACATGGAGTGGATGGACCGCGTCTTCCTGGCCAAATACGATGAGGAAGAGAACACTATTGAAAAACTGAAGCCGTACGACACGGACCAATATTTCTACGAAGACGAGCTCGAAGTGATCGAACAGGCCCTGGAGCGGAACCTTCAGAAAAAGCTCGACGAACAGTAACATTTCATACGCAATAACATTCCACATACAGTAATATTCCACACATACACAACAATCCCCTCACAAAAAAAGGTATTCCTTACAGATGAACCGAACATGGCAGCCTCCGACTGACACACAGGGTCAAATTTACATCCTGTCATGTGAGTTCATCCTGACCTTATGAATCTAAATTGATTTAGACAGATGATAAACAAAATTGTTGCATCACCGGCTGAAGCAGTTGCGGATATTTTTGATGGAGCCGTGGTAATGATCGGCGGGTTTGGTGAAGCAGGGAGCCCCATCGAACTTATACATGCCCTGATCGATCAGGGCGCAAAGGACCTGACGGTCATCAGTAACAACACGGGAAGCGGCCATGTCGGCCTTGCCGCACTGATCGCCCACCGCCGGGTCAAAAAGATGATCTGCTCCTTTCCGCGTACCGCCAACTCAAAAGTATTTCCCGAACTGTACCAAAATGGCGAAATAGAACTGGAACTGGTGCCGCAAGGTACCCTGGCCGAGCGCATCCGTTCCGGCGGCGCCGGCATCCCCGCCTTCTACACCCCCACCGCCGTGGGAACACCGCTGGCCGAAGGCAAGGAGACCCGCGAATTCGACGGCCAGAGTTATGTGATGGAGCGGACCATCCGCTCCGACTTCGCCCTGGTCAAGTGCAGGGCGGCTGACCGCTACGGCAACCTGGTCTACAGCAAGACGGCACGCAATTTCGCGCCCATCATGTGCATGGCCGCCGAAACCGCGATAGTCCAGACGAAACAGATCGTGGAACTGGGCGAACTGGATCCCGAGGCGGTCGTCACACCCGGCATCTTCGTGAGCAAGGTGGTCGAGGTCAGCGACCCGGCTGAGGAATCGAAACTCGTAGCAGAAGACAGGAGGTACCCATGGTGAGCAAAGAGGAAAAAATCGGCTGGAACGTCAGTGACATGGCCCGCAACGTGGCCATCGATATCCCCGACGGATCATATGTGAATCTGGGCATCGGCATGCCGGAACTGGTGGCCGGACATGTGCCGGAGGGACGCGAAGTGATTTACCACACCGAAAACGGCTTGCTGGGTATGGGTCCTACTCCCGAAGAGGGCCGGGAGGATCCCGAACTGATCAACGCCGGCAAGAAGTACGTGACCGCCATCCCCGGCGCCTGCTACTTCCACCACGCCGACAGTTTCACGATGATCCGCGGCAACCACATCGATATCTGCGTGCTCGGCGCCTTTCAGGTGGCCGAAAACGGCGATCTGGCCAACTGGTCGACCGGCGCGCCCGGTGCCATTCCCGCCGTGGGCGGTGCCATGGACCTGGTGGCGGGCGACATCAAAATATTCGTCATCAGCCGGCACACCACCAAGACCGGCGAACCGAAAATCGTAAACAACTGCACCTATCCGCTCACAGGCAGGCAAGTGGTCGACACCGTCTACACCGACCTGGCCGTGATCGATGTAAAGAAGGATGGCCTCTACGTGCGGGAACTGGCTCCCGGAGTCACCTTCGAATACGTGCAGGAACGCACCGAACCGCAACTCAAACAGTATTCCTGACAAGCCGTGGATGCACTGCCATCATCCACTCCATCATTTATCCCGTGTTCCATCCATGGCTCGCCATGATCCACCCTTAAAACATTACAGACATGCTTGCTGCCGGACCCTTCAAGGACAAACGTAGCGGTGAAGAGATATACAGACAGGCTTGCGGTGTCATTACCGGCGGTGTGAGCCGCAACACCGTGTTCCGCAGGCCCCACCCTTTTTATGCCTCCCACGCTTCGGGATGCTATGTCACGGACATCGACGGGGTCGAGCACATCGACTTCGCCAACAACATGGCCTCGCTCATCCACGGCCACGCCCATCCGGCCATCGTCAGTGCCGTCGTGGAGCAGCTCATGCGCGGAACGGCCTACACCATGGCCACCGAGTCCGAAGTGTCTTTCGCCCAGCTGCTGCACGACCGGGTGCCGTCGTTCGAGCGCATCCGGTTCGTCAACTCGGGCACCGAAGCCGTCATGGCGCTCATCAAAGCCGCCCGGGCCTACACCGGACGTCCCATGATCGCCAAGGCCGAAGGCTCCTATCACGGCACCTACGACTTCGCAGAGGTCAGCCAGACCGCCAACCCGTCCAACTGGGGCGACATCGACGAACCAAACCGCGTGCCCCTGGTCAACGCCACCCCGCAGGGCGTCATGGACAGTGTGGTCATTTTCCCGTACAACGACACCGAGCGCACCCTGGCGCTGCTCGACAAATACGCCGACCAGATCGCCTGCGTCATCATCGACCCGGTAGCCCACCGCATCGGCCTCTTTGAAGCGGATACTTCGTATGTGGATGCGCTCTACGCCTGGACACGCAAGAACGGTGCCCTGCTGGCATTCGACGAGGTAGTTACGCTGCGCGTGAACTATGGCGGAGCCCAGGAAAACTTCTCGGTGAAGCCGGACCTGACCTCCATCGGAAAGATCATCGGCGGAGGATTTCCCGTGGGCGGACTCGCCGGGCGCACCGAAATCATGAAGGTGCTGGATCCGCGTGAACAGCGCATCCTCTTCCCACACTCCGGAACGTTCTCGGCCAACCCGGTCACCATGACCGCCGGTCGTCTGGCCATGGAACTGTTCGACCGCGAGACCGTCAACAACCTGAACGCACTCACCGATATTGCCCGCCAACAGATCATGGACTCCGCCAAAGAAGCCGGAATCCCCGTGTCGCTGACCGGCGCCGGATCCATGTTGCGGATCCACTTCCGCGAAACTGCGCCGACCCGCTACCGCGAGGCATTCCAGCCCAAAGAGGAAGTCGCCGTCCTCAAAGAATTCCTGGACTATATGCACGTGAAGCAGCACATCATGATGATCAACACCGGAACCTGCATGCTGTCCACGGCCATCACCCGAAACGAAGTGGACATGCTTTCGGAAGCCATGCTCAACGGATTCCGCCACATCAAACCGAAACTGGAAGCCCTGCATGGCATGGCTGCGGAAAAGGACTGAAAGCGTTCATCTGCTGGAAACATTCTTATGAAGAAAGTATTCTTATGCTGAAAACATTCTGATGCTGCAGGAAATCCGGTGCTGAAAGCATTTTTACCCTGCATATAAACACATTATCACCTGACTTATTTTAAACCATTATCAGTAAATATTTTACACTATGAGTGAAGTTTATATTTGTGATGCCATCCGAACCCCTGTCGGACGCTACGGCGGGTCACTTTCCCAGGTTCGAGCCGACGATCTGGGCGCCCTTCCCATCAAATCACTGGTCGAACGCAACCCTGATGTGAACTGGCTGGAGGTCGACGACGTGATCCTGGGCTGTGCCAACCAGGCCGGTGAGGACAACCGCAACGTCGCACGCATGTCGCTGCTGCTGGCCGGGCTTTCCGAAATCCATTCCCGGCATGACCGTCAACCGGCTCTGCGGCTCCGGCATGGATGCGATCGGCAATGCGCGCGCATGATCCGCTCAGGCGAGGCCGACCTGATCGTGGCCGGCGGCGTGGAGAGCATGTCGCGCGCGCCGTTCGTCATGGACAAATCGGCCCAGGCCTTTTCCCGCTCTGTCAACCTCTACGACAGCACTATCGGCTGGCGGTTCATCAACAGGAAAATGGACGAGATGTACGGCACCGAGCCGCTCATCCTGACTGCCGAGAACATCGCCGAGGACTTACGCATCAGCCGGGAGGATCAGGACCGGTTCGCCCACTGGAGCCAGGAAAAGACCGCCGAAGCACAAAAAAACGGCTGGCTGGCCGAGGAGATCGTCCCCGTCACCATCCCGCAACGCAAGGGCGATCCGGTCGTGGTGGACACCGACGAACATCCCCGCCTGAGTTCCGTGGAGAAACTGGCAACCCTCAAGCCCGTTTCCCGCAAGGACGGCACCGTGACCGCCGGCAATGCCTCCGGTGTCAACGACGGAGCCGCCGCCGTGATCCTCGCATCCGAAGAAGCCGTCAAAAAACACAAACTGACCCCACGCGCCCGCATCATGGGCATGTCCACCGCCGGCGTCCTGCCGCGTATCATGGGCATGGGTCCGGTGCCCGCCACCAAAAAACTGCTTCCGCGCCTGAACCTCACCCTCGATGATTTCGACCTCATCGAGCTCAACGAAGCCTTTGCCGCGCAGGCACTGGGCTGCCTTCGTGAACTGGGGCTGGACGATTTCGATCCCCGCCTGAACCGGTGCGGCGGCGCCATCGCTCTGGGACATCCGCTCGGGGCCAGCGGGGCGCGCATCGTCACCACCGCGTACTACCAGCTGCTGCGCTCCGATGCGAAACGCGCCCTGTGCACCATGTGTATCGGCGTCGGCCAGGGTATCTCGATGGTCATCGAGAAGGTGTAAACGTATCCTGCACGGTCAGCAAACCGGCCACCCCGGAACACAACTGTATCCTGCCGAACCTGGGACGAAGCTTTAGCCTGCCGAACCCGAGCTTTCTTACTGAACCGGGATTTTCAGGAGACGTCCGGCCGGAATCTGCTCATCCAGTTCCACCTGGTTGACAATAGCCAGTTCCTCGGGGGTGATATCCATCGGAAGCTCTGCGGGCAGCAGGTTCCGGAACCGGTCCGCCCGCGGTGCAGGCACCACATTCAGCCGCACGGGCTGGATGGCCAGGATACGCCGGTCGGTGAGCCGGTCGAACTGCTCCGGCACTTCGTACAACGCCAGCACGTAATCCTCCCACTTGCCGATCAGCGTGTAATTGATGTAACGGTACACCCGTCCGTCATACTCCACCGCATAGATCAGCGCACGCAGGTCCCCTTCTCTCTGGGGGATGGTGACTTCCGCCTGGTACGCAGTGTACTGCCCGCTGCTCTGGGTCTCGGACTGGCTGTTGATGGTGATGCCCTCCTGGCCGATAAAGTTCTGTACCGATTCGCGCGCCGTTGAAGCCTGTCCGTCAATGCGGAGGATCATGACCGCATCCTGCGACGGGCTCAGCAGGATCACTTCGTTGCGCTGGTTTATCAGCTGCCACTGCGCGGGGACCGGGAACCGGAACGCCAGTTCGGGGTGGACAAACTGGCCGTTATCCACAAAACCCTCCCGGGGATTGTCGCCGTACAACATGCCGTCAATCATCTGGAAGTACCGATCCTCATTGCGGATCTCCTGGCTGTACCCTTTTTCCGCCCATTCCGCAGCTAACCGCGGGATGTTCTTCTCCCGCTCGCCGGGATCCGGATGGCTGGAAAGCATGGTCGGGATGGCGTGTCCGGCCGCCTCCGACATGCGCTTCAGACTGGTGAAAAAGGCGGCGCCATCCTCTGCGGCATATCCCGCCATGGCAGCGTACTCCACCCCGAGCCGATCCGATTCCCGCTCGGCATCGCGGCTGTAGCTCAGGAAGATGAGCTGAGCGGCCTGACTGCTCAGGTTGAGGATGCTCTCGCCGGGCACGCCAAGGAACTCCTGTCCGAGCACCGCCCCGCCAATGATCGCTATCTGTCCGAGCGTCTGGCGGAAGGCCCGCTGCGAGGCGTGACGCGCTGCCACGTGACCGATCTCGTGTCCGACCACCACCGCCAGCTGCGCCTCGTTGTTCAGATGCACCAGGAGTCCGCGCGTGAAATAGACATAGCCTCCGGGCAACGCAAACGCATTGACCACCGGACTGTCCAGTACCCGGAAAAAGAACTCGGTTTCACGGAACTGCCGGTCCGTATCATCCCGGCGCATGTGGCTCTCGGCCAGGATCACCTTGCCGAGATCGTAGACATATTCCGCCACCGCGGAATCGTCGTACAAGCCATACTGGGCGACCAGCTCTACGTCGACCTCCTGGCCTATCTGAACCTCCTGGTTCCAGTTCCAGGCCAGCAGCCGGGTACTCCCGGTGACCGGGTTTTTCTGTATGGCACAAGAGCCGGTGAGCACCACCAGCATCAAAAGGATTGTGGCATTGCGGAGTCTTCTCATCATGGCAGTCATGGTTTGGTTCAAGGTCTGGAAGTCACTATCCGACAGCAGGGCCGCCCCGTGCTATTCCAAAGATAAAAGGAATCGCACTTCATTATCATTTTTTTCAGTGCAAATGACAACAAAAATGGTAATTTTCTATCCTGATCAACGAATACAGGATGCCCGGAGCGGCTGTCCGGCCCACAAAAAGTCACAATTCATCACGCAAACCATGCTCGAACCCTTCTTTTCCCCTGACCGCATCGCTATCATCGGGGCCTCCTCCGACCCCAACAAAATGGGCAACAACGTCGTACGCAACCTTATCGGCTACGGATTCACAGGCGAAATCTATCCGGTAAACAGGCAGGCCCGGGAGATAGCCGGACTTCGCTGCTACCCCTCCGTCAAGGATCTGCCCGGGAAGGCAGATCTGGCCATCATCATCATTCCCGCCCCCGGGGTGGCGGGCGTGCTTCGCGATTGCGGCGACGTGGGAATCCGCCATGTGATCATCCAGAGCGGCGGTTTCAGCGAGACCGGCGAGGAGGGCGCCCTCCTGGAAAAAGAGCTGCTGGAGATCGCCCGGGAGTACCGGATCCGCGTCCTGGGGCCAAACTGTATCGGCGTCATCGACACCCACACCCCGCTGAACACCACATTCGTGCTCGGATCACCCCAGCGGGGCGATATCGGGTTCGTCTCGCAGTCGGGCGCCGTGGTCATTTCGGTGATGGACTGGGCCCAGACCAAGGGCATCGGCTTCTCCCGAATCGCCACCATGGGCAACCAGATGGACGTTTCCGCCATGGAAACCATGCAGGCGGTCGCCGGATATCCCAACACCGGCGTCATCACAACGTATATCGAGGGCATCGCGGATGGACGCAAATTCATCCACGTGGCAAAGGACATATCCCTCCGGAAACCCTTCCTGGCGCTCAAGGGCGGACAATCCGAGAAGGGCGCCGATGCCGTGACCTCCCACACCGGAGCGCTTTCCGGCAGCATGGAAGCCTGGGAAGCCGCCTTCCGCAAAGCCGGTGTCCTGCAAGTCAACAACATGCAGGAGATGTTCGATCAGGCGCGCGCCCTGGCATGGCAGCCCCTGCCGGCCGGCAAACGCGTCGCCATCCTCACCAACGCCGGCGGTTTCGGCATCCTGACCGTCGACGCCCTGCAGAAATACGGGCTGGACGTGGCCCCGCTCACCGACCGGACCAAGTCCTGGCTCAGAAAACGCATCCCCTCGGCCGGAAGCGTCAACAACCCGGTCGATATCGTCGCCGGCACGGGCCCGTCCACCTATGCCCTGGCCCTGGATGCGCTGCTGGCGGACGAGACCGTGGATGCCGTCATCGTCATCCAGGCACCGCAGGACTGGTTCCGGCAATCCAGCGTGGCCGAAGTGATCGGCGAAGGCGCCGCACTCTACAAAAAACCGGTGATCACCTGCCTGATGGGCAAAAAAGACGTCGAAGAAACCCTGGAGCTGCTGCACAAACGCCGCATCCCCAATGTCGCTTTCCCCGAACGGGCCGCATCCATCCTCGCCGTCATGGACAAACGCCGCAGCTGGCTGGATGCGATGAAGCAGGCCGGGGAAATCACCACGACCCCGCCACCTGAAATCCCCGCGGACGCCGCCCAGCTGATCGTCGAAGGGGACTGGCATGGCCTGGTTGCCGCCTACGATATCCCCCTGCCGCCGCAACAGACCGCCATCGGGGTGGATGAAGCCGTGCAGGCCGCCGGCGAAATCGGCTACCCCGTCGCCGTGAAGATGCTCTCCAAGAAAATCACGCACAAAACGGATGTCGGCGGAATCCGCCTGGACCTGAACAGCGACAAGGACGTACGCGCTGCCTGGCAGGAATTCGGAGGCATCGCCAAAAAGGCCGGCGCCGACATGCAGGGCGTCCTGGTCCAGAAAATGATGAAGGGCGGACAGGAAGTGATCATAGGCATCAAACAGGATCCCCAGTTCGGCGGACTCGTCGTGTTCGGGACCGGCGGCACCGAAGTGGAACTCTATCGCGACGTCTGCACCGCCGTAGCACCGCTCGACGCCATCGAAGCCGACCGCCTCATCGATGCCACCGTAGCCGGACGCAAACTCGCCGGCTGGCGCAACATGCCGCCGCGCGACCGCAACGCCGTGACCGACATCCTCATCCGCATGAGCCACATCGCCGTCAACCATCCCGAAATAACCGAACTGGAGATGAACCCGCTTTATGTACTGGAGGATGGCCACGGCGCCTTTGCCATCGATATCCGCGGCTCGCGCAGGTAGTGGCATATGTTGACCTGTTGAGCCAGCGCCCGCAATAACGCCACATCAACGCAACATCAACGCCCGACGATACGCCTGCACCCGGAGTCCAGCTGCCAGCGTCTGCAATGATTGCTTCAGNACNTTCAGTTGATCTGCTTCACAANTCCNCTGTATCCCNGTTCCCTGAGCCGNCTNGCATCGGCGCGCGCNCTGTCGATGTTGTCGTAATGCCCGTAATACACCATGAACCGGGAGCGCTGGAACAGGTATACGCTGTCCACCCGGACATGCCCGCCGATATCACCGGTCATCTGATCGCCAAACTCNCTTTCTGTCTCCCCGCTTATCTGCCTGCCGGCCTCCTCTTCTATCTCCCCATTTATCTGTTCGCCAGTCTCCAGATCTGTCTCCCCTTCTCTCATCCCGCCAATATTTCGGGCAATCTCTTCGGCAAACCGGTGGGCATAAAACGGGCCGCTGTATTCGCCAAGCTGGATAGTGTATCGCTTCTGGCTGATATCGTCCGGTATCGGTCCGCCCGCCTCCACCAACTCCAGACGCACATGCGCCGTGCCGGACTCGAGCATGCCCAGCGCTTCGGCGGCTGCCCGCGACAGATCGATGATGCGGTCCCCCACATATGGCCCGCGGTCATTGATGCGTACTGAGACGGACTGTTCGGTCTCGGTGTCGACCACCCGCACGACCGTGTCGAACGGCAGCGTCCGATGGGCCGCGGTGGTGTCGTCGGCATCGTAAATCTCTCCGCTGGATGTGCGCCGTCCGTGGAAACCCGGCCCGTACCAGCTGGCCACACCCTCCTGCAGCACGACATCCGCATCCTCCCTTTCACCCATCTCGCAACTGATTAAGACAAGCAAAGGTATGAGGATCAGGCCCAGCAACAAGGAATATGTNATGACAGAATGGTTCATTTTCACTCACCCATGACAACGCCTTCCCGGCGCGGATCGGCACCGCCGAAAAAGCCGAATTCCGTACGCTGGATGGCCTGCAATCCGCTTGTGAGCGGACGCTGACGCACCACATGGCCACGTTCCTCGAGCGCATCGATCACCAGCTGCGGGAACCGGTTCTGCTCCAGGGTGGTCGGACCGTTGTAGTTGGCAAAATTGGGCAGGTCGATCGCCTCCTGTGCGTTCAGGTCGAAATCATAGATACCCAGGATGGTTTTTGCGACAAAATGGATGATTGCGGCCCCGCCAGGCGATCCGATGGCTGCCATAAGTTCACCGGTTTCCGTGTCGAAGATCAGGGTCGGCGCCATGCTGGAGCGCGGACGCTTGCCCGGCTGCACCCGGTTTGCGATCGGACTGCCATCCGCATCCACCGGAGCCAGGGAAAAGTCGGTCAGTTCGTTGTTCAGGTGGAAACCGCCGGTCAGCCCCGTGCCGCCGTCGGACATGATGCGGCTGCCGAACACCTGCTCGATGGTGGTGGTCATGGACACGGCATTGCCGTCGCGGTCGATGATGCTGATATGGCTGGTGCCGTTGTCCGGCTGCTCCGGCGCCACACCATACTGCGAATAGTCGCCGGCCGGATTGCCCGGTTCGGCCTCATCCATCGCGACCGTGTCGATCAGCGCGGCACGGAACGCCAGGTAGCCCGGATCCAGCATCCGCTCCCAGTCGCCGCCGGGAGCCTGCACATAGCGCGGATCGGCAATGAACCGGTTGCGGTCGGCGTAGGCCAGTTTCGATGCCTCAAGATAGTAGTGCAGCCAGTCGGCCGACAACAGCAGGTCCCGCCAGTGCACGGCAATCAGCGTATC
>SL_8KL_010_SEDDRAFT_10001982_pt1 | contig 17627 bp, 16 predicted proteins | sample SodLakKL_010_SED_4_FD_11160 | JGI IMG/M metagenome (IMG submission 11160)
GCCCGAGCCCGAGCCGGAGCCACCTGCGCCCGACCCCCACCCGATCCTCGAGCAGCCCCTGGCCCTCGATCGGATGACCCTGCTGCTGGCGCGCCAGACCGCCGCGGAGGAGGGCGTGAGCTTCGAGGACGTGGTCGCCGAGTTCACGGCAGCAGCCGAGGGCTCCGAGGACTGATCCGCGACCGCGCGGGGTCGCGACGGACGCCCGTCGAGCGTCCACCCCGGGGGTGGAGGTCGGAGGCGCTCGGGCGGTAGCGTCACGGGTATGCGCCTGCTCGCCTCCACCGGCTCGTTGTTCGCCCGTCCGCTGGACTGGGCCTTCGGCGTGCTGGCCGAAGCCGGTTACGACGGCGCAGAGCTCATGGTGACCCAGGACCCGGCGACCCAGGACACCGAGCGCATCCGCGCCGCCTCCGCCTCCGAGGGCCTGGGGGTCGGCGTGGTGCACGGCCCGTTCCTGTTGCTGACCCGCCGGGTGTTCGGCACCGACCCGGTGGAGAAGGCCCGACGGTCCCTGGCGTTGGCGGGAGCCATCGGGGCGGACCTGATGATCGTCCACCCGCCCTACCGCTGGCAGCGCGGGTTCCACCACTGGCTGCTCGAGGCGGCCGACGACGAGGCCGCCGCGCACCGGTGCAGGGTGGGCGTGGAGAACCTCTACCCCGTCGCCGTCGGGAACCGGCCGGTCCGCTTCCACCGCTATACGACGGCCGAGGACCTCGCGCCCTTCCACCACGTCGTCCTCGACACCAGCCACTTCGGGGTCGCCGGTGTGGACATCAACGAGGCCTACCTCGCCCTGCGGGACCAGGCCGTCCACCTGCACGTCTCCGACCACCGGGGCGGACCACGGGACAGCCACGCGCCGCTGGGACACGGCCGCCTCCCGCTGGCCTCCTTCCTCCATCAGGTCGGTCGCGACGCCCGGGCCGGTATCGGCGCCGCCGGCCGCGCGGGGGTCTCGATCACCCTGGAACTGGACTGTCGGCGCTACCTGGACGACCGATCGGCCCTGGTCGGCTACCTCCGGCAGGAGCGCTTCAAGGCCATCGCGCTGCTCGAGGGTGCCCCTGCCGAGGACATCCTCGGTCGTGCCGACGTCGTCGAGGTGGCACCGGGCCACGACGAGGACGACGCCGACCAGCCCACCGTCGCCCCCGACGGCACGTGACCTCGGGTCCGCCGCGGGCCCGACCGCCCGCCCCCCGCACCGGAGACGCCGACATGCGACACGGAACGACGATCGCGCTGGCCGCCCTGCTGCTGCTGATCGTGGTGGCCGCGGTGGTCCAGCTCAGCCAGGCCGCCTCGTTGTGACCCGACTCACAGGAACACCGAGCGCCGCCCCATGAGGTTGCGGTAGAGCATCTGCTGGATGCGTTCCCGGACCTGGTCGGTGAGGTCGAACAACGCCATCGGATCCTCGGCGACATCCCTGCCCAAGGAGCTCGGGTCGATCGGCTCGCCGTACTCGATCACCCACTTGCTGGGCAGGGGCAGCAACGCGAAGGGTCCGAGCACCGGCAGGGCGAACATCTGTGGGACCACGGGGAAGTAGGGCAGACCGAGGAGCCGAGCGACGATCCGCAGATCGAACAGCATCGGGTAGATCTCCTCGCTGCCGACGATGGCCGTGGGGATGATGGGGACCTGCGTCCTGGAGGCCGTCGCGACGAACCCNCCCCGCCCGAAGCGCTGCAGCTTGTAGCGGTCCTTCCACGGCTTCCCGAGGCCCTTGAAGCCCTCCGGCCACACGGCGACCAGCTCACCTGAGGACAACAGGCGGTCGGCGTCGTCGCCCGAGGCCAGCGTCGCGCCGGTCTTCCGCGCCAGCTCCCCGACGAAGGGGGTACGGAACACCAGATCGGCGCCGAGCTCGCGGGCGTGCCGGCCGGTCAGGTCGAACACGTCCAGGCGTGTGATCAGCGCGTCGGCGGGCAGCGTGCCGGCGTGGTTGGCCACCAGCAGCCCCCCGCCCTCGGACGGGACGTGCTCGATCCCGTGCGAGGTCACCCGCCAGTAGTGGCGGTGCAGGGGCCGGAGCAGCGGCATCANCACGTGGGTGGTCAGGTCCTCGTCGAAGCCGAAGTCATCGATCTCGTAGGCACCCGTCACCCGTCGGCGCAGGAAGCCGACCAGCCCGCGCAGCGCCTCCAGGAACCGGTCATCAGCCGCGTCGCGCAGCAGCTCGAGCCCGTCGATGGCGGAGCCGAACCCACGCTGCAGCAGCTGGGCCTCGGCCCAGGCGAAGGACCCGGTACGCGGGCCCGCGCCCGGGTGACCGCTCCCGGTCCCCCCGCCATCGCCGTCACCGGCACGTGCTGAGCTCGCCCCGGCCTCGGCCTCGGCTGGACCGGTCTGAGCTGGACCGCCCTGAGCTGGACCGCCCTGAGCTGGACCGCCCTGAGCTGGACCGCCCTGGACCGTCGCACCCTCCGGGCTCGCGCCGCCCACATCACGGCCGGATCGGGGGGCGCCCCGGCGAGCCGCTCCTGCGGCGGCCCCACGGCCATCACCGGCGATCCTCCCGCCCCGGGTGTCGGAGATCGCGGGGTGGGGACGAGCGCCGGACCGCGCTCGGGGCGCGCTACCGGACAGCCCCGGTTCGCGGCGCGCCGCCTTGCGGGACCGCGCCACCTCGGTCTCGGGGTCGGACGGGGCATGCACGCGGCACCGACCGCCGTCCACGGCGTAGTTGCGGCAGGGCTGGCCCGCGGCGGTCATCGCGCCGCATCGCTCGCGACCACCCCCGTCGACGTCCTCCTGGAAGCGCGCATCCCTGGCGGCCCGCTGCTCATCGAGGGAGAAGACCTGGGCCTCGCTCTCGGCGGGATCGGTCATACCCGGCCCTCCTGTCCCGCGCGCTGGGACTCGAGGAAGCGTTCCTGTCCCTTGCGCTGCAGGAAGTCGTACAGTTCGCGTTCGAGGCGGACCGCCTCGTCACGGTCGATCATGCCACGTAGCCGCCGGCGCTCGAGGAAGTCATCGAAGGCGGTCCGGGTCGTGTACCCGGGCTCGAACCCGAACTCCTCACGGAGCCGGGTCGTGTCCATCACACGCCCGAACTGCAACATGCGCAGCTGGTCGGGAGACACATCGGCGCGGCCCGAGCGCCGCAGCGCGGCGGACAGACCGGAGACGAAGGGCAGCGGGACGGGCACCGGCACCCGACCGGCCAGCCTGATGGCCTGAGAGAGGTAGAGGGTCCCCGCCCCAGCCACGTTCACCGTGCCGTGGCGATCCCCGGTCGCCGCCTGTACCAGCGCCCCGACCGCATCCTCCTCGTGACAGAACTGCAACCGGGGGTCGAAGCCCACCACCGTGGGCAGCACGGGCAGGGCGAAGAAGGACTGGAACGCGCTGTCGACCCGGGGACCGACGAGGTTGGCGAGCCGCAGGATCGTGAGGTCGAGGTCGCGGCGTCGCCGGCTCAGCGTGCGGACGTAGCCCTCAGCCTCGCTGGCGTCCTTCCCGAACCCCTGACGGGGCGGGATCCGGGGCGTCGAATCCTCGCGGAACAACGCCGGGTCGGTGTGCGCGGACCCGTACACCGCACCGGTGGATTTCAGCACCACGCGTCGCAGCACCGGTGACGCCTGGCACGCCGCCATCAGCTGCATGGTCCCGATGACGTTGTGCTCTTTCATCGAGGTGCGGCCACCCGCGGCTGAAGGCTGCGAGGTGACCGACAGGTGCAGCACGGTGTCGATCGCCGCGGCCTCGAGGACCCGCCCGACCAGTGGGTTCCGCAGGTCGGCCCGGACGAACTCGGTCCGACGCAGGTCGTGGGGGGGCTCCCGCACGTCGATGCCGACGATCTCGAGGACATCGTCACGCTGCTCGAGCGCGCGGGCCACGAGAGCGCCGAACTGCCCCGCGACTCCGGTCAGCAACACCCGGCGACCCTCGGTCACGCTGCGCCTCCCACCTTCTCTGTCCGGGCCGCTGACCTCGGCGACCAGTGGTGGAGTAGTGAACCGGCTGGCAGCGGCCGACGCGAGCGGCCTCACCGGCAGCGAGCGGCCTCAGGCTCCGGTGTCGGTGTGGAACCCGCCGTCGTCGAGGTCGTCGAGGTCGATGGCGTCGGGGTCGACCACCTGTCCATCGAGGTAGGCGGTCAGGTCCTCGACGCGGACACGGTAGTTGCGCCCCACCCGCACCGCGGGTAGCTCACCGCTGCGGATCAGGCGGTAGATGGTCATCGTCGAGACCCGCAGCTGTTCCGCCACCTCGGCGGCGGTCAGGAGTTGTCGGGCCATGGCGTCCTCCGAGCGTGACCCGTTGATGAGGGCGTCGGTTCCCGACCGGGCGACCTCGAGCAACGTGACGGCGCCGCCGAGGCATCACCCCATAGCTGAAGCTCCGGACGGCGTCACCAACGCTACACCGCACCCGCGACGGGTCTCCAGTGGACCTGAACACACACCGCCAACAACACTTCCGAACCACCTCACGCGCCACACTGGGCACATCAGCCTCAGAAGCATGCCCTTCGGCGAGCGCTCAACGCACACCGTGGAGGGGCAGGAGGAGCTCCCGCAGGGCCGTCACCGAGGCTCGGGCCTCATGTTCCGCCTGCGCCCGCATCGCCTCGGACAGCTGCACCGGATCCTCGAGGAAGGCCGTCGGCGGGACATCGCCGGTGCGTTCCACCGCCACCTCGCGCCAGCCCATCGGCGTCTCGACCGGGACCCGACGTCCCACCATCTCCGCGAAGGCCAGCGTCCAGGCCCGCGGCACGACCCTGACCAGCTGGTAGCCACCGCCTCCCAGGGCCACCCACCGTCCGTCGGTCGTCTCATGGGCGAGCCGGTGGAGGCGCTCGTAGATCGCGGCCATGTCGTCGGTGGTCAGGGCCAGATGCGCCAACGGGTCGCTCGCGTGGGTGTCGCACCCGAGTTGGGTCACCAGCACATCGGCGTCGAAGGCGCGGATCAGCGGCTCGACGACCGCATCGAAGGCCCCGAGCCATACCGAACCCGGTGTCCCCGGGTGCAGGGGCACGTTCGCCGCACTCCCCGGCGCCTTCGGCCCGCCGATGTCGTCGGCGCGTCCGGTGCCGGGGAACAGGAACCGTCCCGACTCGTGCAGCGAGATGGTCAGCACCCGCGGATCGTCGGCGAACATCAGCTCGACCCCGTCGCCGTGGTGGACATCCACATCCACGTAGGCGATCCGCTCGGCACCGTGTTCCAGCAGCCAGTCGATCGCGATCGCCGGATCGTTGTAGATGCAGAAGCCGGCAGCCCGGTCCGGCATCGCGTGGTGCAGCCCACCCGCGGGGTTGAAGGCGTGATCCGCCTCCCCCTCCCACACCTGGCGAGCGGCCTCGACCGACGCGGCACAGATCAGCAGCGACGCCGGGTGCATCCCCTCGAACGCCGGGGTATCACCGGGGCCCAGCCCGTAGCGCTCCTCGGCGCGCGCCGTCGGATCCCACGACAGCCGCTTGACGGTGTCGATGAAGTCCTCACGGTGGTGGCGCAGCAACTCCACCTCGTCCAGGACCCGCGGCAGGACCTCGTCCACCCCGTTGCCGAGCAGGCCGATCCGCCGGATCAGGTCGACGGTCAGCTCCACCCGCACCGGCGCCAAGGGGTGTCCCGGACCGAGGTCGTAGCCCGCGGCGCGCTCGTCCCAGACCAGCGCGACCCGGCCCACGGCGTTCTGGCCCTCTCCGGCCACCGATGACTCCTCCCGCACCCCGACGGTCCCCGCCGTCGCGGGGTTCCGTTCCACGGGCCTGAGCGTAGCGATGCCTCCCCGCGCGTCGAGCCCCGGCGCTGCGAGGCGAGCCCGGCCTCGTCCACGACCTACCCGGCCCGGGCCAACGACTCGTCCGCCCGGACCCTACGACGAGGCGCCCGGGCCGGCGCCGGCAGCACAGCGCGCTGCGACCGGCCCGATCACTCGTGGCGCAGCGCCGTGACCGGATCGAGCTGGCCGGCCCGGCGTGCGGGCAGCACCCCGAACACCAGGCCGACCAGGACCGACACCCCGAGCGCCAGGGCGATGGACCACCAGGTGATCTCCGCGGGCACCGGGGCGAAAGCCGCCACGACCTCGGCCAGCACGATGCCGAGGGCGAGACCGACAGCACCACCCAGGCCCGTCAGCGCCACCGCCTCGAAGAGGAACTGGCGCGTGATGTCGCGGGTACGGGCACCGAGGGCCTTGCGCAGACCGATCTCACGGGTCCGCTCGCTCACCGACACGAGCATGATGTTCGACACGCCAACGCCACCTACCAGCAGCGAGATCCCGGCGATCGCGGCCAGGACCCAGGTCAGGATCTGGAGGATGTCACCCACCACCCCGATGATCTCGTCCTGGGAGACGACGCTGAACTCCTCCTCGTCGAGCCGTTCCGCCAGCGCGGCACGCGCCGCTTCGCGGTCGGCCTCGATGCCCACCGTCGACTCCGCCCGCACGAAGATGGCATCGACCCGTGTGGAACCGAACAGCCGCTGCGCCGCTCCGACCGGGATCAGCACCTGGCGATCGACATCTGGCCCGAACGCCGTGGTGCCGACACGCTCGAGGACGCCCACGACCCGGTAGCGGATCGCACCCAGGGAGACGGTCCGTCCGATCGGGTCCTGTCCGGGGAACAGGGTCTCCGCGCTGCTGGCGCCCAGCACCGCGACCCGGCGACCGGTGGCGACGTCAGAGGGGCTCAGGGACTGCCCGCGGGCGATGGTGCGGTCCACGACGCCGAGGTAGTGCTCGGTGATGCCGAACACCGTGGCGTTGAAGCGGTTGCCCTCGGCCTGCACGGCCTCCGCACCGATCACGTAGCCCGCCGCGCGCCCCTCGCCGCCGGGCAGGGCACGGTCGATCCGCTCGACGTCGTCCACCTCGAAGCTGGAGCGCTGCGGTCCCGCGCCGAACTCACCGTCACCGGGGAGCACGAACAGCAGGTTCGAGCCGAGCCCCTCGATCGCGCCGGTGATCTCCGAGCGGGCCCCCTGACCGATCGCCACCAGCAGGACGACGGACATCACACCGATGAGCACCCCCAGGGTGGTCAACGCGGAGCGGAGACGGTTGGCACGCAGGGCCTGCATGGCCACGCGCAGCGACTCGCGCAGGCTCATGGCAGCACCGTTCCCGCCGAGCGAAGGAGCGACGACCCGCTCACGCCGCTGTCTCGGTGACGATCAGCCCGTCGCGCAACTCGATGCGCCGCTTCGCGCGGGCTGCGACCTCCTCGTCGTGGGTGATCACGACCAGCGCCGTGGCCCGCTCACGGTGCAGCTCCTCGAGCAGGACCATGATCTCCTCGCCCGTGCGCGTGTCGAGGTTGCCCGTCGGCTCGTCGGCCAGCAGCAGCGCGGGCTCGGTCACCAGCGCACGCGCGATGGCCACCCGCTGCTGCTGGCCCCCGGACAGCTCACCGGGGCGATGGGTCACGCGATCGTCCAACCCCACCTGCTCCAGCGCCGTACGGGCACGCTCCCGCCGCTCGCGTGGCGAGCCCGGTCGGTACACCAGGGGGAGGATGACGTTGTCCAGGGCGGTGATACGCGGCAGCAGCTGGAAGGACTGGAACACGAAACCGATGGAGCCGTTGCGCAGCTGCGCCAGCTCGGCATCGTCCATGTCGCGCACGTCGCGCCCGTCGTAGCGCACGTGCCCGCTGGTCGGCCGGTCCAGCGCCCCCAGCAGGTTGAGCAGGGTCGACTTGCCGGATCCGGAGGACCCCACGATCGCGACGTGCTCGCCCCGGTCCACCGCGAAGCTCACCCCACGCAGGGCGTGGACCTGGTTGTCACGGCCCAGGGTGTAGACGCGGGTCACCTCCTCGGCGGTGAGCAGCGGGGCAGGTGCGCGCCCGGCCGGGCCGCTCATCGCACCACCGGCAGCGCCAGGTCCTGGTCGGGCTCGGTCTCGATCTCCTGACCGTCCTCCAACAGCTCCACCCCCGTGGTCACGACGATGTCGCCGGGCTCCAAGGGCCCCTGGATCGCCGCGGTCCCGTCACCGACGGCGAGCACCTCCACCTCGACCCGCTCGGCGCGACCGTCGCGCACCACGTGCACGACCTCGTCACCCCCACGGCGCAACAGCGCCGAGCTCGGCACCACCAACTCCCCCTCCACGACACGTACCTCGATCTCCACCGAGGAGGTCAGCCCGACCCGCAGCTCCACCTCGTCGGGCACCTCCTCGATGCGCACGGTGACGGGGAACTGCGCGCCCCCGGTACCGACCTGTCGCGGTTCGATCCCGACCCGCTCCACCACGCCACGCAGCTCCGCGGTGGGGAAGGCGTCCACCAGCACCACCACCTGCTGACCACTGGCCACCTCGACGACGTCGAGCTCGTCCACCTCGGCACGGACCGTGAAGGCGTCGAGGTCGAAGATGGTCAGCACCGGTTGTCCCGGCCCGACGCTGGCGCCCACCGCGGGCGGTCCGGAGGTGCGGTCACCTCCCGGCTCGCCGAGCGCCGCACCCAGGCCCCCGGTACCGGCCAGGCCGCCGCCGTCTCCGCCCAGCCCCTCCGCCAGCGAGCCGAGGTCCCCACCGAGGCCCTCCAGACCCTCGAGACCCTCCAGGCCCTCGAGACCACCGAGGTCGCCGCCACCGGCGTTGCGGACCAACTCCACCACACCGCCCCTGGGGGCCACCACCGCCAGGTCATCCAGTCGCTGACGGACGGCCTCCACCGCGGTCTCGGCCTGCTCGCGCTGCGCTTCGGCGGCAGCTTCCTGGGCCTGGGCCGCGGCGTCGGTCTGCGCCGACAGCGAGCCCGCCACCTCGTCGAGCTGCGCGGTTGCGGACCGGTACTCCACCTGGGCGGCGTGGAGGCGGGTCTGGGCGCTGGCCAGGGAGGCCTCGAGGTCGCTGGTGTCGACCGACACGAGGGTCGCATCCGCTGCGGGTGCCGCGATCGTCTTTGGATCGACGCCGAGTTCCTCTGGCAGGGCACCACCGAGGGTGTCGCGTAGGTCACGCAGCGCCGCCACCGTGGCGCGACCGCTCTCCTCCGTGGCATCGGTCACAGCGGTGATCGTCGCCTCCAGGGCACCGACCTGGTCCTCCAGGGCGCCGAGCAGGGCCGGGACCACGGCGTCGAGCTGGGCCTGCAAGGAGGTCACCACCGGGGCGAGGTCCACGCCCCCGAGGCCGTCGGCGCTGCCGGCCAGCAGGCCGACGGTCTCCACCGCGGCCTCCGCCTGCTCGAGCTGCTGCTCGAGCGAGTCCGAGCGCAGGGTGAACAGCGGATCACCGGCCTCGACGCGGTCCCCGTCGGCGACCTCGAGCACCTCGATCTCACCGCCGGCGGGGGCGGTGACCGTGGTCTGTGCCGCGGGTTCGAGCACGCCTGCGGCGGCGACGGTCTGGACGACCTCGCCGTCGGTCACCTCGGCGGTGCCGAACACGGGGTCGTCCTCACCGGTGCAGGCCGCGAGCACGACGGCAGCGAGGGCGAGCAGGGCGATGGGTCCCGAAGCTCGGTGTCGGCGCACGGCAGGCTCCTGTGGGACGGCAGCGGGCAGCGGCGGGGTCGACGCCGTGCACGAGGCAGGCGCGATACCTGCACTGGGAAGGTTCGTAGACCAGGGTGCCCTGTGTCGGCCGTTCCGTGGACAACCGGGCGCGCCGTGCGGTCAGCGCGTCACTCGCCCCGGGCGAGCGCCTCGCTGCGGAGCTTGGCAGCCTCGATCGCGTCGAGGAAGGCAGCACGCACCCGGGCCGACTCGAGCGTGCGGATCGCGGAGATGGTGGTCCCCCCCGGCGAGGTGACCATCTCGCGCAGCTCGACCGGGTGCCGTCCCGTGTCGCGGAGCATCTTGGCGCTGCCCACCATCGTCTGCACGATCAGCTGGGTGGACACGTCTCGGGGCAGGCCCAGCAGGATCCCGGCATCGATCATGGCCTCGGCGAGCAGGAAGAAGTAGGCCGGACCCGAACCCGACAGGGCCGTGACCGCGTCGAGGTGCACCTCGTCCATGCGGATCACCTGGCCGACGTGCCGCAGGATCTCCTCCGCGACGTCGAGATCGCGGTCCTTGGCGTGGGTCCCACCGCTGAGCACCGACATCGCCTCATCGACCTGGACCGGGGTGTTGGTCATCACCCGCACGACCGGGACCTCGCCCTCGATCGTGTCCTGGATCGTCGACGTCGTGATGCCCGCCGCGACGGAGATCACGGTCTGTGCGGGGTCGAAGGCGTCACCCACCTCGCCGATCACCTTGACGAGCACCTGGGGCTTGAGCGCGATCAGCACGACGTCGGCCGCCTGGACGGCGCTGCGGTTGTCGGTGGTGGCCCGTACACCGTGCGCCGTCGACACCTCCTCGCAGCGGTCCGCCGAGGCGTCGGTGCAGATGACCTGGTCCGGTCGTACCCAGGAGGAGACGAGCAGACCGCGCAGGAGTGCCTCGCCGATGCGGCCGGTGCCGATGATCGCGAGCGTGCCGTCCATGCCAGGTCCTCTCGGGTGGGCAACGCGCGGAGCCTAACGGCCCCTACCCCTGGTCGGGACCGGCCGGGCCGCCGACGGGATTCGGCGGCAGCCCCGCCTTCGCGCGCCACCGCTGCTCGGTCTCCAGGTAGCTGGCGAACCCCGTCCTGAGCACCTGGTTGAAGGTCTCGTCCGAGACGCTGAGCACCTGGCCGAGGAGCTCGTCGAGGACCTCCGCATCGACCGCGGCGAGTGGGATCGCACCGGTCAGGATCAGGTCACCCTCGTCATCGAGGGCGAAGTGCACCGGGCCCGGGCGCTGGTTGCGCTGGAGCAGGATCCGGTAGACCTCCTCGTGCCCCTCGTCGAGCACGCCGGAGAACAGCGAGGTGACCGTCAACCGCCGGTCGCCGAGATCCAGCAGGACCGGGATCGTCCGCTTCCANTGGCCCTCCAGCATCGTCATCCAGCGGTCGTCACCCACCACCGTCCATTCCAGACCGGCGGCCGACAGCCCGTCGAGGACGACCTGCCGTGCCCGCTGCCGGGCGACTGGGGCTCCCTGGTTCATGGCTCCTCCCGGTGATCGATGGGTTGTTAGGGTCGCCGCCCTACGTCGCGTCACGACCTGGCGAGCGGCCCGGGACGCTGCGAGACTAACGGGGAGCGAAACGGCGACCCGCCGAGGCCCACCTACCAGCGACGATGGAGCAGCACCATGAGCGACGGCACCTTCCGGGTCCCCACCCCGGTCAACGAGCCCGTCAAGGGCTACGCGCCCGGGAGCGCCGAACGTGCCTCGCTGGAGGCCGAGGTCGCCGCCCAGCGTGGCACACGCGTCGAAGCGCCCAACATGATCGGTGGCGTGGACGTCACCACCGGGGAGACCTTCGTCCAGCGTGCCCCCCACGACCACGGCCTCGAGCTCGCCGAGGTGCACGCCGCGGGCGCCCCCGAGGTCGAGCGCGCGATCGAGGCCGCCGTCGCAGCCCAACCCGGGTGGGCGGCGATGTCCTTCGCCGACCGCGCGGCGGTCTTCCTGCGGGCCGCCGACCTGCTGGCGGGGTCCTGGCGCGACACCATCAACGCCGCCACGATCCTCGGACAGTCCAAGTCGGTCCAGCAGGCCGAGATCGACGCCGCCTGCGAACTGATCGACTTCCTGCGCTTCAACGTGGCCTACGCCGAGCGCCTGCTCTCCGAGCAACCCGAGTCGGTCGACGGCGAGTGGAACCGCCTGGACGTGCGTCCCCTCGAGGGGTTCGTGCTGGCGATCACCCCCTTCAACTTCACCGCGATCGCCGGCAACCTGCCGACGGCACCGGCCATCGTGGGCAACACGGTGGTGTGGAAGCCGTCGGAGAAGCAGGCGCTCGCCGCCCACCACACGATGCGGCTGCTGCAGGCGGCGGGGCTCCCCGACGGGGTCATCAACCTCGTCCACGGCGACGGCGCCAGGGTCGCCGAGGTCGCGATCGCCGACCCCCGGTTCGCCGCGCTGCACTTCACCGGCTCCGAGACCGTGCTCAGCTCGCTGTGGGAGCGCATCGGCCGCAACGTCTCGAGCTACCACAGCTTCCCACGCATCGTGGGCGAGTCCGGCGGCAAGGACTTCGTGCTGGCGCACGAGAGCGCCCAGCTCGACCCGCTGGTGGTCGCGCTCGGTCGCGGCGCCTTCGAGTACCAGGGCCAGAAGTGCTCCGCCGCCTCNCGCGCCTACCTGCCGCGGAGCCTGTGGGCGCAACTGCGTGACCCGCTCGCCGACGTGGCCACGGGCATGACGATGGGCGACGTCGGCCGCGACCTGTCGACCTTCATGGGTGCCGTCATCGGCGAAGGCGCCTTCCGGACCCACGCGGCCGCGATCGAGCGCGCCCGGGGCGAGGGCGTCGAGGTGCTGGTCGGCGGCACCCCGGACGACAGCCAGGGCTGGTTCGTCCCGCCGACGGTGCTGGTGACCGAGGACCCGCGCTCGCACACCATGACCACTGAGCTGTTCGGTCCGATCCTGACCGTGTTCGTCTACGACGACGCCGAATGGGAGGCGATGCTCACCGAGGTCGACCAGGCCACGCGCTACGCCCTGACCGGGGCCGTCTTCGCCGAGGACCGCAAGGTGCTGACCGACGCCAGCGAGGCGCTGCGCAACAGCGCCGGCAACCTCTACCTCAACGACAAGCCGACCGGCTCGGTCGTGGCTCGCCAACCCTTCGGTGGCGCCCGGCGCTCGGGCACCAACGACAAGGCCGGGTCGGTGTTCAACCTGCTGCGGTGGGTGTCACCCCGCGCGATCAAGGAGACCTGGGACCCGCCGACCGACTGGCGGTACCCCCACCAGGACTGAGGGCGGCGGGGCAGGCCGTGCGGCGGGCGCGACCCGCCGCGCTGCGGCCGACCGCACGACGCCGGACGCCGCGAGCGAGGTCGCGCGACTCAGGCCGAACGACGCTGGGCCACCGCGGGCGACACCTCGACCGGCGCCGCCTGGCGGTCCACGGACGCGTCCACGCGCTCGGCGACCACGTCGGCGTAGACGGCCAGCAGCCGATCCACGGTGCGGTCCCAGGAGGCGGCCCGGGCCGCGGCGAGACCGGCACGGCGCGTGGCCGCCGCATGGACCGGGTCGGTCAACAGCCCCACGACGGCCGCCGCGTGGTCGACGGGATCGTGGTTGGGCACCAGCGTGCCACCGCCTCGCACCACCGCCTCGAGGCCCGGTACATCGGCCCCGACGACCGGCGTCCCACAGGCCTGGGCCTCGAGCGCGACCAACCCGAAGGTCTCGCTGCGTGAGGGGGCGAGGAGGACGTCGGCCGCCCGGTACCGCTCGGCGAGGTGGGCCTGCGCGACGGCATCCTCGAAGGTGACCGCATCAGCGACGCCGAGCTCACTGGCCAGCGCCCGCAGCTCGTCGGGCCCGGTGCGACCCCGGCCGTTCCCGGAGGCGCCACCCACGATCCTGAGCCGGGCGTTCGGCACGTGGCGGCGGACCTCGGCAAGGGTGCGCACCGCCACGTCCGGACCCTTCAACGGCTGGAGCCGGCCGACGAACAGCAGCTCGGGACCCTCCGCCGGGTCGGCGTCGGTCGGCCCCGGCGCGAAGCGGTCGAGATCGACCCCGGCCGGCACCACGGTCAGCCGGGCGCCGGACAGCCCGTAGGTGGTGTGCAGCAACCTCGCCTCGCCGCAGGTGAGCACCAGCACCCGGTCGGCGTCCTTGGCCACCCGCTCCTCCGCGTGGAGGCGCAGCGGAGGTTCGGGGTTGTCACCCGGCGCGAGGGTCGAGTTCTTCAGCACCCCGAGGGTGTGGAAGGTCTGGACCAGCGGGATACCCCAGCGCGGGGCGATCCGACGACCCACCCAGCCGGACAGCCAATAGTGGGCATGGAGCACATCGTGGGTGCCGGCGGTCGGATGGGCCTGAAGGGCGAGGAGGAAGGCGCAGAGGTGGTTGGTGACCTCCTCCTTGTCCACCGGGGCCGGTGGACCGGCATCGAGGTGGTGGACGTCGACCCCCGGAGCGACCGTCGCCGTCGCGGGCTGAGCGGGGTCGCTGCGACGGGTGAACACGTCCACCTCGACGCCCAGGGCGGCCATGCGCTCGGCGACCTCCCGGACGTAGACGTTCAAGCCACCACCATCGCCCGTCCCCGGCTGGTCGAGGGGCGAGGTGTGCACGCTCAGCAGGGCAACCCGCCGGACGGGCGGGCCGTCGCCGTCGTCGGTGCCAGGCGAGGTCCGAGCTACCGGGGTGGTCATGATCGCTGCACCACCAGGCGCTCCAGCACCCGGTCGCTGGCGCCGTAGCGGTACTTGTAGGGCTCGTCGCCGCGCAGCAGGTCGAAGACCTGCTGGCCCTGGTCGCTGGCCTCACCGATCAGCAGGTGCACCATGACCACGCCGGGCGCGAAGGACGCCAGGGTCGGGTCGAACGCGGAGTTGTACAGACCCCAGGTGCCCCGATGCACCAGCGACACCGTCGAGGCCGCCGGCAGCCCACCGACGTGCAACTCGTGGAGACGGAAGATGTCCTCGGCGACGAACTCCTCGGCGAGGGTGCGGAACCAGGTGTGCATGTCGGGACGCTGGAAGAAACCCGCCTTGTCCGGGAAGCTCTCGGCGGCCTGGTCCAGGAAGGCATCGAGGCGACCGACCACCTCGCCGGCCGGGACCCGCACCAGCTCCAGCTCCCCGGCATCGCGCGCGAGCTTGCGGGTCTTGCGGATCAGCTCCTGGCGCAGCCGGCCCGGGAGGCGGGCCAGGACCTCATCGTGATCGCCACCCAGAGCGACACGGGGGCAGACATCCTCGCGGCCATCCTCGACGACCCTGAGCTCGCGGGCCGCGAGGGCACGGCGGAACGCCTCCGGCCACCTGCTGTCCACAGGTAGGCCGGCGGCGACGAACTCGTCCCAGTCGACGTCACCGGCAAGGTGGTCCACGTAAGCCGACGCGACGTCGAAGCGGTCCTCGGGACGGCTGACGGGGCCGAGGTAGTCGGTCACCTCGGTCCCGCCTTGGAACCGACGGATCTCCTCCGGCCCACCGGCGCTGCCCTGGCGGTCGTTGGCGTCGGGGATCACGCCGATCAGGCGACCGTCGCTGTGCACGGTGTGGACCCGGATCGCGGTCGTGCCCCCGAAGGTCCGGTACCAGGCGTCGAGGTACCGAGGGGTGTGGAACACGGTCGCGTCTGGGTCCTCATCGAGGAGGAGCTCCCACGCGGACCGCTCACCTCCAGCGCGGAGGTCATCGTGGGTACGCAGCTCGATCACTGTGGGTCCTCGGGAGGGCGCGGTCGTTCCGCGCTCCGGCGGGTGACGCGGGTGTGGCGACGGCGGCGGCGGATGCCGACACCGGGTTGGTACGGGAGCCAGGCGCGACAACGGAGGCTCACCGTCGTTCGCAACGCGCCCCCGGGGTCGGATGGTAGTACGCGCAACGAGCTGTCCACGGCCCGACCGGCCATCGACCGTGACGGAGCACGCTGACGCCGGCGGCGTCGGACGCACCGCGTCGTCCACCGTGGGAACGCATCGGTGGACTCGGCCCTTCCCGCCGCCGGGTCCCCGGGCACGGCACGCCCACGACGGACCGACCTGGCGCGCGACCGGCGGCGGCGGTCAGCTGTCCTCGGGCGCAACAGCCGGCTCCGCAGCCCGGATGGCCGCATCATCGACGTCGCCCACCGTCAACGCGTCGAGCAGTTGACGACGCCGGCTCGGGCGCGGCTCCTTGAGCTCCGAGAGCCGCCGGAAGGAGCGGTACATCTCCAGCAGCGCCTGCCGCTGAGGGCCGGTCAGGTGGGGATCGGCGGCAACGGCCGCCTCCACGTCCAGCACCACCTCGCGCTCGTCGAGGATGCCCGCCTTGACGTAGAGCGTCTCGGAGGAGATCTCCAGCGCCTTGGCGATCGCCTGCAGGATCTCGGCCGAGGGCTTGCGCAGCCCCCGCTCGATCTGGGACAGGTAGGGGTTGCTGACACCGGCGATCTTGGCGAGCTTGCGCAGGGAGAGGGCCGCCGACTCCCGCTGGTGCCGGATGTAGCTGCCGAGGTCGTCGATCGGCGAGCCATGGTCGTGCTCCCCACCGGCGTCGGCAACCTCGTCACCATCGGTCACGTCGACGTTGGCCAGGGAGGGATCGGGTTCCTGGGCGGCGACCCTCCCGGCGGCCGTGGCATCGGCGGGACCACCAGCGTCGGCAGCGGGACCACCAGCGTCGGCAGCGCCCTCAGCCGCGGCAGCGGTCGCTCTTCCAGGCGTGCTGGGCCGCGCGTCGCTCACCGTCCACCCCTCACTCTCCGCGGCGGCGCCCCCCGCCGACCGGCGTCACCGACCTTACCGGCTCTCGCGCCCGACCCTCATGCCTGCCAGCGTGGCAGCCACCCCCGCGACCTCATCGGTGACCCGAACCTGGCCCGCGCTGAGACCGCCACCGAGCGGCGGTGGCGGTGTCCAGGTGCCCGACGGCACGACCCCGGTGGCGGTCAGGACCTCGGCCGTCACCGCCGCGACCCCACGGGCAGCGCCATCGACCGCCTTGATCGCCAACCCCCAGGGCCGCCCGTCGGCCGCCACCCAGCCGACGCCGTAGACGCCCTCAGCCCCCACCTTCGCGACCACACCCACGCCGAGCAACGCCGTCTCCAGGCGTCCCACCCCACCGACCAGCCCGGGGTGGACCACGCCGGACCGACGCACCCGCCGGAACCGACCGGCGGCCGCGAGGCCAGCGAAACCCGTCGCCAGCCGGCGGAGGGGAACGGCCACCGCCGGGGCGCCACACCCGTCGACGCCGATAGCCACCGGTGGGCCGAGCTCGCGTTCCAGCACGGCCAGCACGCGCCGCTGGAGACGAGCCTCGGGGTCGAGCAGCGCTGGGCCCGCGACGCCGAGGCCACGACCGGCCAGGGCGAACAGCGCGTGCTTGCCGGAGCAGTTGTGCTGCAACCGGGAGGGAGGCGCCCCGGGGGCGGCCTCCGGCGCCGCTGGCGGGCAGGTCAGGGCGTCGGGGGGCGTCCCCGAGCGTTGGAGGAGCCGGTTGACCGCATCGAGGTGGCCCGGCTCGCCGCGGTGCGAGGCCCACGCCACAGCGAGCTCGTCATCACCCGGCAGGTGCGAGGGGTCCCCGGCCTCCTCGAGGATCTCCAGGCAGGCGGTCGCCTGGAACGGCTTCGCCGTCGAACGGACGAAGGTGGGGTGCTCGGGATCACCGCAGCTGGCCACCACCTCGCCCTCCGGGCCACCGACCACGAGGTGCGCGGCATGGGCGGACTCGAGATGCTGCCGGCCGGTCCGGACGTCCCGGCGGGTGATCTCAACGAGCAGCGGTGCGGCCTCCCGGGACCGTCGGGTGCCGGCGCCAACGCCAGCGGGCCGGGTCGCGTCCGCCACCTCGGTGTCCTGCTCCGCGGTCAACCGAGGAGTTCACGCACGTCCGCGCGTCCGTCCTTGTAGCGAGCGAGCAGCTCCGCCCGCAGCCCATCGATGCGGGTGAACAGTGCCCTGCGCCGTGCCGACAACTCGTGCTCGACCCGGGTCAGGACCTCGACCACCCGCTCGAGGTCGGACAGGTCGCTCTCGTCCCCCTCGGGGACCTCGTCCTCGGCGATGACCGCGTCGATCACGGCGGCGTAGCGCTCGGCGTCGGCGGGCACCCGGACCCGGAGCGAGCGTGCCTGCGCAGGGTCGCTCACGTGGCCCTGGTC
>SL_8KL_010_SEDDRAFT_10001983_pt1 | contig 17625 bp, 10 predicted proteins | sample SodLakKL_010_SED_4_FD_11160 | JGI IMG/M metagenome (IMG submission 11160)
GCCGATCACAGTATTTCCATGGATCCGCTGGCAGCCAGTCGCGTAGAGGTGGTCAGGGGCCCTGCCAGCCTGCTTTACGGGTCGAGCGCGCTGGGCGGAGTCATCAACCTGATGACCACAGATATCCCGGAAGACTGGGACAGGGGGTCCAGCGGTGTGTTATCCGCACAGGGCGCCACCGTCAACGAAATGGGAGCAGGATTTGGCAGATACACGTATGGAGGAGAAAATATGGCAAGCACCGCCAGGTTCTCTTACCGCCAGTCCGGCGATATCAACACCCCGGAGGGAATGATCTACAGCACCTCCATGCAGAATTTTGATGCCGCCATCGGCACCGGATTCCGTCGCGACAACAGATCCGGCGGGGTCAGTGCTTCTTTTGTCAATCAAACCTTCGAGATTCCTGAATCCATGGATGCCGACGAAAGGGTCGAAATCCGGATGCAGCGGCAGGGACTGCAAGGTAAATTATTCAGCCAGCACGACAGGCTGTTTGACCGTACGGAAGTACGTTTTCATGCGACCCGGCTTGCACAGCAGGAAGTAGAGAGGGAGCTGGAAGATGACGGAAGCTGGGATGAGGATGTGGAACTGGAATACGACAAGTACTCCTTCAGTTCCACCATTACCATGCAGCATAAGGCGGTGGGTATCGTTGACCGTGGTGCGGTCGGCCTGAATCTTTTCGGCCATCATATGGACGTAGGTGGTGACGAAGCCTATACCCCCGGGGAACAAAGACTTTCTTTGGCTGCATTTACCTTCCAGGAACTTCCCCTGACCAACAGGCTCAGGTTGCAGGCAGGAATACGATTTGATTTTCAGCACACCGCAGCACTGTCCAACGAACTGTTTCCCCACATCAGCCAGTCACGAAATGCCATGAACTATTCCGGGTCGACCGGATTAAATTACCGCCCCGCTGAAGGCTGGGAAATCGGCGGACAGCTGGCACGTTCACACAGAAACCCGACAGTGGAAGAGCTCTATGCCAACGGCCCGCACCTGGGAGCCGGAGTGTTTGAGATCGGGAATCCTGATCTGAAAGATGAGATCGGGCACGGCGCAGACTTGTTTGTAAATTACCGCAATGATGTGGTCAGATTGGAACTGGCCGGTTACATCAACGATTTCATGAATTTCATCATTTTCCAGCCCACCGGGCAGGTGGATGAAAATTCAGGTTACCAGGTATTTGCCTACGAAGGGGATGAAGCCACACTGACCGGCGGAGAAATCAGTCTTGACATCATGGCCACCGACGACCTGACAATCAACCTGGGAGCGGACTACGTGAACGGGCAACGGACCGGTGATGTAACTGAAGACCTTCCGTTCATGCCCCCCTTCCGACTGATGGCCGGGATTGAACAAAATTTTGGTTCCTTCTGGATCTCAGGCAAAGTTCAACGCGTATCCGAACAGGACCGTGTGGCACCGGAAGAGGAAGTAACCGAAGGCTATACCCTGCTTGGAGCCCAGCTGGGCTACAGGCTTGACTACGGCGGACGGCATGTGATTATGCTCCGAGGCGACAACCTCACAGACAAGGCATACCGTGATCATTTGTCCAGAATTGAAGACCGGAATATCACCATGCCCGGAAGAAATATAAATCTGGCCTATCGGTGGTATTTTTAGCATTTATGGCACAGAGTTTGCATACCTGATAGTGAGATCAAAATTACTTAATATACCTACTTTAAGTAGTTTCTCTTCATGTTGTTTTGGTTAATGGATGAAGCCCGGCCACGCGCCGGGCTTTTTTCATTTTGACTATCTTTGCCCAAAACCAACAGCCATGCCAACCTCCGGGAAGTTACTCCTGCTCGACGCCATGGCCCTGATCTACAGGGCTTATTATGCACTCAACCGAAATCCGCGCATCAACTCTAAAGGGCAAAACACCTCGGCCATCCTGGGTTTTGCCAACACGCTCACAGAGGTGCTGAAAAAGGAACAACCCACCCACATTGCGGTGGCCTTTGATTCCATTGCCCCCACCCTGCGTAAAGCAGATTTTGCCGACTATAAAGCCAACAGGGAGGATATGCCGGAAGACATTGCCTCCTCCCTCCCCTATATCCATCAGCTGCTTGAAGGATTCCGCATTCCCATGCTGATGAAAGACGGATACGAAGCCGATGACATCATTGGCACCCTGGCCAAGGAAGCGGAAAAAGAAGGATACAAGGTGTATATGATGACCTCCGACAAAGATTTCGGCCAGCTGGTGTCAGATAATATTTTTATGCTGAAACCCGCCACCAGGGGCAATGAAGCTGAAATATGGGGCGTAAAGGAGGTCTGCGAAAAGTTCGGGATTGAAAAACCGGAACAACTGATCGACATACTGGGGCTTTGGGGTGATGCCTCCGACAACATTCCGGGGGTTCCGGGAATTGGTGAAAAGAAGGCGAAGAATTTAATCCGGGAGTTCGGTTCCGTCGAAAACCTCCTGAATAATACCGGCCAGGTAAAGGAAAAACGAAGCAGGGAAAGCCTGGAGCAACACCGGGAACAGGCCCGGTCTTCCAAAAGTCTGGCCACCATCATGCTAGATGTACCGGTAAACACCTCCATTGATGTCCTTGAAAGAAAGGAACCTGACCCGGAAAAACTGATTCCCCTGTTCGAGGAACTTGAATTCAGAACATTCGCCAAAAGGGTGTTTGGAGAACCATCGATCATCCCGGAGGAAACCACAAAAAAAGCCATTCAGCAGCACGGGCAAATGGACCTGTTTGACAACGCACCGGCCTCTGTTGATCCGGGCGAAGAAGCAAACAACCGGCTCAGGGCACTAATAAAAGACAATGATTATTCGGCCGTACAGGGCGAAAAAGAAACCGAAAAACTGATCCGGAAACTGGAAAAAGCCGAAATGTTTTGTTTTGACACGGAAACAACCGGCCTGGATCCGAAGGAAAAAGAATTGGTCGGAATTGCTTTTTGCCTGAAACCGGGGGAAGCCTTTTATGTGCCGTTCCCGGAAAAAAGGGAGGAAGCAATCCGTTTGGCTGAGCGCTTCAAAAGAGCTTTCACCGATAAGGGCATTGAAAAAACCGGGCAGAACCTGAAATTCGACATTGGGGTGCTCAAGCAATACGACATTGAGGTCAAAGGGCCGCTTTTCGACACCATGCTCGCCCACTACCTGCTGCAACCTGATATGCGTCACGGAATGGACGCCATGGCGGAAGCCTACCTGGATTATCATACCATATCCATCGAACATCTTATCGGGAAAAAGGGGAAGTCGCAGAAGAGTATGCGAACAGTGCCCCTCGACACCATTACCCCCTACGCCTGTGAAGATGCCGATATCACCCTGCAGTTACGCCAGGTATTTGAGCCGCAGCTGAAAGAACAGGGATTGATGAAACTTTTCCTTGAGGTGGAAGCACCCCTGATCCGGGTGTTGGCTGACATGGAAGATGCAGGTGTCCGGATAGACAAAAAAGCCCTGGCTGATTACGCCGATGTGCTCTCTGAAAGCATTGGAAAGGCGGAAAAAGAGATCTTCGAAATGGCGGGCACCACCTTCAATATCGGATCCCCCAAGCAACTGGGCGAAGTCTTGTTTGACAAGCTAAAGATCACCGAGAAAGCGAAAAAGACCAAAACCAGACAATACAGCACCAGCGAGGAAGTGCTTACCAAGCTGAAAGACAAACATCCCATCGTGGAAAAGATCTTGGAATACAGGTCACTGACCAAGCTGAAGTCAACTTATGTGGATGCTTTGCCAAAACTGATCTCGGAAAAAACCGGCCGTATTCATGCCTCTTTCAACCAGGCCGTGGCTGCCACAGGACGACTTTCATCCAACAATCCCAACCTGCAGAATATTCCCATCCGGACTACCGAAGGGAAACTGATCCGCCAGGCTTTTGTACCCCGCGACAAAAACTATACGTTGCTTGCCGCCGATTACAGTCAGATAGAACTGCGTATCATTGCCGCGCTGAGCAAAGACGAAGCCATGCTGGAAGCTTTCAGTGAAGGAATTGACATTCACCAGGCTACTGCTGCCAAAGTATTCGATGTCAGCCTTGAGGATGTCACCCCGGAAATGCGCAGAAGTGCCAAAACAGTAAATTTCGGCATCATTTACGGGATATCCGCCTTCGGGTTGTCGGAAAGACTTTCCATCCCCCGCCACGAAGCGGCCTCAATCATTGATCAGTACTTCAAAAAATACCCGGGCGTCAAAAAATACATGGATCAGAACATTGAATTTGCCAGGGAGCACGGTTATGTAACAACCTTACTTGGCAGAAGACGCTATGTCAGAGACATCAACAGTTCCAACGGAGTGGTCAGGGGCTATGCCGAACGCAATGCCATCAACGCGCCGGTACAGGGCACAGCTGCCGACATGATCAAGATCGCCATGATACGCATCCATGAAGAGATGCAAAAGCAGCAGATGAAAAGCAAAATGATCCTCCAGGTGCATGACGAACTGGTTTTCGATGCATTGAAGGAAGAGTCGGAAAAACTTCAAAAACTTGTGGAGGATAAAATGAAATCGGCACTGGATCTGCCAGTGCCGATTTTAGTTGAAATGAATACCGCCAATAACTGGCTTGAAGCTCATTAGAAACAGTTTTCCCTGATTCATCCATCAAACAGGGTGAGTAACGGCCCGGCAGGCTGGAAGCCGCCAGGCGGATAAACCCCTAATTCATGGCCAGGGCATTCTTATAGTGACGGTAACGTTGCATGATCTCCATCACATAATGATAGGGCTCTGAGCCGCGGGCATAACCGTATCGCACCACCGGATCCTGGAAGTATTTGGGATCGGATTTGTTCAGCACATAATAATCCACATTGCCTTTCCAGACATTGGGGTCTTTTCCGTATTTATCCGCAAGGCGCCTGGCGTCAAGCACGTGGCCGATCCCCACATTGTAGGAGGCCAGCACAAAATGGATCCGTTCATGGTCATCGGTGATCTCATCCCTGAGACGCTTGTCGAGCCAATGCAGGTAGCGGATCCCGGCAGAAATATGCTCACGGACACTGGCATCCATTCCCACATTCAGGAATTCGGCCGTACCGGGCATCAGCTGCATAATCCCGAAGGCACCGGCCCAGGAAACTGCTCCCGGATCAAAACGTGACTCCTGGTAAGACAGGGAGGCGATCAGCCGCCAGTCCCATCCCACAATTTCCGCATATCTTTTAAAATAATCATCAAAGACAGAGATCTTTCCGCCTCCGAGAGAGTGAAGCTCACTTTTGGCAATAAACACAGAACGGGGGTTGTTATAGTACTTCTGATAAATTGCCGCATACTGACGGCTTTCTCTGAATTCCTCCAGCCATTCATTCACCGCCACAAGTAAATCAGAGGCACCCGGCCGGACGGCCCATGAAAGATTCTGCTCAAAACTAACGGGCGTACGCGCATCTACGTTTGAATAGTACATTTCGTGAAGGCGGGCAAAGTTTTCATCTCCAACCGTATAATCTATGGTTCCCTTTGCCACCTCTTCGATCAGTTCTTCCATCTCCTGTTCACGCTCCACAATATAGATCGTGTCACCGATCTCCTCCATCAGGTGGGTGAGCCGGGTCACAAAAGTCGACCCTTTCTGAACGTGTATGGTTTTCCCGCCAAGGTCAAGCTGATTCCGGACCAGATGCCGATCCACAGCGGAGGATTGCATGGAATACCACCTGTCAGGCTTCCGCTGCACAAGAACCTGCCTGGTCCGGCTGTGCGGCACGGTGAATTCAAACAGCTGCCGCCGCGAATTGGTCACTGTCAGATTTTGTGCGAGCAAGTCGCAACCATCCTCCTCCTGTAAGCAATCTATATTCTTCTGCAGGTTGTTGGAAACAGACACCTCCAGGTCAATGCCCAGGTGATCGGCAAAATGCTTCAGCAAATCAAGATGAAAGCCCATGGGCTCTCCCCGGTAAACAAAATAGTTGGTAGAGTTATAATCTGTGGCCGCTCTGAGGTAACCACGTTCAATAATCTCTGCAAGGTCGGCTACTACTGTATCCTTCTCCTCCTCCATCACAAAATCACTGTCCGTGTTAAAACGGTTCACTGACATGATTCCTGTGACTATAAGAAGGGAAATGGCAACGAAGAGAAGGACTCTTTTTCGTTGTTTGATCATGAATTGTGCAATTCGTTCATAAAATAAGCCTGCGAAATTTTTAAACCAGACAAAACGCAAAGTCTTCATAGCTTTCACATTTTGTTTATAATCAGATTTTGTACTCCAGCAAGCAAAATGTTTTGGTCATTCAGTATCAGGGAGAACACCCACATATCTTTTTTGTTCGATATTAGTTTGGATCAACAAGATCATTTGTTCCACCAACACTGGCACAGCCCCTATATCAAATTTCGTGCCAAAAGCACATGCTTTGCCCGGTTAAAAAAAATGTGTAGGTTTGACAGGTTTAAATAACGCAGATATGCAGTTCAGAGATGTAATCGGACATGACCACATTAAGGGGCAGCTCATGGCCAACGTTCAGGCCGGACGCATCAGTCATGCCCAGCTGTTTCTCGGGCCTGATGACAGCGGAACCCTGGCCATTGCACTGGCATACGCCCGCTTCATTCTCTGCCATGATAAAGGGGAAGATGATTCCTGCGGCAAATGCCCGTCATGCCTCAAGTTTAGTAAGCTTGCCCATCCAGACCTGCATTTTTTCTTTCCCTCTGCACCCAACCAGGAGCACAAGAAAGATGTCAGCAGCAAACTGTTTCTTCCACGCTGGAGAGAAATTCTGGAGGGAACCCCGTATTTCACCTACCGGCAGTGGCTCGAACATCTGGGAATAGAAAACAAACAAGCAATTATCAATACCGAAGACTGCAATAACATCATCAGGGCATTGGGGCTGAAATCATACGAGGGCAAATACAAGATTATTTTCGTATACATGACAGAAAAATTGTATTATGCCGCAGCACCCAAATTGTTGAAAGTACTGGAGGAACCCCCAAAAAACACCCTGTTTCTGATGGTTTCAGAAAACAAGGACCTTGTTCTGAACACCATTCTTTCCCGCACCCAGATCCTGAAAGTTTCCCACCCATCAGAGGAGGAGATCAGCCAGGCCCTGGCAGAAAAAACCGGGACTGACCCGGCACGGGCAAAGCAGATTGCTTTCCTGTCTGACGGAAGTGTATCTGAGGCATTGCGGCTGGTCAAACATAGCGGGGAAGTAATGGCTGACTTTGATTCTTTCAGGGAGTGGATGCGCTATTGCTACAAGAAAGACACTTCCAAGATCATTAAATGGGCCGAGGAGACTTCCCGGGGGGGCAGGGAAAAACAAAAATCATTTTTTCAATATGGCCTGAAGATCTTTCGCCTGTGTCTGCTTCACAATTATGATGCAGCCTCGCTCATCCGCCTGGAAGGCGAAGAAAAAGACTTTATCAGCAAGTTTTCTCCCTTTATCAACCACCGCAATGCCATACAGATTGTAGCAGCATTCAACACTGCCATTACCCACCTGGAAAGGAACGCCAATCCGAAGATATTGTTTACTGATCTTTCCTTTCAGCTGGTCAGACTGATGCACAGTTAGCCTCAACAGAACCAGATATTTTGCTAACTTTGCAACAACAAAAAAGAGGCACTTTGGACAAAAACAATCATAAAGAAGAGGCATTCCTGACAAGGGGTTGTAAATGTGCCCCGCAACCACACACGCGGCAGCTGGATGTGTTCAAACACTCCTGCAATAAACTGGATGCCCGTGACTGGCTTGAGAAAATCAAGCCGCCGGAAGTATTTCCCTCAAACGATTCGGTAGAGGTGCGCTTTAAAAACAGCCGGAAGGACTTTTTCAGGGCCTCGCCAGATCTGGATCTCCACACAGGGGATATCGTTGCAGTGGAGGCATCCCCGGGTCATGACATCGGCATCGTCACGCTGACAGGTGAAGTGGTGAAGCTCCAGATGAAAAGCAAGAAAGTTGACCCGAAATCAACGGAGTTGCGGCGGGTTTACAGGAAAGCCAAGGTATCGGACATTGAAAAATGGGTAACCGCCGTCCGCCAGGAAGATTCAACCATGTTTCGCTCAAGAGAGATCGCCTCTTCACTGAAACTGAATATGAAGATCAGCGATGTCGAGTACCAGGGCGATCGCACCAAGGCCGTATTTTACTACACGGCCGACGACCGTGTCGACTTTCGGGAACTGATCCGTGTGCTGGCAGACGCTTTCGGCGTACGCATTGAAATGCGCCAAATCGGGATGCGTCAGGAAGCCAGTCGTCTTGGGGGGATCGGATCATGTGGCAGGGAATTGTGTTGCGCCACCTGGCTGACCAGTTTCCGCTCAGTATCAACCAACAGCGCCCGCACCCAGCAACTGACACTTAATCCGCAAAAGCTCGCCGGGCAGTGCAGCAAACTCAAATGCTGCATCAACTATGAGAATGCCTGCTACGAAGACATCATTAAAGACTTTCCCGATACCAATAAAGAACTGCTAACCAAAGCGGGCACCGCAACATTCCAGAAAATGGATGTAATGAAACAGGAAATCGGTTACCAGTATACCAATAAGCCCGGACAGGTAATTATGCTTTCGGCAGAAAGGGTAAGGGAAATCATTCGTATAAATGAAAGCGGCCAGCAGCCTGAGGAATTACAGGACAAACTCGCGTCAGAGGATCAGGTCGCTGAGGAAGTCGTACAGGATTCCGGAAATAACGGACTGGAAGACAGCCTTACACGCTTTGACAGTCCCAAAAAGAACAAGAAAAGCAAACGCCGCAGGAACAGAAAGCCCAAAAACAACCGGAAACCATCGGAAAAGTAGCCCACCCACCGCATTATGAAACGATCAGCGATACAGGCTTTCATTATTTTATTATGGCTGTATATGACAGCATGCCAGCCCAATGTGGCCTATCATGAAACCCGATCCGTATCTTCTGAGGGATGGGATTACCGGGATGGCATTCTTTTTGAGGCCGAAATCAGTGATACACTGACCCTGCATGAGTTATACCTTGATGTCCGGAACACCATTGACTACCCCTACAGCAACCTTTTCCTTTTCATGGAGATCGAATTTCCTGACAACAGGACACTGCATGACACCATTGAGTGCGTGCTTGCCGACCAGAGAGGAGAATGGACCGGAAAGGGAATCGGGCAGATGCGTTCAAACCGCTTCTTATTCCGCGATGAAGTGTGGTTTCCGGTTGAAGGAACTTATACTTTTCGTATTCAGCACGGAATGCGTGACGAAAAACTGGAAGGCCTCTCAGACCTTGGCATCCGCATTGAGAGAAAATAATAAAGACACGGGATCGGCGTTTTGTTATTAACTTTAACCATGATTTATGACAAGCAAGATTTTCGTAAAACGTAAATATAAACGCTTATTCTGGGCGCTGTTCGCCACACCCGTTGTACTTGTTTTCCTGCTTTTTTTTACCATCTCCATCGGATGGTGGGGGTTCATGCCCTCGTTTGAAGAACTGGAAAACCCCAGGAGCAACCTGGCCAGTGAAATTTATTCAGCCGACGGAGAATTACTGGGAACTTTTTATATCCATAACCGTTCCAACATCCAGTATGAAGANCTTTCCCCGCATCTGGTCAACGCCCTTCTGGCCACGGAGGATATTCGTTTCCGTTATCATTCGGGAGTTGACATCAGAAGTATATTCCGGGTATTGTTCCGCAACATCATCGGCGGGCAACGCAGTGCCGGAGGCGGAAGCACCCTGAGCCAACAGCTGGCAAAAAACCTGTTTCCCCGGCAGCAAAACCTCTCCACCGCACAAATCGTGATCATCAAATTCAAGGAGTGGGTAACCGCCGCACGACTGGAAAGAAATTATACCAAGGATGAGATCATTGCCATGTATCTCAACACGGTTGATTTCGGCAGCCATGCTTTCGGAATCAAATCTGCCGCCAAAACTTATTTCAACACCGAACCTGATGGACTGCAAAAGGAGGAGGCGGCCGTGCTGGTGGGGCAACTGAAAGCTCCCTCATGGTACCACCCGGTCAGGAATCCCGAACGGGCGTTAAGCCGCAGGCAGGTTGTTCTGACCCAGATGGCCAGGTATGAATACATCACAAGAGAAGAACTGGATTCACTGCGCAATATTCCACTGGACATGTCGCAATTCCAGGTGCAGGACCACCACACCGGTATTGCCACTTATTTGCGGGAGTACCTGAGAACGGAACTGCGGGAATGGGGAAGGTCAAGAACGAAACCCGACGGTTCCCACTATGACATTTACCGTGACGGTCTCAGGATCTATACCACCATTGACTCCCGCATGCAACAATATGCCGAAGAGGCAGTGAAGGAGCACATGGCCAATTATCTTCAGCCTGAATTCTACAGGCACTGGCGGGGCTACACCAATGCCCCCTATGATACGGATCTGACCAATGAACAGGTAGAATCCAATATCAGAAATTCGGTCAGGCGGTCAGACCGCTTCCACAATATGCGCGCCCAGGGTTACTCAGATGAGGAGATTCTGGCCAGCTTTGAGGAACCCTTACCCATGCAAGTTTTTTCATGGGAAGGAAGTGTGGATACCGTGATGACCCCAATGGACTCGATCTGGCATCACAAGCATTTTCTTAATGCAGGAATGATGTCGGTGGAACCACATACCGGTAATGTAAAAGCCTATGTTGGGGGGAATGATTTCCGGCATTTCAAGTTTGATCATGTCACCGGCAGTCGCCGCCAGGTCGGATCGGTCTTTAAACCATTTCTCTATACCCTGGCCATGCAGGAAGGGGAATTCGGCCCGTGCACGCAAGTTCCCAATACCCCGGTAACCTTCGAGCTTTGGGATGGCACCTTATGGACACCGAAAAACTCAAGCGACGACAGAGAGGGAGAAATGGTGGCTCTGCAATGGGCCCTGGCGAACTCTGTAAATTATGTATCGGCTTACCTTATGAGACGCTACAGCCCTGAAGCACTGGTCAGACTGGTCAGACGAATGGGCGTGCAAAGCCCGATGGATGCAGTTCCCGCTATTTCCCTCGGCACGCCGGATCTGTCGGTTTACGAGATCGTGGGAGCCATGTCTTCCTACGCAAACAAAGGTGTATATATCGAGCCTACTTTCGTCACCCACATCGAAGACCAGAGCGGCAATCTGATTGAGGCATTTGTTCCGGACCGCCAGGAAGCGATGAACGAAGAAACTGCCTGGCTGATGCTGGAGCTCATGAAAGGAGTGGTATCAGAGGGTACCGGACGGCGGCTGAACTTCAGGTATGGTTTTGACCACCCCATTGCCGGTAAAACGGGTACCACCCAGAGTAACTCAGACGGCTGGTTTGTGGGCATCACCCCCGACCTTGTATCCGGTGTTTGGGTTGGAGGTGAAGACCGGGGCATCAGATTCAGGGATCTTTCGCTGGGTCAGGGTGCCAACACCGCACTGCCTGTCTGGGCCAAGTTTATGACCAGGGTATATGAGGATGACAGCCTGAACATCAGCATGGATGATTTTGAAATGCCCCTGCAGCCACCGGACATAGAGACCGACTGTTCCAAAACAGAACAACAGGAAACCCCCAGGGACGCCTTCAGAAGAGAGATCTTCTGATGAACTCCGGCACGGGGTCAACGCAACACATACACATCCTCCAATGCGCAGCCTGCAACAACTTCTGATGCTGACAGCCCTCATGGTATTGCTACCGGAGCTGAAAGCGGATGTTCCCGTGGGCCACTGGCGACATCACCTGCCCAATAACCGAATCTTTCATATCGCAGAAACCCCCGGCCGCATCGTGGGCGCCACCGCCTACGGACTGGTGGTATTCAACAAGAACGACAACAGCGTCGAAAGGATCAGCAAAGTGCACGGGATGAGTGATTTCGGTATATCTGCGATAAGTTGGTCAGCCGGGCAGGAAACCCTTTTGGTAGGATACGAAAACGGCAACCTGGATGTGATCAGGGGAAACGAATTTGTCAATATCCCCGATATCATGCAGGCTTCCATACTGGGAAGCAAGAAGATCAACAGTATGGAGACCCGTGGCGACCGGATATTGCTGGCCTGCGATTTTGGCATCATTGAATTCGATGCAGACAACTACCTGGTTTTGGATACCTGGTTCATCGGCCCTTTTGGCAGCATGGTCAATGTCAATGACCTGGCAATTTCCGGCGGACATATTTTTGCCGCAACCAATGCGGGGCTCCTCCGGGCACCCCTTGATGGCTCCAACCTTGCCGACTACCGTTTTTGGGAAAGATTAGAAGTCAGCGGGCAGAGTAACGAGGTATTCACCCGCCTGGGGGCTTTTACCAATAGGGTATTTGCATTGCGTAAAACGGATACTGCAGACCAGATCTACATGTCAGACCAGGATAGCTGGGTTCCGTTTAATTCTCCGGAAAATGATTATCAGCAAATCAACAACCTGGCCATCAGCGGAGACCACCTTCTTGTTTCTGCTCCGGGCAAACTGGACGTTTACGACAGTAACCTGGAAAGGATCCGGCGGGTGGAAAGCTATCATCCGGGTGAAGTCACGGCAAACGATGCCATACTGGCTGCAGACGGGAAACTCTGGATCGCTGACCACCACAGGGGGCTTGCCAGGGAAAAAAATACCAATGATTTTGAAACGATTATACTTCCGGGACCACCTGAACCAGACGCATTTGGTCTGGCAGCGGGTCACGGACGGGTATGGGTTGCCCCGGGCACAGTCACCTATGGCGGAGAACACGACTGGATCCAGCATGGTGTTTTCCTGTTTGAAAGAGGCAGGTGGCGGGGCTTCAACCGTTTCCGGTTCCCTGAGCTGGAACCTGTATCAGATATCATCAGGATCAGTACCGATCCGCGCAACCCGGACCGCGCCTTCGCGGCAGCCTGGAACGGAGGGCTGGTGGAGCTGAACCCTGAAGGAGTGGTGCAATTGTTTGACGACTCAAACAGCCCCCTCCAAAAACGGGCCATCATCGAAGACAGGCTTCGTGTGGGAGGCACTGCCGTCGACAACCAAGGCAATGTATGGGTCACCAACTCCGAGGTAGACACTCCGCTACTGGTCAAAAAACCTTCGGGTGACTGGATGGCATTCAGCAGCGGAGGCACTTTCGGGTCACAAACACTGGTAGGAGATCTTGTAATTGATGACAGCGGCCAGAAATGGGTCATTCTTCCACGCAATGGCATCTTCCTGCTGAAAGAAGACGGCCTGAACAAAAACAGCGGGTACGAAACACGCAGGCTCACCACACAGGCAGACCGGGGAGGCCTTCCGGACAACAGCGTACACAGCCTTGCGGTAGACAACAACGGATACGTCTGGGTGGGAACAGAGCAGGGAGTGGCCGTTTTTTACAGCCCGCAACGTGCTTTTAGCGGACAGGAATTCCAGGCCCACCGAATCGTAGTCGAGCAGGCCGACGGCTTTGCCGGCTACCTGCTGGAGTCAGAAACGGTCACTGCCATCGCGGTGGACGGATCCAACAAAAAATGGTTTGGCACAGCGCGTTCGGGCGCCTTTCTGCTCTCAGAAGACGGGCAGGAAACAATCTTCCATTTCGACAGGAATAACAGCCCCCTTCCATCCAACAATATTCTGGATATTGCCATTGAGGATCAAAGCGGTGAAGTGTATTTTGCCACCGACAGGGGCCTTGTTTCATTCAGGGGATTTGCCACAGGCGGCGGAGACACGCATCAGGATGTATATGCTTATCCCAACCCCGTCCACCCCGGATATGACGGGTACATCTCTGTGAGAGGACTGGTACGCAATGCCAGGGTAAAGATCACCGACATCAGCGGCAACCTGGTCTGGGAGACCATCGCGGAAGGAGGCCAGGCAGTGTGGAACGGAAAGGACCTTCGTGGCAGAAGGCCGTCTTCAGGGGTTTATCTTGTTTTTTCCACCAATGAAGACGGAGAGGAAACTGCGGTGACCAAGATTTTGTTTATTAACTGACAGGGGTATAAAAGATCATGATCGCAACCACAACCGGAATCATCCTGCATAGTTTCAAGTATGGCGAAACCAGCATCATTGCCCGGATATATTCCGGTGACCTGGGATTGCAATCATACCTGGTTCCGGGAGTCAGGAAAAGCAAGGCCCGCATCCGGCAAAACCTTTTCCAACCTCTGACGATTGTAAACATGGTGGTGTATCACAAGGAAAGAGGCGGGCTACAGCGCATCAAAGAGATCAGCTGCCCGGCACCGTTTTCAGCCATTCCCTACAATATCAGCAAATCCTCCATTGCCCTTTTCCTGGCGGAAATGCTCACCCATTCCATCAAAAGCCACGAACCAAACCCTGCCCTCTTTGCTTATATCCATAATGCGATCAGGCAGCTGGATCTTACGGATGGCCGGGTAGCCGATTTTCACCTTGTTTTTCTGCTTCAGCTTACACGTTTCCTGGGGTTTCAGCCCCGCGACAATTATGACACCCGCCAATGCTATTTCAACCTCCGGGAAGGAACATTCCAGCAGGAACCCGGTCACAAAGAGGAGTGCCTGGACCAGAACCTCAGCCAGTGCTTTTTCAGGGCAGCAAATACCGGGCTGCATGAAGCAGATCAGTTGCTCATCCCGAAAGAACAACGCAAAGCCCTGCTGGACAAAACCATTGACTACTACCGTTTTCACCTGGAAGGACTCGGGGAGGTGAAATCGCATCATATACTGGAAATGGTATTGCATGAAAAAGTGTAACTTTGGTTTGATTCACCAAACTACACCCTGCATTTATGGGTTCGGGCATCAGATCCACCTTCAGTCGGCCTTACAACATCGCCATCCTGGTCATGGCCCTGGCCATGGTATGGATCAACTTCAGCCATCACAACTGGACCCGCGACCGGGTGATCGAGTGGGACGTTAAATCCTACTACGCTTACCTGCCGGCAGTATTTATCTATAACGACCTCTCCCTGGAGTTCCTGGATGAGGACCCGGAGAAATTCGGGGACCTGATATGGCCGGTAACCACCCCCACAGGAAAACGCGCCCTTATCACCACCATGGGAATGTCCGTGTTATATTCACCTTTCTTTTTCCTGGCACACGCCTATGCCTCACTGACCGGATGGGAGGCGGACGGATACTCCATCCCCTATCGTTTTGCACTGAACTTCAGCACCCTGTTCTATCTCCTGGCAGGACTCTACTTCCTGAAGAAGGTACTGCTCCGCTATTTCAGCCCGGGCATTACCACTTTTACCCTGGTGGCCGTGGTAATGGGCACCAATTTGCTGTATTACGCCACCCACGAAGCAGCCATGACTCACGGATACAGCTTTGCACTGATCGCCCTGTTCCTGTACATGACCATCCGTTTCTATGACAGGCCCGGATCTGTCAGGCAACTCATGCTGCTGGTGGGGTTCCTGGCGGGTTTCATCACCCTGGTCCGCCCCACCAACATCATCATCCTGCTGTTGTTTTTCCTCTGGGATGTCGACAGCATCTCCGCACTGCGCAACAGGATCGGCTATTACCTGCGAAAGCCCAAGCTGGTGGGAATTATGGCCCTGTTTTTCATCCTGGCCTGGGTGCCACAATTCATTTACTGGAAACAGGTATCAGGCATGTTCTTTTATTATACCTACGGGGAAGAAGGAGGTGGCTTTTTCTGGCACAACCCACAGATTGTCAACATCCTGATCAGTTATAAAAAAGGGTGGTTTGTGTATACGCCACTGATGCTGCTTGCCTTTGCCGGCATTTTTCTGCTGCCATGGCGACTGAAAGGACTCCCGGATGCACTGAGGGGTGCGTTCCTGCCCATCCTGGTTTTCAAATTACTCAATATCTACATCCTGTCATCCTGGTGGGCCTGGTGGTTCGGCGGCGGATTCGGCCTGCGGGCCTTTATTGACTCTTACGCCATCATGGCACTTCCACTGGCAGCCGTATTTACCCTGGCAGCAAGGCAACCAAAGAATTGGCGCAATGCAGCCTTCGGGATATTTGTTTTGCTGATCCTGTTCAATAACTTTCAGATTCATCAGTACCGGCGGGGAGCGATCCACTACTGGTGGATGAACAAAGAAGCCTATTGGGAAACTTTTCTGAGAAGAAAACCCACCGAAAGATACTGGGAACTGATCACCATCCCTGATTACGAAAAGGCCAGAAAAGGGATCTATGTGGCCATTGATCCGGAGGAAAGCAAAGAAGAGGAGTCACCCGATGCGGAGAGCAAGCCGGCCGGAACCGGAGATGCAGCGGACCCGGATACCATTGTTCCTGTAAGCCGCGACGAATACGGGCCGGAAGAAAGGGAGCAACGGATCCTGGAAATTGAACAACGCCTTCGTGATGATCCGGAGATGGCGGAATTTATCCGGGAAAAAGCCCGAAAAGCAAACGTGCCGGCAGATACGATGTTCCGGCGCGATGCATTATGGTATTACGAAAGAGGAGAATACTGATGCTTAAAGGAAAAACCATTGCGGTGGTGGTGCCCGCATACAATGAAGCCACCCAGATTGAGCAAGTCATTCAGGGGATGCCCGATTTTGTGGATCGCATTATAGTGGTCAATGACTGTTCGGATGACAAGACAGAAGACGTGGTGATGGCGCAGATGGGCAAACTGCCAGGGGCTCCCATCTCACCACCGGAATCGGTCAGTGACGGTGTGTACGGCAAGGCCGACAGGATTCTGGCTGAACTGGATGAGAAAGAAAATCAGTGGTTCGTTCCGGCCGACGTAGTATGGACGGAAGCCCATGAAAAAATCGTCCTGATCAACCTGAAGCGGAACGGGGGCGTGGGCGCAGCCATTGCCAGGGGATATAAATGGGCCAAAGACAACCGGATCGACTGCACCGCCGTGATGGCGGGCGACGGACAAATGGACCCCTCGGAACTGGAAAAGATTTGCATGCCGGTGGTAGAAGAAGGGATCGATTATGTGAAAGGAAACCGCCTGTCCCACAAAAGCGCCCCGTTTCTGATCCCCAAAAAGCGGCTGCTCGGCAACGCCATCCTGACGATCCTGACCAAACTGGCTTCCGGGTACTGGTCGGTTTCCGACACCCAAACCGGCTATACGGCCATCTCCCGGAAAGCATTGCTGGCAATCAAACTCTATGACATTTACCCCCGCTACGGCATGCCCAACGACATGCTGGTGAAGCTCAACATCGCCTCCTGCACCATCAAGGAGGTGGACATCAGGCCGGTCTATGGCATCGGAGAAAAATCCAAGCTCAAAATCGGCAAGGTGGTACTTCCGATCGCGGGTTTGCTGATCCGATCCTTCTTCAGGCGGCTATGGGCCAAGCACCTTTTCAGGGATTTCCATCCGCTGTTCATCCTTTACCATTTTGCATTTTTGCTGCTGATTCTGTCTGTACCTTACGGAATCAAAGTGCTCAGCCTGGCCTGGCAGGGCATCGATGTCAATCCGCTTACCGCACTGGCTTTCATGTTTTTGTTTATCAGCGGATTCCAGTCACTGCTTTTTGCCATGTGGATGGACATGCAACACAATGACCGACTGTACCGGGATTAACCGCGGACCAATGATTGACCCAACCTGCCTGATGCCTGCGCGTGATCCATACTGGCGGCAGGTGTACCCGGATCAGCCGCCGGCAGGTGTGG
>SL_8KL_010_SEDDRAFT_10001984_pt1 | contig 17625 bp, 19 predicted proteins | sample SodLakKL_010_SED_4_FD_11160 | JGI IMG/M metagenome (IMG submission 11160)
ACCTTTATGATGGGAGTATTCCAGCTCTTGCTGGCCTTCTTTAAGCTTGGTGATCTGGTTAATTATATCTCTAGATCAGTGATTGGAGGCTTAACAGCAGGTGTAGCCATCATAATTTTTAGTGGTCAGCTTGATAATCTTTTTGGATTAGAGTTGCCTTCAGCTCCTAATGTCTTTATGGAATTATATTATTTTATAATAAATATTGAAGAGGCCAATCTTTATTCAGTCTTTATTGGTATTTTGACAATTTCAATCTTAATTCTCTTAAAAAGATACAAACCAGGACTGCCAAATTATCTTCTGGCAATGGTTGTTCCAGTTGGCATGGTTTATCTAACTGGATGGCATACTAATCTTGAAGTAGTTGAAAACTTTCCAGCAAGATTACCTTATTTTACAGCTCATTCTTTTGACTTAGGATTTATTGCTGAATACTGGAGTACAGCTCTTTCTGTTGCCCTTTTAGGATTTATTCAGACATTATCTGTGATCAAATCACTGGAATTAAAATCCGGACAGGAAGTCGAGCTAAATAAAGTATTCTTAGGTCAGGGTATAATTAATTTAGGCTGTTCATTTTTCAGTAGTTTTGGGATTGCAGGTTCCTTTACAAAGAGTTATACCAATTATCAGGCTGGAGCCAATAGCCGTCTCTCTGGTTTAATTACTGCAATTACTGTAACATTATTTATTATCTTCTTCAGCCCTCTGGCCGGTTATATTCCGATTGCCAGCCTGGCTGGCCTCGTTATTGTAGTTGCGATAAAAATGGTTGATTTTGAAGAGATTAGAAATAGTTTTAAAAATAGATTCGATAGTTTGATATTTCTGGCAACATTTATTACAACAATCAGTCTGCCCCGATTAGATTATGCCGTTTATTTTGGTGTTATAGTATCTTTTATTCTGGTCCTTAAAAATACCAGCTCACTAAATTACTCTCATTTTGAATATGAAGATAGGGGAGAGCAATTTCATAGGCGGGAGATGTCAGAGATTGAAAATGGTAATTTTGATAAAGAGTCCTATGTTTTAATCAACCTGGCAGGGAATATCAACTTTAATGCATCAGAAAATTTAAAGCATAATTTGGATGAAAGCTTTGTTAAAGATCAGGTCTTTATCATCCGACTTAGAAATGTTGAAAATATAGATTTAACTTCATTAAAAGAACTGGAAGGATTTATTGATCGGGTTAATGATTCTGGAGGCCGTGTAATTCTTTGTGGTATAGATAATAAGATCTATCAGATGTTTGATCGTTATGGCATAGTTAATAAAATTGGCAGGGATAATGTCTTTAAAGCTGATGAGCATATCTTTTCATCTACTAGATCAGCAATTGAAAAGGCCAGAGAAAACGATTAATTTTCTCTGGTTTTTTTTATATATTTACAGCGGAGTTGGAATAGTTGTTCTCCGACTTCTTCTCCCTGATATTTTTCCAGGTCGATATCGTTCCGCCAGTATTTGCATACATCTTATGATAAAGTTTTATCATTTCTGTAATATAATCAGGGCTCGCTTTAGCATCACCCCGGCCCTGCTTATCAGCTATAATTGTTAGGGCAAATTCTTCAATTGAGAGTGGAGACCTTTTAATATTTTCAAATAAACGAACTATTTTACCTGGCTTCATCTTATTAAAACAGTAGACACGCATATGCTGTTTGATTACAAGTCTGGCTGTTCTGTAAGTTTTTTCAGGCAGAATATAATCCTTTCTGGCTTTGATTGTATCAAGGATAGCCAGACCATAATCCTCATGGTCATAATGGTGAGGATATTCTTCGGCAGGAGTTGCTGCCTTGCCAATATCATGAATTAAAATTGCATATCTTAGCATAAATTTTTTGTCATCAGTAAATTCAGGCTTGGAGGTTAGCCTGGCTATCCTGTCAAGGGTCAGCATTGTATGATTAAAAGCATCGCCTTCAGGATGATATTCTTCAGGCTGCTCAACACCAATTAATTCCTTTAATTCTGGGAAATGATATTTTAATAGCCCCAATTTCTTTAGTAACCAGAAGAACTGGCTGGCTTCATCCAGTAAAATTATCTTTTTTAGTTCTTCAAAGACCCTCTCAGGATAAATACTTTTAAGTCCTGGGGCATTTAAAACCATGTAATCCAGGGTTTCTTTGGTGATTTTCAGGTCATATTTAATTGCAAGCCTAAATGCTCGATAGATTCTTAAAGGGTCTTCTTTAAAACTTGTTTTATCTGTTATCTGCAATCTGCCTAAGATAAGATCTGACAGGCCATTAAAAGGATCAATAAGTTTTAAATCCTTTAGCTCTATAGCAATACTATTAATGGTAAAATCTCTTCTCTTTAGATCAAGGTAGAGGTCTTTCTCAGCAATTAAATTTATCTCATAATTTATATCTTTTTTATTATTTTTTAAAAGAAAAACAGCAAAATCAGTTCCTACTTTTTTAGCTCCAGGGAAAAGCTCTTTAAATTTATTTTCTGATAAACCTGAGATAATTAAATCCAGGTCTTTTATTTTACCAGTCAGTAATAGATCTCTGACTGCCCCACCTACAAGGTAGACCCTGCCTCCAGATTTATAAATTTTATTAAGTTTCATAAACGATCCCTCCTGTATTTATAATAACATAAAAACTCTATTGTTGGATATAAATTATAGAATAAGTTATAATGATATTATCAACTAAATGGTGGTGAACCAGGTGAATAAATTTTTAATAACTATATTAATACTTTCAATCTTTTTGATATCCAATCTGATTGTGGCAGGAGAATCAATCCAGGCAGCTGAAAATAATGAACTTGTAGTTTTAATCCATGGTTATAATAAAGACCATAGAGATATGCTTACTTTAAAAGAATATCTAGAATTGATGGATTATGAAACAGTGACTGTTGATCTTCCTTTAACTTTTAGATCAGTTGGATATGCCACTGAAATTTTTCGAGATAAGATGGAGGATATTCTTGCCAGCCTGGAGGCTGATCAAGAGATTAGTTTTGTCGGCCACAGCACAGGTGGGCTGGTGCTAAGGAAATATCTTGATGAATTTAGAGATCGTCAGGTTGTTAATAGGGCAGTTCAGATAGCAACTCCTAATCAGGGTAGCAGCCTGGCCACTTTTATTTCAGATGTCTCAGATTTATGGACCAGTATCTTTACTACTCTTGAATCTTTAGAACCAGAAAATGTTGAGGCAATGGATCTAATAGAGGGAGATGCTATTGAAATAGGAGCAATAGCAGGAGATAAGAGTACCAGAATATTTAGCAGATTTCTGGAGGGCGAAAATGACGGCCGGATAAAGGTTGAGTCAGTAAAATTTCCTGGGCTCTCTGACTTTATTGTGATTCCCTACCACCATAATGAGATCCATCATCAGGAAAAGACAGCAGAGCTTGTCGATAGATTTTTAAGAACTGGAGAATTTAATTAAGTTACTATTTTGCAAAAGGCAGATATGCAATTATCTTATAATTGTATATTATAATTAATTTCAGTATATATTTTAATAATTATTTAATTATATTGAGGATGCATTGTTTTGAAAGAAACTAACTGGTTAGAACTAGAAAGCGGCTCTGATATTAGAGGCAGGGCTATTGCCGATAATGAACAGGATATAGAGTTAACTGAAGAGGTTGTTAAAAAGACTGGAAAATGAAGGTATTAATACTCCGTTAGCTATTGAGACATCAGGCCATGCAGCTTTAAAGGAAAATTATTTTCTCGATGATGGTGCATATTTAGTTGCTAAAATCTTAATTAAAATGGCTAACCTGGCCACTGAAGGGATTAAATTAAATAGCCTGATTGCAGATCTTGAAGAGGCAAATATCAAAAAAGAATTTAGAATGGATATCGACTTAGAAGATTATAAGGATTACGGACAGCAGATAATCGATGATTTAGAAGATTATGTATATGAGATTTCTGGCTGGGAACTTGCTCCAGATAATTATCAGGGAGTCAGGATAAGTACTGGCGGTAATGACTGGTTTTTACTAAGAATGTCTCTCCACGACCCTGTTTTAGTTTTAAATATTGAATGTGATACTGATAGAGACCTAAATAAGACTCTAAAGAAGATCAAAGGGCCTTTAAATAACTATAAATCAATTAAACCTGTTGGATTTTAAATAGCTAAAATACTGGAGTGGTATCATGGAAGTTGAAACAAAATATAATAAATTGAAAGATATTTTATCTGAGATTGAGAGACCTCTCCTGGCTTTTTCTGGAGTAGTTGATAGCACATTTATTGCAGGGGTGGCTGCAGAGATGGAGCTGGATTTTAAGGCCATTACAATAAACTCTCCATTTATTCCTGAGGAAGAGATTCAGGAGGCAATTAGACTGGCCAAGAGTCTGGATAAAATTGATATTTAAGGAGACGACTACTTTGGGTATTAGAATTAAAGAAGTTAAAAGAAGCTGTCTCAAAAGGGAATTTATAGATTTCGATTCAAGTTTTGGAAATGTTACTATTAAGATAGCTTTTTATGATGGGGAGATAATAAAACTTGCTCCTGAATATGACGAATGTAAAGAGATAGCAAAGAAAAGAGGACTTCCTTTACAGCAGGTTTATCAGAAAATAATCTCTGAAAAAATGGCAGATAAAGAATATAATTTTTAACAGGAGGTGAACCATGAATATAAGTCCAGAAGAGGTTCTTGTTCTTAAAGAATTAGATGAAACTAAACCTGGCAGCAGGATAAATGATTATCTTAATAAGCTGTACAATATAAACTCAGAAGAAATCAAAAATAAATTAATCAAAAAAGAACTTTTAGAAGTTAATCAGAGGGATTCTAGTTTTACATTAACTGCTAAAGGGGAAGAAGTTATTAATGATCATCCTCATTTGATATATTATCACAGAAGAAAGTTATTACAGAAAAATATTGATCTCAAAAATTTTCATAATACCTATCTTGACTCTAAAGAAAGTAGTTTCAGAAAGATTGCCCTGGATTTGCTAGAAAAAAATAGTATTAAAGCCAGAAAGAAAAAAGCCTGGAATGATTATAGAAATATATTTTTGAGTATGGCCAATATTTATAGAGATATTGATAAAGATCAAAAGACTTTAAAAAATTTATTAAAGGTATATCATATAGACCTTAGCGGTCTGAGTAATGATGATCAGTTTAATCCAATAATGGTCAGAATAGCTCCAGGAATTATTGATGAGATAAAAGAATTAATAGTAAAACTTCAATATGAAGAGCAAGAGTTAAATACAATTTATCAATCAGTTGTCGAAGTTCTTGATCTTCCAAGACAGAATTACTCAGTCTCAAAGCAGTTTGAATATTTAATTACTTCTCTTAAAGATGGCGCAGAGAATCTTAATATTGAAATTCAGAAAGATAATATTCAATTATCTAAAAAGAAAGATGAAGATAAGGGATTTTTAAAAGGCATCTTAAATAAAATATTTTCTAAAAAATAATGAATAAGCAATACCTATTCTAGAAAAAATTATCAGGAAATCAACTACTAGACTCTATTGTAAAGAACTGGCTAGAGATAGGTTTATGAAAAATAAGAGAAAATAAATAATCAGGTAGTGAGGTGATATAAAATGAAATTCAGTCAATTTTTAATTTTAATAATTCTGATAATAATGATATTTATGGCTGTAACTAATCCAGGCATGGATGATTATGTGGATTGGGTAACAGATCAATCTAGAGAAGAAGCATCCAATCGGTTTGAAGAATTGGTGGCAAGTTTTGTTGGAGAAACAATGGTTAGAAGAGTCACCAGTAGAGATAATTATGTATTATTTAGTATTTATGAAACTGATATACCAGATGTAAATGGTGAAGAAAGTTCAAGAGTCATTGGTATATTTGGAAACTTCTTTGTTCTTAATAGCCCGGAATAAATAAATCCTGTTATTCGGAGGTCGCCAAAATGAAATCAATAGTAGATGTTCCTGGAATAAAAGTTGGTCATGCTCAAATGGATGATAAATTAACAGGCTGTACTGTTATTTTAACAGGAGAAAAGGGGGCAACTGCAGGTGTAGATATTAGAGGTGGTGCACCTGGGACTAGAGAGTCGGCCTTGCTGGATCCAGGAAAAGCAGTTGATAAAATTCACGGAATCCTTTTAACTGGAGGGAGTGCATTTGGTCTTGACGCAGCTGCTGGAGTAATGAAATATTTATGTGAAGAGAGAATTGGCTTTGAAACAGGTATAATGCCTGTCCCAATAGTCCCGGCTTCAGTTATTTTTGATTTTATAATAGGTGGACCTGCCTGGCCAGATTCCAGCCTGGCATATTCTGCCTGTGAATCAGCATTTTCAACTGAAATGGAGAGAGGTAATATCGGTGCCGGAATTGGCGCTACAATAGGCAAGGTGAACGGACCTGATTTTATGATGAAATCAGGTGTTGGGACCGCTTATTATCAATTTTCAAATGGGGTTAGTTTAGGAGCGTTTGTAGTATTAAATACTTTTGGAGATATAAGGTGTCAGCATACTGGCAAGATAATAGCCGGAGCTTATGATAGAGATAATAAAATCTTTTTAGATACAATGAGTGTTCTGGAAAACAATAATATCAATAAAGAGTTTGGTATAGAAAATACAACTCTTGTAGTCCTTGCCACTGATGCTCAATTGAATAAAACTCAGGCTAAAAAAATAGCAGAACTAGGCCAGAATGGACTTGCAAGAAGTTTATCTCCTGTTCATACAATGTTTGATGGCGATACTGTTTATGCAGTTTCTACTGGAAATAAAAAAATAGACCTTTCTTTACTGGGGAATAAAGCAGCTGAAGTTATAGCTGAAGCAATTTTAGATTCTGTTCATTCAGCTGAAATGATTGCAGGTATACCTTCATTAAAATATATAAAAGAGAATTAATTAGCCAATACTTATTTGCCATTACTATTATCATAATTATCTTAATATTTCTACTTTAGATAAGCTGTTGAAATATCTATCTAGATTGTGATATGATGTATCCAGTAATTAAAAATTTCACAAAAATTTTAGCCTTATTAATATCTAAACATCTCTTATTCATATTTAAATATTGAAGAGGCTTTTATTTTTTCTATATAAAGTGAAGAAATTCACTAAAATCGATTTATGAGGTGAAATTTATGGTGGAGAAAAGTTACGATAGCTTTCAAGTAGGAGATATGGCACTGTTTTCTAAGACGATTACTGAATCTAACATATCAAATTATGCAGGAATCACTGGAGATTTAAATCCTGTTAAATTCGTAATTTTATTGGAGGGATAATTTTGAATTTTAATTTAACAGATAGTCAAAAAATGATTCAAAAAGTGGTAAGAGATTTTGCAGAAAAAGAAATAAAACCTATAGCAGCTGAAATTGATAAGACAGGCCAATTTCCAACTGAAAATTTAAAGAAAATGATTAAAGCTGATATGTTAGGGATTCCTTTTCCAGAAGAATTAGGAGGTGCAGGTGGTGATACACTTAGTTATATTTTAGCTGTTGAAGAGTTATCAAAAGCCTGTGCAGTTCATGGGATTATATTATCAGCACATACCTCTTTAGGCTGTCAGCCTATTTATCAATATGGAAATTATGAACAGAAAGAAAAATACTTAAAACCAATGTTAAAGGGTGAAAAATTAGGAGCATTTGCATTAACAGAGGCTGATGCCGGCTCAGATGCTTCTAATATTCAGACTGTAGCTGAAAAAAAAGGGGATAAATATATCTTAAATGGCAATAAAATATTTATTACTAATGCAGGGGTTGCTGATACTTTTATAATCTTTGCGATGACAGATAAATCAAAAGGGACCAAAGGGATATCCGCTTTTATAGTCGAAAAAGATTATCCTGGCTTTACTTTAGGAAAAAAAGAAGAAAAAATGGGTATCAATGCTTCAGATACCAGAGAACTAATTTTCCAGGACTGTGAAGTCCCGGCAGAGAATCTATTAGGGAAAGAAGGTCAGGGCTTTGTAATTGCAATGAAAACTTTAGACGGCGGTAGAATTGGTGTTGCGGCTCAGGCTTTAGGTATTGCAGAAAGAGCTTTAGAAGAATCTATAAAATATCTAGGGGAAAGAGAGCAGTTTGGAAGACCAATCGGTAAATTCCAGGGACTTCAATGGATAGTTGCTGAAATGGCAACAAAAATAGAGGCTGCTAAAAATCTTGTTTATAAAGCTGCTAAAACAAAAGATGAAGGAAAAAGATTTTCCAAGGAAGCAGCAATGGCTAAATATTATGCTTCTGAGACAGCCACCGATGTTGCTAATAAAGCTATCCAACTACATGGTGGATATGGTTATATGAAAGAATATCCAATTGAAAGGTTATTAAGAGATGCTAAAATCACTGAAATATATGAGGGAACAACTGAGGTTCAAAAAATGGTAATTGCAAATTCAGTTTTATAACAGGGAGGCATTAATTAAAATGAAGATAGTCGTTTGTATTAAACAGGTACCAGATACTGATGAGGTAAAAATAGATGAGGAAAAGGGTACCCTTATTAGAAAAGGTGTACCCAGTATTATAAATCCAGAAGATAGAAATGCTCTAGAGGAAGCTGTCAAAATAAAAGAAGAAAATGGTGCTGAGGTTATAGCTATTACCATGGGGCCACCACAGGCCAGAGAGGCTTTAAGAGAAGCCTATGCAATCGGGGCTGACCAGGTTATCCTATTATCAGATATAGCATTTGCCGGTTCTGATACCTGGGCAACAGCTTATACTTTATCCCAGGCTATCAAAGAGCTTGGAGATGTTGACTTAATATTATGCGGGCGTCAGGCAATTGATGGAGATACAGCCCAGGTTGGACCACAAATAGCCGAAAATTTAAATTTACCTCAATTAACATATGTAAATTCTTTAGAAATTAATAATGATAAAATATCTGTCAGTAGAGTTATAGAAGATGGATCAATGGAATTAGAAACTAAACTACCTGCTCTAGTAACTATATTAGGCTCAATAAATCAGCCGAGATACCCAAGTATCAAGAGGATTATTGAAATTTATAATCAGGATAAAATTATAACCTGGAATAAAGATGATATTGTTTTAGATGAAGAAAAATTAGGACTTGATGCTTCTCCGACTCAGGTTGCCAATACCTTTGTGCCAACTCATGAAAAAAAGGGAGAAATATATGATTCAAAAACCCAGAGTGCTGTAAAATTATTAGTAAATAACCTGAAACAAGAGAAAGTAATATAGGAGGATTTTGGATGCTTAAAATAATTGATAAAAATTGTGTTGGCTGTGAAGCCTGTATAGATAAATGTCCATATAATGCATTATATATGAGAGAAAATTTAGCAATAGTTGATGAAGAGAAATGTACATTATGTGGTGTCTGTATTGATTACTGTAATTTTGAAGCAATCGAATTAATAACCAACTCTCAAAAAGACAGCTCATACCTAAATCAATATGAAGGTATATGGGTTCTGGCTGAACAGAGAGAGGGAGAGTTATTAAATGTCTCAATTGAATTATTGGGCGAGGCTAGAAAATTAGCTGAAAAGAAAGAGGCCGAAATTACTGCTGTTTTAACAGGCAATAATTTATCAGGCCAGGCTGAAAAATTAATTGCTAGAGGTGCTGATAAAGTTTTTCTTTTAGAAAATAAAGAACTTGAAAACTATAGAACTGAGCCATATACCCAGGTGATTTCTGATTTAATAGAAGAAGAAAAGCCGGAAATAGTTTTATTAGGAGCTACAAATAATGGGAGAGCTCTTGGTCCCAGGTTAGCAGCAAGACTTGATACCGGTTTGACAGCAGATTGCACTGAACTTGATATAGATTCAAAGGAAGAAATACTTCTTCAAACCAGACCAGCCTTTGGCGGTAATTTAATGGCGACAATTGTTTGCCCAGAACATCGCCCTCAGATGGCTACAGTTAGACCAGGCGTTATGATGGAATTAGAAGAAGATAGTAATCGAACTGGAGAAATAATTAAGCTTCAGCCTGAGATAGAAGAAAAAAATATGATTACTAAAATTAAAAATATAATTAAAGAGCCTAAAGCATCAGTTAATTTAGAGAATGCAAATACTATTGTAGCCGGCGGTAGAGGTGTTGGCTGTCCTGAGAATTTTAATTTAATAGAAAAACTTGCTAAAATTGTAGATGGAGAAGTTGGTGCATCAAGAGCAGTTGTTGATGAAGGCTGGATCCAAAAAGAACATCAGGTTGGTCAGACTGGGAAAACAGTAAAGCCGACTTTATATATTGCCTGTGGTATTTCTGGTGCAATTCAACATAAAGCCGGAATGCAAAACTCAGATTATATAATAGCTATTAATAAAGATCCAGAAGCCCCTATTTTTGACATCTGTGATTATGGCATTATCGGTGATTTGAAAGAAATCATCCCGGAATTAATAGATGAAATAGCTTAAATATAATATGAGTCTTTCCCTGGATGAATATTTAATATCCAGGGTAAATTTAGTTTAGTAGACTTTCTAATAGAATTAATGAGTAAATTGTGTGTATATACTGAAAAAATTTTAATCTTTCATTAGTTTATAGTATAATTAAAACAATAAAATGTAATTATTCAGAAAATTCATAGAAAGTTAGAGGTGATAGAGATGGCTCATATTTTTAATCCTGAAAATAAAGATAAATTAATATCAGATGAAAGAAAAAAGATATTTGAACCAGAAAAATTATTAAATGCTGCAGGCTTAAAAAATGGAATGTCAGTATTTGATGTAGGATGTGGCAATGGGTTTTTTGCTTTGCCTGCTGCTGAAATTGTTGGTAGTAGTGGTTCGGTCTTTGGTTTTGACCTTTCTCAAGATATGTTGGATGCTTTAAATTCAAGGGTTGAAGAACTTGATATTAATAATATTAAAACATTTAAAGTTTCAGAAGAGGGGATTGATTTTTCTGAAATAAAGGACCAGATTAACTCAAAGGCAGATTTTATAATAATGGCAAATATTCTTCATGAAGTTCCTGAACTGGAAAGTTTTTTAGATGATTATCTTGAGTGGCTCTCAGATGGAGGTCGCCTTATAATTATTGAGTGGAGGAAAAAAGAGACTGAAGAAGGGCCTGGAATAGAGCATAGGCTGGCACCTAAAGAGTTGTATGATTTATTAAATAAGAAAGAATTAAGGGCTATATATAGCAGAATTATTAATAACAATTATTACCTAAAGATTCTAGAAAAATAATTTTATAAAAAATATTTACATTTATGTTAAAAATACTTGACTTTAATTTACTCTTAGAATATAATGTAACAAGGATAAGATATTTTTATAAAAATATAAGAAAGTTTATCCAGGAACGGGGGTGACCTATGCCAAAGATTTTGATCGGAAACGGGGGAGAGATCATTTTTGACAAAGAAGTTTTAGAGGCCGCTAACATCAAAGCAGGAGATGATGTGCTTATCCAGGAAACTGAAGGAGGACTAATAATTTCTAAAGCAGAAAATAATTAATACCAGGAGGTTGGCTAAAATAATGATTGATTTAATCATTGATAGAGCAACCGTTCTGACAATGGAAGATTGCGTCGGTTATCTTAACGACGCTTCCATTGGTATAAATGATGGTAAAATAATTTTCATTGCAGAACAGAATGAAGATATTTCAAATAAATATAAGGCCAAAGAATATATTTCTGGTAAAGATAAATTAATAATGCCAGGTTTAATTGATGCCCATATGCATACTGAGATATCTATTTTTAGAGGATTAGCTCAGGACCTAAATAACTGGATGGAAATAGGATTATGGCCCTTTAGTCAGCACCTTGACCCCAAAGCTGCTGAGGCTGCTATTAGGCTGAATATAATGGAAGCTGTCAAAAAGGGCACGACTACTATAGGAGATTTTGGTTCTGAAATAGATTTAATTGCTAATACCTGTCAAAACTTTAGAGTGAGAGGTGTTATTGCCAAAACTATTAATGAAATTGATAAAGAAAATCCTGTTGAACCTGGTCAATTATATAATTTTAATTATAAAAAAGGTAAAAGAGAATTAGAATCTGCTCTGAATATTATTGAAAAATATAAAGGTGATGATTTATTAGATTTTAATTTAGGGCCTCAGGCATTGGATATGGTTTCACTGGATTTATTAAAAGAAATTTATAAGCAGGCAAAGAATTTTGGTCTTCAAATTCATATGCATGTAGCCCAGGGCGATAGAGAAGACTGGCAGATTAAAAAAAGGTATGGAGATAGGACTATCCCATTTTTAGATAAAAATGACCTTTTAGGTCCTGAATTAAGAGCTGTTCATTTAACTGAAGCTACTCCAGAAGAAACAAGGCTACTAGCAGAATCAGGAGCAGCATTGACAATCTGTTCTGGAAGTATAGGAATCATTGATGGATTAGTCCCCCCTCTACTAGAGTTTTTGGAAGTATCTGATCGTATTTCTCTAGGAAGTGATCAGGCACCAGGGAATAATTGTAATAATATGTTTAATGAAATTAAGCTTACTTCATTATTCAATAAGATTAAAAGGTCTGATCCAACCACGTTAAATGCAGGTCGAGTTTTGCAGTTTGCCACAAGCAAAGCAGCAGAATCTTTAAATATATCTGATAAAGTTGGTTCAATAGCTCCTGGTAAAGAAGCAGATTTGCTGTTTATAGATTTAAAATCACCGGCATTGACTCCAGTTATAAATTCTCCATTGAGAAATATAGTTTCTAATTTAGTTTATTCAGCATCAGGAGAAGAAGTAGAATCAGTTATGATCTCAGGAGAATTTATCGTTAAAGATAATAAGTTTTTACCAGCAGATGAAGATGAAATTATTAATGATGCAAATCAGGAAGCAAAAAGATTAATGGCTAAAGTTGATAGAGACTGGCTTCAAGATAAGTCCCCACTCTTTAAACTTCAGGAAAAAGGATATCTATGAAAAAGCTTTTAATTATATTATTACTATTATCATTAATTTCCGGTTCTTTAGCATTATATCACGAATCTCAGAGAGAAGAAGAGAAGCCAGTAATAGTTTATATAATTGATGCAAGTTTTAATCCAATGTTTGGCCCAACTAATCGGATACAAAGACCTGGTTCCTATCAATTAAGGCCTGGACATGGTCAGCTGGTCAGAGAGATAGTTGAAAGTAGTTCAGGGTCCAGTAATTTAATAATTCGAGAACGAGAGATTCAGCCTATTAGTCAGGCAGAGCGAAGACAGCAGTTTGAAGATTATCTTAGAGAGATCTATTTCGAGCAACTTGTTAATCAGGATAAAAGAGTTCTAATAAATATCAGCCTGGCTTTTATGGATGGTAATCAGATAGAAGAAGAACTTTTTCAAAATTTAAAAGAAATGGGTGTTACAACTATTGCAGCAGCAGGCAATAGTGGTGATGATTATTTATATTATCCTGCAGCCTATGATGCAACAGTTTCTATTACTAGCGGTAGCAGGAGAGGTCTTGCAGACTATGCAACCTATAATAATCGTGTTGATCTGGCTGCTTCAGGTGATGTTGTCAGATATCTGCCTGGTAGGTTGAGCCAATTTCAAACTATTACTTACCGGCAGGCAGGAACTTCTTTTGCGGCTCCACGGGTAACAGGTCTTTTAGCCGGGATATTATCAAGGAGCTCTGGAGAATATAATACTGGAGAGAAATTAATAGAAATAGCTAAAGGTAGTGCCAATATAATAAATGATTCAATTAAATTAATTTCACCAAATCGTTTATTATACAATACAGATAGCAATTTTTTCTGGAGACAGTTATATTTAAGAGGTTTAATTATATTTTTTGCTATTTCAATAATTCCTAGCTGGTATCTAATAAAGTATAAGAGATTATTAATTAAATATAGAAATATAAATAACCCAGAAGAATATTTTTCTTATTTCGAAAGTCTGAGTATAAAAGAAGGAGAGAAGATCAAAAAAGAGTCCAAAGTAAGTTTTGAAGAAAAGTTTGAAATAACTGAACTTTTAAATTGTCTGAAGTATTTATTATTTAAGAAAAAAGAAGATCCTGAAAAAATTGCAGATAAATTTTTAAAGCATGCACCAAACTATTCTGATAAATTAACTGATAAATATACATTTGCAGAATTTAGGGAGAGACTTAATCAGATTACAAATAGAAATAAAGTTGATAAATTAGCCCGATTCTGGCTTGAACTATTAAATCAAAAAGAAGAATGGCAAAGAGCTAAATGCTTTGTTGTTAATAATCTTGAAACGGTAAAAGATCCCTGGTTAATATATTATTTTCTGGTTTCTTTAATAGATCTAATAGATCGAGGTTGTTTGTTAGAAAATGAGATTGAAAATATCAATGATAAATTAGAAGGGATTAAAAAGAAAGAAGATCCTTTAATTAAAGAAGCTTTAATATTATGGTATAATAAAATAGAGTAAACAAAAAAATCCCCGCTTTCAAGCGGGGATAGTATGTTTTTATATATTTTTATTAGAAAGAATAGCCAAATCCTAATTTAAATTTGTTCATTTCAGAAGTAATACCATTTACAGAAGCTCTAATATCAATATTTTCTGGGAGGTCATAAATAGCTCCCGCTTCATACATTAGAGCTAGATCATCATCTGGAATCACCAGGCCGAGTTCTCCTGCTATTCTTAAATTATCGGCAGCAGGAAAAGAAGTATTTAAGCCGAGAAAGACTGATTTATTGACAACATAACCACCAGTAAGTCCAAATTCTGGACTTAGTTGATATTTTAAACCAAGCCGGGAATAAGGATCTCCTATTTCCCCAAATATTCCTATATTATCAGTGATACCAAAATCTCCAGCAATAGAAAATCCAGAATCAGCCCGAGGGACTACAAGGTTAACCATGAAATGTCCCTGTCCTTCATTTACTGCTGGCTCAATTAGTGCTTGAGTTGAGGTTGAAAAAGTTAAAAGAAATGCCAAAACTAAGATTAATGTTAAGTATTTTTTCATTTTATAGATACCTCCTTATTGATGTCAATATATTATTCTATAAAAAAATCACTTTTCCTTTATTTTTAATAAATTTTTCTAGGAGGCTCCAATATGAGGTTAGCAATTATAATAATTATTGTGGCAGGTTTAATGTTAGGTGCTGGTTATTTTCTTGCTGAATTCATTTACCCATTACCGGCAGATGTTGCTGAAGAATATCTTGATTCTTTAATAGCTGAAGATTTTAATAGAATGATTGAATTACACCATTCAGAATTTGAAGAGCCTTCAATTGATAATTTAGCTAATGCGTTTTCAGATTTTAGTGATAATTTTAATTTATTAGAGATTGAACTACTAAAGTTTGAAAATATAGAGGAATCTCTTTTTGAAGCTGATTATCAAATTGAGATTATTTATACCAGTGAATATTTTGAAGACATAAATATTGATTTCGTAATGGAACTATCTAGAGATGGGATTTTGGACTGGAAGATACACTGGAATGATCACTTTCCATTACCTGAATATGGTATAGAAGCTAATTATGATAGAAGGAGATTATATCCTGAAAGAGGAAGTATATATGATAGGAGCGGAGAGTTATTGGCAGGTGGAGGCTCTGTAATAAATGTTGGGATTCAGCCAGGTAGAGTTGAAGATCCAGATCTTTTACATGATACCCTGTATGAAGAACTAGGTCTCACAGAGGAATATTTAACAGGAGAATATCAGGCTGCTGGTGTGGAGGATCACTGGTTTGTACCTGTAGCAACTATTTCTGAAACAGAGTTTGCTGAACTGGATCCAATTCTTCGCCCAATTCCTGGTATTTTCTTTAGGAGACAGGATAGCAGGGTATACCCATATGATAAAACAGCTGGACATATTACAGGTTATTTAGGAGAGGTAACTTCAGAAATGATTGATAGCTATCCTGAAAGAGATTATCAGGCAGGTGAAAGAGTTGGTAGAAGTGGTCTGGAAATTGGCCAGGAAGAAATTCTTAGAGGTAAGCCAGGATATGAGTTTTATATAGAAAGAGATGGAGATAGGGAACTATTAAGACAATTATCACCGGTTCATGGTGAAGATGTTAATATCTCACTAGATGTGTCATTGCAGGAAGAAGCGGTAGATTTATTGGCAGGGGAAAGAGCTTCATTTGTCTTATTAGATGCAAATTCTGGTGAAATCATTGTTCTTGCATCAACTCCTGGGTTTGATCCTAATGAGTTTGTTCAAGGAATTAGTAGTTCTAGATGGTCACAATTAACAACTGACCCAGATAGGCCATTATTTAATCGAGCAATTCAGGGTAGATATCCACCAGGCTCCACTTTTAAAGTTTTAACTGCAGCAGCAGCCTTAAATGAAGGTATCTATAATTTAGATAGTGACTTTGATGATGATGGTCAACTTACTGTTGAAGGAAATATAATCAGGAATTTTGAAGGAGAAGTATTTGGGCAGCATACTTTAGAAGATGCCATTGTTCGTTCTATAAATACTACAATGGCAAAAGTTGGCCTGGAATTAGGAGCTGAAGGACTGGAAGATTATTTTAATGCATTAAGTTTATCTTTAACTCCAGATCTTGGACTGCCTTTGCAGGCAGGTCAAATTGGGAACCCAGGCAGAAGCCAGGTTGGTCTGGCCTGGTCAGCTATTGGTCAGGATCAAGTTCTGATAACACCACTTCATATGGCTAAATTGTTCACCCCTTTTGCAAATAATGGATATGCTCCAGAAGTTAGTTTGCAAATTGATGATTATGGTTATCAGCAGGAACAGGTTTTAGCTGAAGAGACTGTTAATAGCCTAAGGGAGTCTTTAAGAAAAGTAGTAACAGAAGGTACAGGCCAGTCATTAAATTTAGATAATTATAATATTTATGGGAAAACTGGTACAGCTGAAATAACTGGCAGAGATCCTCATGCCTGGTTTGGAGGTTTTATAGAAGATTTTCAGTATAGGGATTTAGCCTTTGCTCTATTAGTTGAAGAAGGTGGTGTAGGAGGCCGTGTTGCTGCTCCGCTGGTTAGAGAATTTTTCGAAAGAATTATTGAAACTGATTTAATAGAAGAAATGGAAGAATTAGATTAAAATACTTTTAAGGAGAGTGAGAGAAATGGCAAAGATAATTGTACCACTGGCCCGGGGATTTGAAGAGATTGAAGCAGTAACTGTAATTGATCTTTTAAGAAGAGCAGATATTGAAGTTGTTGTGGCAGGTCTTACAGAGACAGATATTATGGGAGCACATGGATTAATTATTCAGGCAGACCAGCGCTTTAAAAATATTAATTGGCGAGTATTTGATGGTATTGTGTTACCAGGTGGTATGCCAGGGTCAGAGAATCTAAGGCAGGACAAAAATATTATCTCTTTAATTCGAGAATTTGATGCCAGAGATAAACTTGTTGCTGCAATCTGCGCGGCTCCAATCGTTTTAAAAGGGGCAGGAATATTAGATGGCAAGAAATTAACTTCTTATCCTGAATTTGCAGATGAATTTGTCAGATATGATTATCTTGAAGATCCTGTTGTAGTTGATGGTAATATAATAACATCCAGGGGACCAGGAACAGCCATGAATTTTGCTCTGACAATTATTGAATACTTAAAAGGCGAAGAAGAGAGAATTGAGCAGGAGGATAATTTATTATATAATATTTAAATATAAATAACCTCTATCCTTTT
>SL_8KL_010_SEDDRAFT_10001986_pt1 | contig 17621 bp, 20 predicted proteins | sample SodLakKL_010_SED_4_FD_11160 | JGI IMG/M metagenome (IMG submission 11160)
TTCCTTGGAATTGGAACTATGACCGATTTTTCTCCTCTTTTAGCGAATCCTAAGACTTTTCTTTTAGGAGCGGCTGCACAGTTGGGTATATTTTTGGCTTTAGGCTTGGCTATAATAATAGGTTTTGACCTTAACGCGGCAGCTTCGATAGGAATCATAGGTGGTGCTGACGGCCCGACGGCGATTTATGCCGCTACGCAATTAGTGGGAGAACGACCAGAAATAATTGCTGCGGTGACAGTTTCTGCTTACTCATACATGGCTTTGGTACCAATAATCCAACCGCCCATAATCAAAGCATTAACTACTAAAGAACAGCGTAAGATCCAGATGGGAAAGATGAGGAAAGTCAGCAAACTTGAAAAGATCGTCTTTCCTATTGGAGTCACTATCATTGTGGGACTTATAGTTCCCTCTGCTCTTCCTTTAGTAGGTATGCTGATGCTTGGTAACCTTTTCCAGACGTCTGGGGTCATGGATCGGTTATCTGATACAGGCGGAAATGCCTTGATGGATATAGCTACCATAATGCTTGGACTCGGTGTTGGTTTTTTGATGACAGGTAATACCTTCCTAAGATTTGAAACGGTTAAGATACTGCTCTTGGGTGTTTTCGCATTCGCAACAGCTACTGCAGGAGGCACACTATTTGGCCAGATATACTACAAGATATCCAAAGGTAAGATAAACCCGATGATAGGAGCCGCTGGGGTTTCTGCAGTTCCCATGGCTTCCAGAGTAGTTCAAAAGATGGGACAGAAAGAAGACGCAGGAAGCCATCTCTTGATGCATGCGATGGGGCCGAATGTAGCTGGTGTAATAGGTTCTGCTACAGCTGCAGGAATATTGATAGGATTGTTAGCGTGATAATATGGAAAGCGAATTTGTAAAAAAAGGAGAAGAAAAAAAGAGGGAGGAGGTCAACGGCAAAATATTCCGTCTGATGCAGAAATCAAGTGAGATGGAAGCTATAATCGCAGAATTGGAAGTAGATGCGGAATCGGACGAATACTGTCACGAGGGTGAGGAGATACATTTGGTCTTGACCGGAAAGATCGAGTATTTTGTTGGTGAAGAAGTCTATGAGATGGAAGAAGGAGATACCCTTTGGCATCCATCTGATATACCTCATCATGCCGAGAATGTCGGTGATGAAAAAGCTTCTTATGTTACAGTAAGCTCACCTCCCACTTTCATGTGAGGGAAGACCATAAAGATATACAGACTCGAAAAAACATCTTCCACCAATGAATTAGCTAAAACTTTGTATGAGAGAGAGAGTGAGGACTTTGTAGTCCAGGCAGATAAGCAGACTTCAGGTAAGGGTAGAAAGAACCGTTCCTGGGAATCCCCTCCCGGAAATCTTTATTTTTCGCTATGTACAGAGAAAACATCTCTCTTACCTTTACGAGCATCGGTGGCAGTAGCTCAGTCATTAGAAGATATAGGTATTTCACCTTCACTCAAATGGCCTAACGATGTTATCGTGGATGAAAAAAAGATATGTGGTATATTAACAGAAGTTATAGATGGTAACGGAATTATAGGTATAGGATTGAACGTCAGGTCAGCACCGATAGAGGGTAGTATATGCATTTCAGATTTACTAGATACCGAAGTTTCTCTGGATAAACTGATGAAAGAGATCCTATCCAATTTTTATGACATAAAAGATGTATTAAAGACATACAGAAATTATTCTTCAACTTTAGGTGAAAAAGTGAAGATAAAAACGGTTAACGGCGATTTTAAAGGCATAGTTGCAGATATAGACGAAAAGGGCAGACTTGTACTTGAAAGCGGTAAAAAATTCATCTCAGGAGACGTGATCCATCTCAGAGAAGATACGATATGAATTATAAATCTAGTCAATATTTATTAAATCAATTTCCTCTTTATGTTCGTCTATCTGAAGCTTGATGCTGCCTAAACCCTTTTTATCGATACAATAACCTTCGACGAATTCGTTCAACGTCAACATTTGGGAGTCATACTTTGGAAATAAAGATGACTCGAGCGCTTTTTCGACACCGTAAGGTAGACCGTCGGAACCAAATAGAAGGTCTTTACCCGGGACATAACCAATATCGTCGATCAACATCCTGAAAGGATTGTTCATCTTGAGATAGCTCTCTGGTAACCTGTCTGAATAATTGACAGAGTCTATGCTAAAATTAGGCTGCATACTTAAAATGATCCCGAGCTGTTTAGCTTCCTCAGCAGTTTTCCGACTGATGAATTGTGCGTGTTCTATACGTGTTTTTGGTAATTCCAAATCATCCTTTTCCATTTTTGCTAGAGTTTTGACTATCATATCGATGGCTCTGTCGCCTATAGCATGTATAGATACACTGTCTTTTTCTATTTCTACTAAAGTTTCTCTTAACTCTTCTTTCTCATAAATCAAAACACCATTACTTCCATCCATATACGATTTTTTTATAGCAGCGGTTCTAGGACCTAACGCTCCATCTGCGAACAGCTTGATCCCCTCAACCTCTTTTTTAGCTTCATTACTCAATTGATCGAAAGTTTCAATATCTGCCCAGAACTTTGTTCTTTTCTTAAAACCTAAGTTTTTAAAAATTTCAAGAACTTTTTCTGAAGGTAATAGCATATCATCGGTTTTGTAGATACCTGTCTCGAGGAGAAGATCGTAAGTATCTTGAATTTTAGATTCTGTTATACCTTCGATTTTCATCATGATCTTGGAGACTTTAAGTAGATTTTGTTCAACCCACTCAGTATCATCCATTTTTCTGATTATTTCAGGATTTTCAAATTCTTCTTTAAATATATTTTCAGCTTTCTCATTAAATATAAGGCCATGTCCGGAGATATTCCAGATAAATACCGGGGGCATCTTTTCAAGTTCTTTGGCCCCAAAACTATAGTATGAATCGTTCCATCCCTGAACCACATTTAATTTCTCTTTAGAACAATTCTCCATCACCATCGAGATGGCTTTTTCCTTTCCTTTTACTTCCGAAAGGTCTACACAATCACGATAAGCCGCGCGCCCGCTCACATGGGCATGATGATCATGGAGTAGAGGTATAGTTCTTTTCTTCTGCATGATTAATCCTCAACATTGAGAAAACTAACAAAGGATATATTAAAGATTTGTAGTGTAAAAAGCTTTATGAGTGCGAAATTAAGTACTCCTTCTATAGAAGAATACGAAAGGATTCTCGAACTCTGGGATGAAGCAGGACTTCCATACAAACCAGAGGGAAGAGACACTAGAGAAAATATAAAGAGAGAACTTGAAGAACAGCCTGAGTACTGGATCGGCGCCTATGAAGAAGGAAAGCTGGTGGGTATTGTTTTTGGCACCGATGACGGAAGGAAAGGATGGATCAATCGTTTAGCGGTAGCAGAAAAGTATAGAGGTCAAGGTATAGGAAGAGATTTGGTCGAAAAACTTGAACGAATATTCGAAGATAGAGGTTTCAAAATATGGGCAGTTCTTATAGAACCGGACAATCCAGAGGCGATGGATTTCTTTGAATATCTAGGCTTTGAAGATGCGAATATAAAATACTATTCTAAGAGAGAGAGCGAGAAAGTTTAACTCTTCAGCCGGTCTTGATCATCCAACTCCTTTAAAGAGGCTTTTTCCGGCTCTTTCACTGTGAAATTTATGAAAATTACTCCTCCGAGACCGACTATCATAGCTACGAAGAACGGCCATCTTAGTCCCATCAAATCTGCTACGGATCCTCCTATAAAGGATCCTGTTGCGAATGCAGCGTTCTGAGCGAAGTTGTAGACTCCCATCATCTTCCCCCTGTGCTCTATTGAAGATAGAGAAGACACGAAAGCGGGAAAAGAAGGTCTCGCCAAAGCTCTACCTACTGTATACATACCGACAGCGAATAATAAGAATAGGAAGCCGGTAGAGAAGCCGATAAAGCCGGAGAACAAGGCTGAAAGACCCACGCCTGATATAATCAACTTCTTTCTACCTATCCTGTCCGAAAGACTGCCTGCAGGGAACATTATCATGACCTGAACAACACCTATCAGAGTGAACACCAAAGAGATTTGAAATTCAGTAAGTAGCAGTATCTCGTCTCCGAATAAAGAAAGCATAGACCANACCATGGCAAGACCGAAGAAAACTGTGAATGAGCCCACGGTGAGGCCCAAGAACAACTTNGGGAAAGGGGTGATCATTTTGATATAGTTCCATATGGCCAAGAAAAATTTAGCAGGAGCCTTCAATATGTTTTTTAAACTCAATCTCCACTTCCTGTAATCCAAGAATGATGGATAACTCCTTTTCTTTTCGTTTATCCCTTTTGCTTTAGAACCTTCGTATGACTCTTTAACACCTAGGAATAAAAGTAGTCCGCTCAAAGCAGCTAGACCAGAAGTGAAGAAAAAGGGAACTGAAAGTGAATAGTAAGTAGCGATCATACCTCCTAACAAAGGACCGAACGCGTTACCGCTGGCGAAGGACATGGAATAGAGACCCATTGCCTTTCCTCTATCTTCTTCTTTTACTATATCACCGATATAAGTCATAGCGATGGGCCAGACGAGACCTGAAGCTGCTCCTTGACCCCCTCTATAGATGAACAATTCAGGTAAGGTGCGAGCCAATCCGAACATAGCCATAACTATCATGTAGGCGAACATCCCTCCGACCATTATCGGTTTCCTACCGTAGGTATCGGCGAGTTTTCCACCTAACGGAGCTACAAAGATCTTTACTATAGAGAAGACTCCTAGCATCAGTCCTATCTGCGTCTTCGTAGCACCGAATTCAGAAGCGTAGATAGGAAGAAAAGGCATCACAAGTCCGAATCCGATCATGCTCACGAAGACAGCAAATATCAAAATCAGAAGCTCCTTGTACTTCAACACTATCCTGAGATCAGATAGAACGCTTCTGAGACCAAAAGGCTCCTGCTCGTCGTTCGCCATCTTTATTTACGATTAAAATGATTTACTTAAACGTTTGCATTATGATACAAACAAGATTTTCATACATCCTTTTCTTAGGTATATCTATGAACGAAAAACTTGACATTGTGAACGAAGAAGATGAGATTGTTGATGTAAAAACTAGAAAAGAAGCTCACGACCGAAAATTGAGGCATAGGAGCGTGATGTTCTTTGTTTTCAACTACCATGGAAAGTTTTTGATGACTCAACGTAGTGGAGATAAAAGATTTTATCCTAGACACTGGAGCGTTGTGTTAGGAGGGCACGTCACATCAGGTCTCAGCTATGAAGAGGCGTTAGAGAAAGAGATGGAAGAGGAAATAGGCCTCGTAGGTGATTACGAAGAAATAGGATCATTCACCAAAGATATAGAGGAAGAAAATGAGAATGTGAGGTTATACAAAGTAGAAGTAAATCCGGAAGATATAGAATTGTCTCCTGTTGAGTTCGAAAGAGCCCGGTTTGTCAGTCTAGATGAAGTAGAGGAAGAATTGAAAGATAAAAATGTACTTCCAGAGACTGAGCAAGTTCTAGAACTCTTGAAGGATCATATGTTTTAGGATAGTAAATGAGTTTTTGATTTAGTTATCCTTCGTGGATAGTGAAGAAAAGGCGAAAATATATAATACATCTTCTCATCCTCATTTGGAACGATGGCTGAAAGACTTGAGGACGTTAAACCAACTAGGATGGAACTCCTCCGGATCAGGAAGAGGAAGGTCCTGGCTGAGAACGGACACGATCTTCTCAGTGAGAAAAAAGACGCATTGATAAACGAATTTTTCAAAATAGTTGATAAGAGGAGAGAACTTAGAGAGAAGTTAGAAGATATTCTCGAGAAAAGTTTTGATAGTCTGATCGAAGCCCAGATGGTTATGGGTAGCGCGGAGATAGAATCTATAGCTCATGGGGCTAAAAAGATGGACGGATTAGAGATCGATTCGGATAATATCATGGGAGTCAAGGTCCCAAAATTACAGCCAGATATCTCGGAAGAAAAGTTCTATGGTTATACTGAAACTTCTGTAAGGTTAGATGAAGCCGTCGAAAATTTCAGAGAGGCTCTGCAAATATCTCTTGAATTGGCAGAAGTTGAAGGAAAATTGAACAGATTATCAGAGGAGATCGAGAAGGCAAAGCGTAGAGTGAACGCTCTAGAGTACATATACATACCAAAGCTTGAAGCTACCATTAAATATATCGAACGACAGTTAGAGGAAAGAGAGAGGGAAGATTTCTTCCGTAGAAAGAAAATAAAATCCATGATGGATGAAGAATCTTGAACAGCCGGTGATAGGCTGAAAGAGCTTATAGAAAAATATTTCGACACTTCTGAGAAAAAAGCAAAGCTGTATCTCTTGCTCACTATAGGTCAGATATGGGCAACTATAGCTATAATTGTAGGTTTTATCGTATTCGCGTATTTTTTATTAAGGAATCTAGGTATATTAANAGTGATGATATGACAGATGTAGACCTTTTGATTAAGAACATAGCTGAGTTACATACCCTTCAGGGGCCTGATAGGCCTAGGAAGGGNGATGAAATGAAAGACACGGGTAAAATAGAGGATGGTGCTCTCGCTGTAAAGGGCGATAAAATAATTGCTGTAGGATTTTCGGATGAGATCGAAAGTGCTTACGAAGCAAATGAAGAGATCGATGCCTCAGGCAAGACAGTAATACCTGGATTCGTCGATCCTCACACACATCTTGTATTTGCGGGTTCGAGGGAAGACGAGTTGGTTATGAAGATAGAGGGTAAAAGTTACATGGAGATATTGGAAGAAGGTGGTGGCATACTCAACACCGTTAGATCGACTAGAGAAGCTTCTAAAAAGGTATTGAAAGAGCAGTCTTTGAAAAGATTGGACAGGATGCTTTACAGCGGGACTACTACGGTGGAGGCAAAGAGCGGTTACGGACTCGACAAAGAAAATGAGATAAAATCGTTGGAAGTGATAAGGGAACTAGATAATGAACACCCTGTCGATTTGATACCCACATATCTAGGGGCGCATTCTCTCCCTCCAGAATTCAATAGATCGAGTGATTACATCGATTTTTGTATAGAAGAGGTCTTACCGGAAATTATTAAGAGAGATCTTGCAGAATATTGTGACGTTTTCTGTGAGAAAGGTGTTTTTTCTGCAGAGGAGAGTAGAAAACTACTAGAGGTGGCGAAAGAAAACGGATTGAAACCTCGAGTTCACGCGGACGAAATAGAAAATATAGGATGCAGCAGTATGGCTTCGGAGATAGGAGCGATTTCAGCGGAACACCTTGTCAAAACCAGCGATAGAGACATAGAGAAGATGGCTGGATCTGGAACTATTGGCATCCTGCTTCCGGGCACACCATTCATGCTGATGGATGATGAGTATTCTCCGGCTAGGAAGATGATCGAGAAAGATATGGCTTTAGCTCTAGCTACCGATCTAAATCCAAATTGTTGGACTGAAAATATGCAATCTGTGATCACTTTAGCCTGTCTACAGATGAAGATGACTCCAAGCGAAGCTTTGACCGCTTCAACTTTCAATGCTGCTAGGGCTCTAGAAAGAAAAGACATCGGTATTCTAGAAGAAGGTAAAATAGCGGATTTTTTGATACTAGACGTACCCAATCATATGCACATCCCTTACCGATTTGGTGTCAATCTTGTCGAAAGAGTGTATAAATCTGGGAAGAAAATCGATGGTAAGACCTGAACTGCCAAAAGATTATTAAGCTCTAATATTATAGTTTAATGAGTTGGTCTGATACATGGAAAAAAGTGGGGAAAGGTCCCTATTGGGTATCATAAACGAAAAGGCAAGAAAAGTCAGAAGATCACGTTATTCTATTCCAATCTATATACTGACCGTATTTTTTGCTTCGATATGGCTCATCCTCATCAATCCATGTTTGATGAATATTTTGCTCCCTATTCTTGCTATCCTTGTACCTTATAAACTCTACGATGAGAACAGTTTAAAGAAATTGTTGGTTGTGGGCATAACCGCGATAATTCTCCTCGCCTTTACAATGGGGTCTTATCATGTTGGCATCCTTTATGATCAACCAGCTAGGCAACTTCGTTCCGGACCCGGAGCCCTTCAGAATGGCACTATCGATAGGATTTATGGAGATTCAAATACTGAATTCAGATTCACTGTTGAGGTTAACCTTACTAAAGTTGGAGCGGCTAGGGAGGATATAACTCTATATGCCAATATCTCCTATGCCGAGGCGGAAGGTATCAGACGAGAAGATTATGAAGGGTACGAGATGAGTCCGGTCAATGATAATGATGATGAAAACGATATCATGAAATATGAAGTTGTAGTTAGTGGTCTTCCAGAAAGACTATTTAATCACTATTTTTCTCTGAGAAAAGACGTTCCTATAGAAGAAGGTGATTTTTCATGGGAAAGAACTTCTTTGGGTTTTGGTCCGGTAACTCTTGAGAGAAGAACAGCCTTGGGTATGATTACCCTACAGCAGAGCTTTTCTACTTCTGTTATCTTTTTACTCGGAGTGGGTCTCTTGTGGTTGAAAAAACGTATGGATAAAAGCATTGTTGAGAGTACTGAGGGGTTGGAAGAGAAAGAGGAGGGATTGGAGGATTACTGTCCTGATTGTGGACACCTTTTAGAAGGTAAAAAGGAATGTGATAGATGTGGTTGGATAAAAGAGCCTGAAGATGAGATGTATGACGATGAGGGCGAGCCGGGTTAAAGAAAACATTTGAGAAAAAAGTTAAAACCTATTACCCACTTTTCTGATATAAAATAGGAGTTGATAATATATGGAATTGGAGAGAGTGAAGGTAGAAAAAGATGAAGAAACTAACGTGATAATAGGCCAGAGCCATTTTATAAAGACTGTTGAAGATATATATGAAGCGATGGTGAATTCAGTACCTGACATAAGATTTGGTCTAGCCTTTTGTGAAGCCTCTGGAGACAGATTTATCAGGTATGATGGAACAGATGAAGATCTCGAAGATTTAGCTGTGAAGAACGCTGAAAATATAAATGCTGGACATTTTTTCATACTGATGATGGAAGACGCTTTTCCAATAAATGTGATGCAGTCTTTGAAGGAAGTTCCTGAAGTATGCAGGATCTATTGTGCGACCGCTAATCCATTGGAAGTTATAGTAGCTGATGCTGAAAGCGGTAGAGGCATATTAGGAGTGATCGACGGCAAACCTACGGTTCAAGTTGAAAGCGAGGAAGACAAGGAATGGAGAAAGGAATTTTTACAGAAGATCGGTTATAAACGCTAAGCACCAAACTTTTCCGTCCGATCGGCAAGGTCCTTCAAGATATTCAAGAGATCACCACCTTTAATTCTATTTATAGCTCCTTTACTACAGGCTCTTTCATTGAATTTATCGACATCATCTGTTCTAACATCTTCGCCCCAGATGGTGAGAGGTAATGGGTCTCCACTGTGATCCTTGATAGTTACAGGAGTTGAATGATCTCCAGTTATAGCTACATATGTCTCTTCAATTTCATTCAAACGATCTAGTGAAGAATCTATCTTTTCAATGAAGTCTATCTTTTCTTCAGATAAACCGTCATGACCGGAAAGATCACAACCTTTGATATTCACGAGCATAAAATCGTATTTCTTCAGCGCTTCTACTGTAGCATCTATTACGGCCTTAGGGTCTGTATCTAAACCACCGGTAGCTTCCTTCACTTCTAAGANATTCATCCCCGCTANGGAGCAAACTCCTTGGACCAAAGGTATTCCTGATATAGCTCCTGAAATTAGACCGTGTTTGTACTCAATATTATCCAAGTTGGGTACTTTTCCCCCTCCTCGAGGAAGAATGATGTTTGCCGGTAACTCACCTTTTTCTTTTCTATCACGGTTGACAGAATGATCTGAAAGAACGTCGATGGATTTTTTCATGAAATCATTCAGTATTTTTGCAGTTTTCTTATTTTCCGCTGAATCTTCCAGCGGTTCTGCTTGATGGAATTCAGTGCCCACGTCATGAGGATCTATATCGCTTACCATACCTCCCAGTCCTTCTCCCTTGAGAACTAAAACAGCTCTATGTTCGACGGCTTTTTCAAACTCAAAATCGACATCGAGGTCTATAGTTTGGATTGCTCTCGCTAACTCTTCNGTCCTTTCTTTTATTCTNCCAGCCCTTCTATCAATTATCTTTCCTTGTTCTAAAGTCGCAAAATTGCATCTAAAGGCAACGTCTTCTGGATCTAGTTCCATACCTATTCCAGCTGCTTCGAAAGGACCTCTACCTCTGTATACTTCGTATGGATCGTAACCTAATAAGGCGAGATGACCAGTATCGCTGCCTGGTCTTATTCCGGGTGCAATCGTATCCATCAGGCCGTTTTGACCCTCCTCTGCAAATCTATCTAGATTTGGAGTTTTAGCTGCTTCGAGCGGAGTTTTCCCCCCTAATTTTTTTACCGATCTATCGCCAACACCGTCCAATATCAACATCAATATCTTACCAGACATAAATTACACCTCCAAATATAATAACAGAGATCGAAATCGCGAGAAGATTGACAAGGGACTTATTAAGGATTCCTCTCCTTTCCAATGTAGCCCCTAAAAAGCTGTCTAACTGACAGCTCAAAAATCCGATGAAAGAACCGAATAATATAATATTAGGTGGGAAAGTTACCATATCTGCAAAATAAAAGATGAGTTGAGCCATAAGAAAAGTATACACAGAGCCGATCATCGCCCAAAGTTCTCCATAGGCGGAAATCCCTCCGTTCGTACCGGGCTTTACTCTTTCAAATGTGGTGATAAGATAGACTTTTTTTGAAGCCATACCTATCTCAGAAGCGAGAGTATCTGAAGCTGCGGCCGCGATAGCTAAAACAAAGAGTGACACAGCAAAATTAGAGTTCAAAAATCCGTAATTTATCATATTACCCGAGTTGTAGAACAAAAGAACAATTACAGGTACAGTTCCGTTAGCCAATACATTTGTCCATCCTCTTTCGCCTTTAAAACCTTCCTGCATACCTCTTTCTTTCTTATAGTTGAATTTGTACTTTGTAGCGATAAAGGCACTTGCTAGGAACACTAGTAAGAGTATGATCAAAGCTAAACCTCCCTGAAGAGCTATAAAAAGGCCTATAAAGAAGGCCGTTATGGAACCATCTGCATTTAACAGTCCTTTATAATAAGTTATGAAGCCGAGGGCGAAACAGATGATAAACATTAGAGTGACCCTGAAAACAACCATTTTAATAAATTAAACTTCCGCAGGATATAAAACTTATGTTTTCCTTTAAGTACATCATGAAGGATGCAAGAAGAGCCTCTAAAACTTTCGATGCTATAGCTGAACATTTCGATAAAACTAGAAACCAACCTTGGAAAGAGGTTGTCAGGTTTTTAGGGAAATGTGAGGGTTCTCTTCTTGACTTGGGTTGCGGTAACGGTCGACATCTTTTGGAAGCGTTAGATAGAAATCTAAAAGTGTACGGCGTCGACGCTTCTACTGAACTGCTCCGTATCTGTAAACAAAAGGTAAAAGGAAAAGTAGAACTGATTAGAGCGGATGTGAAGTCTCTTCCATTTGAAGATAGATCGTTTGATAATATAATTTACATAGCGACCATCCATCATCTGAAACAGGGTCGTGTTGAAAGTTTGAAGGAGTCTCGAAGAGTTTTAGGAAACGCTGGTAAAATACTTGTTTCAAGTTGGGCTAGAGAACTGGATAGATGGGATCTCGAAGAGGAAGAAAAAGAAGTTATCGTACCCTGGCATAGAGAAGATGGAGAGATAATCGAGAGATTTTACCACTTATACCGACTGAAAGAACTACGAGACGAGGTAGATAACGCCGGGTTCAAAGTTATAAGGGCCTATCACTCAAGAGGTAATAACTACGTTGAAGCAGAAAAAGTTTGATATTATATTTCATAAGAGATGAACAAAAATTTATACTTTTACATTACTCAGGAAAGATATGCGGCGAGTAAGATTTAAAGATCCGGCTGGTTCTATAAGAATCGGTGAGTTTAAGGAAGATAGAGTAGAATTCGGTGGAAGAGAATACGATCTTAAAAGTATAGACATCTTACCTCCAGTCCAACCGACGAAGCTAGTCTGTATAGGATTGAACTATGAGGACCATGCGGAAGAAACAGGAAGAGAGATACCCGAAAGACCAAAGTTGTTTTTGAAACCCCCTAATGCACTTGCTGGGCATGAAGATACTATCAGTCTTTTTGAGGATAAAGAGAGGATCGATTATGAGGCGGAACTAGGTGTTGTTCTCCGTAAACAGTGTAAGAATGTTAAAAAAGAGAATGCGATGGACCATGTTATGGGCTTTACCTGTGTGAATGATATCTCTAATAGGGACGATCAGAGACAGGAGCAGAATTGGGTGAGGGGAAAGGCATTCGATAACGCCGCGCCGGTTGGCCCCGTTGTTGTTAGTCATGATGAAGTTCCTAAGGATGCTGAGATAAGAGCAGAAGTTAATGGAGAAATCAAACAAAGATCGACTATAGATCAACTTGCCTTTTCTATACCTGAACTTATTGAAGAGATCAGTAGTTATCTTACTCTTGAAAGAGGAGATATAATATCTACTGGAACTCCATCAGGAGTTGGTCCTATTAAAGATGGAGACGAGGTAGAAATAAAGATAGAAGGGATAGGAACGTTGAGAAATTATTTTGTTAAAGAACAAAAATGGAAGTGAAGAGGAATTTACTGGGCAAAATTTATAATATACTTATACTACCCTAAAATAGAAAATCCATGTCCGTTAAAGACCAAATCAAAAAACTAAAAGACGAAGAAGAAGTCGTTATAGTCGCACACAATTATCAGAAAGGAAATATTCAGGATATAGCTGATTTTGTGGGCGACTCTTTTGGATTGGCACAGAAAGTGAATGAATTAGATGTGGCTAATATTGTTTTCTGTGGTGTAGATTTCATGGCAGAGTCTGCTGCTATATTAAATCCTGAGAAAAAGATTATCCTTCCGGACTTAACAGCGGGATGTCCTATGGCGGAGATGGTAGATTTGGATGAGGTGCGGGGGTACAAAGAAAAAAATCCTGAAGCCGCTGTAGTTTCTTATGTGAATACTAATGCCGAAACCAAGGCGGAGTCCGACATCTGCTGTACTTCTTCTAATGCGTTAAAGATCGTGAAAAGTCTGAACAATGAAAAGGTTCTTTTCCTACCGGACAAAAATTTAGGCGATTACGTTAAAAGATTTGTGCAAGATAAGGACCTAGATGTTTGGGAAGGATATTGTGCTACCCATGACAACATCTTACCTGAAGACATGCGTGAATCCATAAAAAAACATCCTGAAGCTGAAGTCGTTGTGCATCCCGAATGCAGGCCAGAAGTGATTGACATGGCAGAATATGTAGAATCTACTGCTGGTATACTAGAGAGGGCGAGAAAAACTAGGACCGATAAGATGATCGTCGGCACCGAAAAGGAGATGGAATACAGATTGAAGAAGGAAATTCCAAATAAAGAATACTTTTTTCCAGGTGACCCTACGTGTACTAACATGAAGAAGATAACCCTGGAAAAGGTTTTAGAATCCATAAAAACCAAGCGTCCTCAAGTTGTTGTAGATAAAAAGATAGCAGAGAGAGCCCTGAAACCTTTGAAAAGGATGGTGGAGATCGGTCGCGGGTGATAGATGAAAAGCTATCTAGTATTTTTGCAATTGAATGAAATGCTGAAAATATGTAATTAGGGGATAGAAGAACTTACATATGGTATACAATATATATAGCACTTAAAAGGGATAATATATGAACGATATCAAAGTCAAAAAAGTGATCAGAAGGGCTGTAGAAGAAGACATTTGGGTAGGAGACATAACTACTGATAATATAATAGAAAAAAATAAGATGGGAAAGGGAGTGATAGTTGTAAAGGAGAAGGCCGTCATAGCAGGTTTAAAGGTGGCCGAGTTGGTATTCAGAGAGATTGATTCCGATTTGAAATTCGAGCACGTAAAAAATGATGGTGAACTAGTGAATGAGGGGGATAAGATAGCCGTAGTACAGGGAGATATCAGGTCAATACTCAAAGGTGAAAGACTCGCCTTGAACTTCCTTCAAAGGATGTCTGGTATAGCGACCAAAACGAGAAAATATGTGGATGAGATAAGTGAATATGATGTCAGGGTTGTGGATACTAGGAAAACTACTCCTACACTACGATACTTCGAAAAAAAGGCTGTTCGGGCGGGAGGAGGATACAATCATAGGATGGGACTTTATGATGGTGTTCTGATAAAAGACAATCACATAAAGTCAGCCGGTAGTATCGGTGAAGCGATCGAAAAAGCTAAAGAAAAAATACCGCATACGATAAAGATAGAAGTCGAAGTGGAGAGCATCAAAGGAGTGAAAGAGGCTCTAGAGAAAGAAGCAGATATAATCATGTTAGATAATATGAGTTCGGAAGAAATGAAAAGATCTGTCAAGATGATCGGAGATAGAGCTATATCGGAGGCCTCTGGAGGTATCACCCTTGAAAATATCGAAGAGGTAGCGAAGACTGGAGTTGATATTATATCCGTAGGGGCGTTGACTCACCAAATTGAATCTATAGATATAGGTTTAAATTTGAAATGAGATTAATTAGAAAAATCTAAAACTTTAGGAGATTAGAGAGTAAAATGGTGATAACGACATGAAGATAAGGACCTTGGGGTTCATTGCGATACTCATGGCCGCGATACTCATGGCTGTGTTGAGTATAGGTGTACCTTACACTCTACTTGGAGACATTGCTAGATTTTGGGCTAGTTACCTTTTTTGGACTGTTTTGACCTGTATAACTATAGTGATTGGATATCTTCACTTGAGAGATTGGAGTGATAAAAGATGAATCCAATCTACATCGCGATAGCGCTGGCAATCTGGTTTCTAGTTGGAGTAGTAATCGCCTATAAAGCTAGAGAGTACTTAGGAAAAGGTATGCCTGAGTTCTTTCTTGCGAATAGAAAGTTGAGCGGTTTCATATCTGGTATGACTTACAGCGCAACGACATTCAGTGCGTTCATGATGGTAGGTTTGGTTGGATTGACTTATAGTACAGGCGTAGGTGCTGTAGGCTTCGAGATGATCTATATCATATTTACTATCCTATTATTGATCATATTTGCACCACGGTTTTGGGTTGCGGGTAAAAAATACGATATAATAACTCCTCCTGAATTGATGGCTAAAAGATACAACAGTAAGTGGGTCGGCATCGTTTCATCAGTCATCTGTTTGACGATGTTGATACCGTACGCATCTGTCCAGATGATGGGTGTTGGATTTCTTTTAGAAGGTATGACTTCGGTTTCTATTCCTGCTTTCGAAGTTTTCGGCGTAACTATATCAAGCTTATATCTAATCGGCGTTTTATTAGTAGCGGGCTTCAGCGGCATAAGTGCTTTTTGGGCCGGTATGAGATCGGTTTCCTGGACCGATGCTTTTCAAGCAATTATCATGTTGGCGGCGAGCATCATCCTAGTCATTTTTGTCTTCTATCATTTTTTTGGAAGCCCCTCCGGATTCGTTACAGAGATTACTACCGAACATCCTCAACTACTTGAACTCAATTGGAATCTTCCGATGTTTATTGGATTGACTTTACCCTGGGCTTTTTTCGCTCTTACCAATCCGCAGGTATCCCAAAGAATGTTTGTTTCAGATTCAGTTAAGAGTATAAAACAGATGATAATTTACTTCTCCATATTCGCATTGATCTATACGGTGATCACGACGTTGTTAGGCCTCTCTATAGCTGGTACTGGACTTGAGGTGGCTGATCCTGATAGGGCGATGCCTGTACTTCTTGGTAATGTACCAATCATCCTTGCTTTGATCGTTTTCGTAAGTATATTCGCCGCTGCGACTTCGACCTTAAGTTCTGTAACTCTCACTTTAAGTTCTCTAGGTTCTAGAGATCTAGTAAAAAAGGTGAAACCGTCTATCTCTGAAAAACTAGAAGTGTATTCTGGCAAGATTATAATAATAATTATACTTCTATGTTGCATCGTATTCGCGAATCTGAGATTGGATATGATAGCAGTACTGTCGAGCATGGCTTCAGGAGGATTGTTAGTCATGGCTCCTACCATCATAGGTTCCTTTTTTTGGAAGAGGTCTACCACTGAAGCTGCTCTTGCTAGCATGGTCATAGGTGGTATTATCACCGCTACTTTATACATAGCAGGAGCTGCGTACTATCCCTTGGGTTGGTGGCCTTCGTTTTGGGGATTATTGATAACTGTTGCGATCTTCGTCATTGTTAGTTTGATCACTGAGCCTCCCGAGGGTACAGAGAAATTCCTTAACGAAGTAGAAGAAGGTGTAGAAGAATATGGTATGGTGTGAAAGTTCTGATTTCTATCGGTTTATCTTCATCAGCAGGTCACATGCAGGATTACTAAATTTTTTTTCTCATCTATGTGTTCGCCTACGAGTTCACCGGTCTTTTTTAATTCGTATTTAATATCCTTCTCTTCTAGATATTTTTCAGTCTCGGGAAGCAAGGATAACTTGCCATACTGGCCGGTCCCTACAACAATTTTATCGATTGATTCTAGCCTCATAGTTTCTACGTATTCCTCCATCTCATCTTTAGTAAATTTGTGACTAGTTCCGTGTTTCTCTTTAGTGATCCACTTTTTTCTTTCAATAATTTTGTTTGGAAAGATAACTACATCATGATCAAAAGTTTGACCATTCACAGTTACTTCTCCAAAGTCGGTACTCTCTATCTTCAACATGTTAAGTGAAATCCTCCGGCTATCTTCTTATCGCTTTTGATCAATTTATTATATCTGTCACAGGCTTTCATAGTTGGATATGATTCCACCCTAAACTCTAATTTTTTTAGTAGCTCAGATGGCACCTTCATCCGACCTGAATTTCCAGTTCCTAATATCAGGATATCTGGATCATAATCCAAAACTTTCTTAAGATCGTCTTTTATTACTCTATGCCCCGTTTCCCTCCACCATCCATCTATCACTTTCTCTCCAAGAAGTATTACATCATTGTTGTAATGTTCTCCATCTATCACGATCTTCCCGAAGGAGTAATCTTCTATTAAACTCATATTCTATTGTTTATTGGTGATAGATGATTTAAATATCTTTCCTACGCTTTTTGATTCCCTAGCAGATATATTTCAAGAAGAACTCAAAAAACGTAATTTTATTTATTAAGTTATAGAAAGATGATATGTTTTAGTATAACAGCGTAATAAAACATAAATAAGAGTTTAGGCATACCTAAATACAAGGTGAGAGCTCATGCAAAAAAAGCCATCTTTTTGGAAGCTAATACCTACTGTAATTGCATTTGTATTGATCTTCGGTTCCATCAGTATAATAGGGGTAGGCAATATATCAGGCTCAAGAGAAAATGAGATATCAGTGGGAGGTTTTGAATACAACGAACTATCAGAGGTTTACGTAGAAGTAGGGGACAACTATTTCGATCCCGACGAGATTGAAGTAGAACCTGGTCAAACAATCGTATTTGAAAACGTTGGTAATGTAGACCACACGGTTACTATTGAAGAAACTGAGTACGATGAAATTATCTCTCCCGGGGAGAATGTCACAGTTGTCATAGAAGAAGAGGGTGTTTATGACTTGGACTGTACATTCCATGTAGGT
>SL_8KL_010_SEDDRAFT_10001988_pt1 | contig 17614 bp, 15 predicted proteins | sample SodLakKL_010_SED_4_FD_11160 | JGI IMG/M metagenome (IMG submission 11160)
TATGGCCGGGGTTGATATATTGTGAAGGGTATGGTACTTTCATTTTGAGTACAGCTTAAGGAGGACATTATGGATATCGTTATTGTTGAATGGTTTCAAGGATTGCAAAACAGTTTTTTGGACGCTTTTTTTGGTATCATCACTGAATTTGGAGGCGATCTTGCGTTTCTAGTTATCGGAACTGTGTTGTTTTGGCTTTACGACAAGCGTTTCGCCTATCGGTTCATGGTTGTTTTTCTTTTCACGCTAGGCATTAACGACATATTGAAAAACATTATCCAACGCCCTCGTCCCTTTTCTGAAGGTGCGACATCCATTGGTGAAGAGACGTATGGGTTTGCAATGCCTAGCGCGCATTCCTCGAATGTTGGGATTATGGCGTTTGTTTTGAACGAACGTTTCGGGGCATGGAAAAAATGGGTTACGCCGGCCCTTTTTGGCGTCGCTTTGTTGGTGATGGTTTCTCGAGTTTATTTGGGTCAACATTACCTGACCGATGTTCTCGCCGGGTTTGCGCTTGCCGCAGTGGTGTATTACGCTATACGCTACCTCGGGCCGAAGCTTTCGATTGGCGGAACCACGATGGTTGGCATAGGCTTGGGCTTTCTTTTACTATTCATGGTGGTCTTCGCGATGTTTTATCAAACCTGGGACATCCCGGCCGATTCCTTTCGGAACCTATACATCGCGTTTGGTTCCATACTCGGATTGACTGTAGGGCATCGAATTGAGATGAAATATGTCGGTTGTCGCGAACGCGCCCCTTGGCGCATTCAAGTTTTGAAATACATCTTAGGACTCATAGTGGCTCTTTTGATTCAGGAAGGCTTGAAAGTAATCTTGCCTTATGGGCAAGCCGGGGAACTTATGACCGTTTTTCTTGATAGTGTGCGGTATTTCTTCTTAACGTTATGGCTGTCGCTTGGTGCGTTCGTTACTTTTAAAGCGCTCTTTAAAAAGCATGCGGCCTAAATATGTTTCAAAAAGCAAAAACGACAATTATTCAAAGGAGCAACCGTGTCTGCACGGTTGCTCCTTTTTTATGAGGCGAGATGAGGAAGTTTCGATTATGTAGAGTTCAAGATGTTGTATATTCTATCAGAGCGTTCATAGAAAGAGTCTAGTTGAGAAACCTTTTGCGAATCGAGCCATTCATCTGGAAAAGCGCTAATTCCTTTGAAGGCTCCTCCAATGGCTCCTACCATGGCTGCTATAGTGTCTGCATCGTCGTTTGTGTTTGTTGCGATATGTGTATCATCGCAACAGCATCATCGTCTACAAAATTGAGCATCCCATGGCATTTGGAATGCTTTAGGGTCGGCATGCTTTTAGTATCCTTAACAAACAAGAAGGGAATGATTCAATGAGCGTTGTGACCAAAGTCAACTCATAAACATATGTAATAAGACATAGAGGGGGGGATGATTTGTAGTCGATGGCAATTCATAGGATAGGTGACAGGCGAATATTTAAATAATGAATGATATGTAGGCAGTGGACACATCGCGGCTTTATGATTTGTATTTCATTCTGCATGATTGAAGGACGGTTGTTATTTTCAAGGGGTATGCTATTATAAAGGAGAGATTAATGGAAAGAAGGGGAATGCGCATGAAGAAGCCTATCCATTTGACGAAATTACTGTTAGTTCTTGTTTTTGTGTTCGCGCTTTTTGCATGCGAAGAGGAAAACGGATAGATTGATGAAAACGGAAACGCCACGAATGGCGAAGACAAGAACGACGTTGATGATGACGAAGAGGCGCTAAAATTTGATGTTGAAGACGAGGAGGCCACTTTAGTCGATTATAGTGGTGAGGCTACCGAGTTGGTTGTGCCCGAAACATACGACGGTTATCCGGTAGTGGCGATTGGCGACTATGCTTTTCACCTCAACCAAACGCTTGAGAAGATTGTTGTCGGTTCCAACGTTAAGACGGTCGGCGAAGGGGCCTTTATGAAAATGACCGATCTTAAGCATCTAGAATTCACTACCGGGACTGAAGAGCTTGGAGACAAAATCTTGTTTGGCGTTGACACGTTGGAGCATTTGACCATATCGAGCGAATGGCCCTATACGTTCGGCGATTACTTCCATACTTATCCGATAAGCGGGGATATACCGGATACACTGCACACCGTTGAGTATGCGGAGGTGCGGAGTTTATCGACGATGCGTTTTTCAAATGCCAGCATTTTCGACAAACAGAAGTGGATACTTTTGTGTTGGCGCAAGACCCAACGATCATTGAGGAGCGTATGTTCAGTGGCCTGAGTGCTCGTGAAATCGTCTTGCCCGACGGCCTGGAAATCATTGAAAACGGGGCTTTTAGAGGCTCGGACATCGAACATGTCCACATTCCGGCCAGTGTTGAAAAGATGGGAGATAGGAGCGCGGAAGATTCTGGCAATGGCGTGTTTAGGGGCTCTTCATTGAAAACCATAACCTTTGAAGAAGGAAGTCAATTGAAGGCGATTGAGCCATACACGTTCGCGGAAGCCCGTTTTTTGCAAAGTCTCCATATTCCCGATGGCGTTGAAGAGATAGGGTGGCGCGCTTTATATTACACTTCGGCAGAATTCCAAGAGCTCTATATACCTGAGACGGTCACCCGTGTTGATTCCTACATTATGCAATATTCGGGCACGGTCCTCACCGAACATGAAAGCCAACCCTCCGGATGGCATTTTAATTGGAACCATTGGGGCAATACGGTGGTCTGGGGTTATGAAAAGACCATCGACGATGGTGAGTTCCGCTATGCGGTGAGCAGTCTTGACACCGTTACATTCTTAGGGATTTCCGAACAAGTCGAAGAAGAACAGATCGACCTTGAAATACCGGCCTATATAGATGACAAACCGGTCGTTCAAATTGACAAAGGCGCGTTTAGAGACGATCCCCGAGTGCTTAGCGTTCACGTCCCGAAAACCGTGGAAAAAATCTGGAATCTGACTTTTTCGAACTTCGTGCCCAATCTTGAAGAGGTGACCTTCGAAGAGCCTTCACAACTAGAAATCATAAGGTTTCAAGCTTTCCATGGAATCTCTGCTACGAGCATTTACATTCCTTCAAGCGTTACAACCATCTTAGGTATTGCCTATACGGGGGCGGACTACTTGACCATTTATACAGCGCACGATGAAAAACCCGACGATTGGCATCATAGTTGGAAATCTGCAGACATACCGGTGTACTGGGGCGTAGAAGAGTATGGAGAAAAAGATGGCGTTGACTACGCGCTTACCCAAGACAATGAGGTTATTATCAGAGGTCAAAGCCGCGATTGCGATGCGGAGAATTTGACGATTCCCGATACCATCGATGGCAACCCGGTCACCACCATACAAGAATACGCTTTTAAAGACAATGAACAGCTTACCCGGATTTACATTCCGGATAGTGTGGAAGAAATTGGAACGCAAGCGTTTAAAGGCGCGAAAAATGTTGTGATTGATGCGCAAGCGGAGGAAAAACCGGATGCTTGGTATGAGGATTGGAACCCGCTTTCCAGACCGGTGAACTGGAGTGAAACAGAGTGAAATCGTTGTTTTGATGCGCACGCATCGCGACATTCCAATACCGTTTTGAATCACGAGATAGGCAGGCATAATCGTGGAATTATGCCTGCTTTTTTTTACGCGCATAGCATAGAGGTGCTAAGGGGCTTGGGATATATTCTTTTATGCATGGTGCACAATCAGTTATTCAATAATTGGTATATTGTGACCATTGTAGGCTTATGGTATCTGTGAGAGAATGAAAGCGCTTATCGAGATGCGGTGTCTTAACCCCCTACTTATGTTCATTTTACAAAATGATAGCGTTGTCCAAAAGCCACCGTTTCTTAAAAAGTGCAAAAATAAAAAGGAGGAAAAATCTTGGAAAAGAAAAAGACTTTTTTTCAGAAGGTTAGAGCTGCCGGTCCTGCGGCGGTCATAACCAGTGCGTTTGTCGGCCCTGGAACGATCACTACGGCTACTGCGGCCGGTGTAAATTTCGGATACGCTTTGCTATGGGCGGTCATCTTCTCCGGGTTTGCTTCGATTGTCATCATGAATATGGCTTCTCGTTTGGCAATCTTGGGCAAGAAGAACATTATCAATGCTGCGGTTGAGCTAGTTCCGGGCAGTCAAGCTTGGAAGTTTTTCGCCTTAGGCCTCATTGCGCTAGTTGCCGCACTAACGGGCTTTGGCTTTGAAGCCGGCAACTTGATTGGCGCGACCGTAGGTTTTGAAGACATTGTTGGAGCGCCACAATGGCTGGCGGCCTTCCTTATGGGTTCAGTCGCTATGGCGGCCGTTATTTTCAGTACTCCGAGAATCGTTGAATTGATTATGAAAACCTTCGTCGCCGTGATGGGTGTCGTCTTTGTCGTTACCGCCATCATCGTTCGCCCCTCCATTACCGGCATTCTTCGCGGACTCATCCCAACCACACCAGAAGGCAGCCTTGTTACAACCATTGCGTTGATTGGTACAACCATCATCGCCATCAACATTGTTTACCATTCAGTGGCCAGTGCTGAAAAATGGGGCGGAGACGAAGATCTTGAAGATTCCTATTTCGACACCAAGATGAACGTATCGCTCGGCGTGGTCATGACTCTTGGTTTGATCATCGCTACCTCGGCCACTTTGTTTGACACAGGCACCGAAGTCGATAGCCCTATCGTCTTTGCACAGGCTCTTGACGCGACCCTTGGCGGAGGCGCAAGAATGTTTGCCGCGTTTGGCTTAGTGCTTGCCGGTCTATCGAGCGCCATCGCCACACCATACATGGTCGGCGTCATCTGGTCTCGCGTTTTCAAGTGGGACCTTGTCAACGACTGGCGTCCCAAAACCGCCGCCGGTGTTGTCGTGGTCTTTGGTACCATTCTTGCTATGTTCGGCACAGCGCCTGTTCCTATTATCCTGTTCGCCCAAGCCGTTAGCGGTTTCTTCTTGCCGTTCGTCGCGATTCTCTTCGTGCTTGCGACCAACAGCAAAAAACTTGGCGAATTCCGCAACAACCGCTTGCAAAACGTTATCGGAACAATCATGGTAATCGTCATGTTCTTGCTTGGATTCAGAACGCTTTGGAACGTATTCTCCACATTGATTTCGTAACACAAACCCCATTGTTACCATAAAAGCGTTGCTAAGTTGGCATGAATGCTGATTATCAACGCTTTTTCTTTAACCGAATTGCCTAGGAGGCTATATGAAAAACAATCAATTGTTGAACAATAAAAAATTGAAAGTGAGCCAAGAGACTCCCTACGATGCCTTGCAGGCCTTCGTTCGTGAGAATCACATTGCGCTTAAAGGTTCAGAAAAGGGACCGTTGCAAGGTCTCTCCTTTGCCATTAAAGACGTTTTCATGGTTCGAGGAAGCACATACGGAAATGGGCATCCCGACTGGTTGAAGACCCACGGACCGGATCCTTACACGGCCGTTTCGGTGCTTAAACTGCTTGACCATGGAGCCGACATGGTCGGCAAAACGGTTTGTGACGAACTATGCTTTTCCATTAGCGGTGAAAACTGGAATTACGGGTCTCCTTTGAACCCCCACGACATCCGTCGTTATGCCGGCGGTTCCTCAAGCGGCAGCGGCGCGGCGACGGCCGGAGGGTTGGTGGATTTCGCCACCGGAAGCGATTGTCTCGGGTCGGTCAGGGTCCCCGCGTCTTACAATGGTCTTTTGGGTATGCGCCCGACTTATAAGCGCGTCGACAACGATGGCGAAGCACCGTACTGTGAAAGCATGGACGTATTAGGATATGTCGCAAAAGAACCGGAAGTCTTCAAAAAAGTCTCGCAAGTCTTACTTGGCGAGGATACTAAGAAGACGCCGTTCAAGCAAGTCTATATTGCGAAAGACTGTTTCGACGGCGTGGACGATGATGTGGCCGAAACGTTGAAACCGGCCGTTGAGCATGTGAAAAAGCACGTCGGTCCCGCAAAAGAAGTGGTTGTGGCCGAAGAAGGTTTGGACAAATGGATTGAAATTTTCAAAATCGTTCAAGGCTACGAAGTGTTTGAAAGCTATGGAGGATGGTTGGACAAATACAAACCGCGCTTGTCAAGAGGCCCAAAAGAGCGTCTTGAATGGGCCGGAACCATTACGCGTCCCGCTTATTTAAAGCACAAGGCAAAACGCGAAAAATTGATGGAACGATTCTTGAACTTTTTGCCGGAAGATGCGGTGTTGGTTTTGCCGACGGCGGCTTCGGTGGCTCCGCTTAGAACCGAATCCTTAGAAGAAATCAACCGCGTCAGGGCGCAATCCGCAAGCTTGCTTTGCATCGCTCCTTTAACCGGAACGCCGCAAGTGACCGTACCGTTGGTTAAACAGCACGGTGTTCCATTAGGCCTCACTTTGATATCAAGAGAGCATACCGATTTGCAACTGGCAAATCTTGCCGCCGATTTGGTTTCCACCTTCAAAGAGTAAAAAAGAAAGGTCATCCTCAATCTTGCGGATGACCTCTTTCGGTTGATGAATCGTCATAGATTGAAAGGGCTTTGGCCACTGCGCGTCCTTGGTTGATTTTCGCACCGTGTTTTGAAAGCATCGCTTCAAGAGCCGCCAACAAGATGAGCACGTTTTGTTTGCGGCTGCTGTAGCCCAAGGCGCCTATGCGCCATAGTTTATCTTTCAGCGGTCCGAATCCCGGAGCGATTTCGACCGAAAAGTGTCGGACGAGTTCGTTTCTGATCAGATGAGGGTTCAAACTCTCGGGGACGTTCACGCAGACAATGGTCGAAAGAAGGTGGGAGGAGTCGCCGTAAATGGTAAGCCCCATCGCTTTCAAGCCTTCAACGAGAGCCTTCATGTTGACCTGATGTCTTTTGATGCGCGCGTCTAGCCCTTCTTCTAGAGTTAAGCGCATGGCCTCATGCAAGGCGTACATCATGCTGGTCGCTTCTGTGTGATGGTTCAGCCGTTCTTTGTCCCAGTATCTTTGCAGCTGGCTTAAGTCGAGATAGTTCGAAGGAATCATGCGTGGATTGTCGCTATCTTTGTCGAGGCCTTGTTCTATTTTTTCCCGCTGTTTCACAATGTCTTCGATGCGTTTGTTGTAGGATAAAAGGGCCATGCCTGCGGGAGCGGCCAAGCATTTTTGCGAACCGGAGACAACGCCGTCAATATGCCATGCGTCTGTTTCTAAAGGAGCGCCTGCCAAAGTGGCTACGGCGTCGACAATCAAGAGAATTCCGAGTTTTTTGCAATAGGCACCCAGTTCTTTGAGGGGTTGCATCATGCCCGTGGAAGATTCGCCGTGTACAATGGCGACCACCTTGGGGTTGAAAATGTCAATCTCTTTTTTAAGTTCGTTGAAAGCGTAGATTTCACCCAATGGTTTTTCGGTGGTGTGCACATCCCCTTTTGCCCGTTTGGCAATTTCGGCCATCAAGTGTCCGAAACGCCCGAAAATGGGAATGTAGACTTTGTCGCCGGGTTCAATCGTTGCCGAAAGGAGCGCTTCGATTCCGGCTCTTGCGGTTCCGTTGATCAAGTACGTATAGTGGTTGTCGGTTTTGAGTATTTTACGTCCCATAACCATGACTTCGTCCATGAGCGATAAAAATCTGGCGTCAAAAGGATTGATGATTGGGCTGCCCATTGCTTTAAGCACACGAGGATCGGCTTCGACTGGTCCTGGTGTCATGATGATGCGATGTTCGATAAAAGCGGCGTTTGTCATAATCGTACGTGCCTTTTAGGCACTACTCTCCCTTGTTTTCTTGTGACGTCGTTGCGCTTCCATTATAGCACGTATTTTGGTTATGGTTCATACATCGAGTTGCACAATGTGTAATTATGGGTGGTTTTCTTTTGGCCTTGTGCGCATTGTGATAAAATATAAATAAGTCTATAAGAAGTAGGAGAGCAAACCATGCCCTTGACCATTAAGAAAATTTTGGAGAACAAGCGGCTTGAAGGCGTGCGCCTTGTTGCAGGAAAAGAGGCGCTTGACAAAGAGGTGCACAACGTCAACACCATCGACAACCCCGAGTCTTATGAGTGGTTTACTCCGGGGGATTTTGTGTTGACGACTGGGTATATTTACAAAGACAATCCGGAATTGCAAAAGGAACTCATTCAAGAACTAGCCAAAATGAACATTGCCGGGCTTGGGATAAAAATTAAACGGTATTGGGACGAAATCCCCCAAGTCATCATCGATGAAGCCAATCGCTTGAATTTCGCCGTGATTGAAACGCCTTACCGGTATTCATTGGCGCAAATCACCAATGTGCTCAACGACGAAATCTTTCAACGCGAAGAATCGGAACTCAAACGATACAAGCACATTCACGACGCTTTTTCCAAGTGCTCGCTTTCCGGAGGGGACCTCAACGAAATCACGGAACTGGCCAGTCGAATGGTCAAAAACCCAATCATACTTTTAGACGACGATTTTTATTTGCTAGCCTATAACGATTTGATAAACAATCCTTATCCTTTGGCCGAGCACCTTGATTTGGCGCTTAGGGGCAAGCCTTTTGACGAGTCTTTCAACAACTCGATTCCAACCGACGCCAAAATGTTTTCCTTGAACTTGAAAAGGGAAATCACCTCGAAAGGCCATACCATCACCTGTCGCGTCAAACCGATTATCTACGCCAACCAAATTTATGGTTATGTGATAGTTTGGGAGACAATGAACAAATTGACGCGTCTCGATTACATCACCATTGAAAGCGCGTCCGTCACCGCCGCTTTGGAGCGTATCAAGACCCAGCAACTTGAAGAAGCCAAACTGCGGCAACGCAAGGACTTCTTCGACGATCTTTTAGAAGGCAGGATTCTCTCAAACAACGCTTTGAAAAATCTTGCGCCCGCACACGGCCTGAACCCCAATAAACCACACGTCGTCATGGCCATTAAAACGGAAAATCCGCGCAACGACGAAGCGACTAAGATACTCAAAGCCCTTAACGCATTGAATAACGAGAATCCGGAGTATCCTTTCCAAGCCATTCGCCGCCACGATTTCTTTCTTTTGTTCATCCAAGTTCTTGAATCCGGTCAAACCGTTTTGAGCGATGCGTTCAAAGCCTTCATAAAATCCATCGTGGAAAAAGTGGATGAAATCATTCCCAACAGACACCAAAGCGGCATCAGCAACATTACTTCCGATTTCATCGAGATTCATAAATCGGCAATGCTCGCTATGGATGTCATCGCGTTGTCGGATTTTGAAAAACAAGAATCGCCTGTCGCCTATTTTCACGATTTGATTAGTTATCACCTACTGTCTACCACAATGGAAGACAATACCATGCTTGAGTTTTTTGACGAAACCCTTGGCCCATTGTATGCGTTTGACCAAGCACACAACAGCGATTTGCTGAGAACGTTGCAGGCGTATTTTGAAGCCGGAGAAAACATCTCATTAGCCGCAAAAAGAATCTTTATCCACCGCAACAGTTTCAATTACAGGCTTGACAAAATCAAGGAGATTCTTCACACCAATTTGCAAGACAGCGAGGAAAACTTCAATTACCAACTGGCCATCAAGATTTACAAAATACTTCAATTGAAAGGTTCTGCACCCTAAAAAAATCTGAAGACTTGTCTTCAGTTTTTTTATGCATATTGCACAACCGAGTTCATAGGAATTGGTATAGAGTGACTATTGTCGCGATTAAGAAACTGTGAGACAATGAAAACGCTTAATTGAGACCGAAAGAATACATGTTGAATATTAGAAAAATCGCTTCCCAATGCCTCGTTGCAAACTCGTTAAAGGAGAATGTCCATGATATTGAGCGTGCCCAAGCATTTTTTTTCATCGTCCACCATGCACGGGACTTACAAGCGCCACTCGGCATTTGACCACACCTTGAACTTTATCCGTGATGATGCACTCATATCTGTTCATGACAAAGACCGGACCCTTTCTCCTTTAGGGATTCGCCTAAATGTGACGTCTCAAGAGTTTCAAAACTTAAAGCAATCCCTTAAAAGCGTGACGATCGATGGTGAAGGCGTTTCGATGGGCAAGGAAAAAGTATCCTATCAGAGCGTAATTTTAATCGACCACGATTTGAAAAAACAAGTGAAGACGAAAGGCGCAATTACCGACGCAATGCGCTACAGCTTGTACCATGAGACAAAAAAGAAGATGGCCGCTTACGAGGCTAAGATGGACACTTTGAGCCGAAAGGCTGTGGACGCTCGACTTTTGGCGCTGAAAGAAGCTTTGAGCGCATCCGCGCTTGAAGAAAAAGTTTTGGACGACACAATCCAAGCGCTGATTGGACTCGGACCGGGGCTCACTCCTAGCGGAGACGACATTTTGGCGGGATTGGTGGCCGGCCTTCTCATGCAAGAGGACCATTCTTTGCTTCAACTGATTGTACCCATGATTCAAAAAGGCATTAATACGCCCAACCAGACATCCATGGTCAGTCGGCAATTTTTGTTTTATGCCACCCAAGGCATTTTCATCGGTGAGATACTGATGTTGCATCATAGATTGCTTTTATCCCGTTCGATCGATCAAAGTCTTGATAAGATCGCATCGATGGGACATTCATCGGGCGTTGATTACTTAAAAGGGTTAACGCTCGCAATCTCAATAGGAGGGATCAACCATGGTTCATAATGTCATCAAGAAGAACAAGTATTTCGATTCGGTGACACTCATGCTTTTTTCAAGCAAAATTGAAGACATCAAAGGCGTCAATCAAGCCGCTGTTATGATGGGAACCAATCATAACAAGGTTTTGATGCAGGACTCGGGACTTCTCAACAAGGAACAGGCCGCAGACGCTTCGGCCAACGATTTGATCATAGGCATTGACGCGGAGAGTCAAGAAGTTGTCGACGAAGCGTTGAAACTTCTTGAAGAGCAATTTTCCAACAAATCGAGTGGTAAAGAAGCGGGCGCCAAAACGTACAAAACCTTTGACCAAGCCATCAAAGAGACTCCGGAAGCCAACTTGTCGGTTGTTTCGATTCCCGGACGCTTCGCAAAGAGCGAAGTGATGAAGTCGTTGAAAAAGGGACTTCATGTCATGCTTTACAGCGACAACGTTCCGCTTGAGGATGAAATTGCGCTCAAAGATTACGCACTAGAAAACGATCTTCTCATGATGGGACCCGATTGCGGGACCGCAATTATCAATGGCGTTGCGCTTGGTTTCGCCAACGTTGTCAGCCGCGGGAGCATCGGTCTGACCGCCGCAAGCGGGACCGGACTTCAAGAAGTCAGCGTCATTGTCGACAAACTTGGCGGCGGCATTTCCCAAGCTTTAGGCACCGGCGGAAGAGATTTGAGCGCAGAAGTCGAAGGGCGCATGATGCTTTTTACGCTTGAGGCCCTGGCCAATGACGGCGCTACCGAAGTCATCGGCTTGATTTCGAAACCCCCGTCGGAAGAGGTCATGAAGAAAATCGTAGACAAAGCGAAGAACATCGACAAACCCATTGTCGCTTGTTTCCTAGGCGGAGATCCTGATCTCTTCAAGGGTACCGACATCATCGGCACAACCACGCTTGAAGAAGCCGCATATGCCCTTGTCAAGACCTCAAAAGGCGAAAAGGTCGACGCGATTTCCAACAGTCCGCTTCACGAAGAAACCTCAGGTTTGCATGATAAGATTCCCGCATCAAACGCACCGTATGTTCGCGGGCTTTATACCGGAGGCACTTTGGCTTACGAGGCTTTGCTGTTGCTGCATGAGAAACTAGAAGGCGTATATTCCAACATCGCTTTGGATAAGAAATTCGATTTGAAAGACCTTACGACCAGTAGGGAAAACACCATTTTGGATATGGGTGAGGACTATTTCACCGAAGGAAAACCTCATCCTATGATTGATCCGAAACAACGGGCCGAACGCATCGTTCAAGAAGCGAACGATGAAGAGACCGGCGTGGTTTTGCTAGACTGTGTGTTGGGACACGGTTCTCATGAAGACCCTGCGGCTTCTATTGTCAAAGCTGTCAAAGAAGCGAAAAGCAAACGCAGCGACATAGCGTTTGTCGCTTCTGTCACCGGAACAAAAAACGACCCGCAAGACTTGGAAAAATCGCAACAAGCGTTGAAAGACGCAGGCGTGTTTGTTCTTCCCACCAACCGTCAAGCCGTCTTGTTCGTGCTTGAAGTTTTGAAGAAAAGAGGTGTAATCAATGGCTAAAGTAAACAAATTGTTCAGCGACAAGCTTTATGTTGCAAACATCGGCATCGAAAATTTCACGTTGACGCTTCAAGAACAAAATGTGAACACCGTCCATGTCGACTGGAGTCCTCCGGCCGGAGGCGATGAAAACCTCGCAAAAGTCTTGGACATTTTGTCCGATGAACGCGTGGAGAAAGCAAATAAGGAAGCTTTTGACCGAATCAACGACTCCGAACCGATGCTCGTTGATGTCGTCATGGCAAAAGACGTTCTTCCGGGCATGAAGAAAAACACCATCGGCCATGCGGGACCGACTCTGCCTTGGAAAGATATGTGCGGACCCCTTCAGGGGGCTATTTTAGGCGCTATCGTTTACGAAGGCTTGGCCGACAGTTTAGAAGAAGCCGAAAAGCTTGTTTTAAACGATGAAATAGAATTTGTCAGCAATCATGATTTGGACGCTGTTGGCCCAATGACCGGTATGATTACCTACTCCATGCCGCTTTGGAAAGTGGAAAACAAAACCTTCGGCAACATAGCCTATACAACGTTCAACGAAGGACTCGGCAAGGTTATGCGTTTCGGCGCTAACGGCCCGGATGTGATCGAAAAACTGAAATGGCTGGAAAAAGAATTCGCACCGGTGATGAAATCGACCCTCAAATCCAGCGGTCCAATCGCACTCAAGGTCATCATGGCCAAAGCGCTTGCGATGGGCGATGAAATGCATCAGCGCAACAACGGAGCCACTTCAATGATGGTGAGAGAACTCATGCCACACATCGTCAAAACCCAGCAAGACAATAAAGAACTGCACGCGATTACGGAGTTCTTGACCGGAAACGACCAGTTTTTCCTCAATCTCGCCATGGTGGCCGGCAAAGCCGTCATGGATGCCGTCAAGGGTATCGAATATTCTACCGTCGTCACAGCGATGAGTCGGAACGGAACCAATTTCGGCATCAGAATCAGCGGTATGGGCGATACGTGGTTCGAAGCGCCCGTCAATCAACCGGAAGGCCTTTATTTCCCCGGCTTCACCGCAGAAGATGCGAACCCCGACATCGGCGACAGCACGATTGTTGAAACCGTAGGCGTCGGAGGGTTCGCCATGGGCTCCGCTCCCGCGGTCGTACGGTTCGTCGGCGCCTCAAGCGTCGACGAAGCGGTGCAATACTCCAAAGACATGCAACTGATTACCGTGGGCTTGTCTCCGACCTTGGTCATCCCGACGATGAACTTTGTAGGCACCGCGACCGGCATCGACGCTCGCAAAGTTGTCGAGACCGGCATCTTGCCCGTCATCAACACCGGCATGGCGCACAAAAAACCCGGAATCGGCCAAGTCGGCGCCGGCATTGTAAAAGCGCCATCGCAATGTTTTGAGAAGGCCGTAAAAGCGCTCGGCGAAAAAATGTAAGCACAAGACAACTAGAAAAAGGCAGCTGATATTATGGACATACCTATCAACTTGTGGATGTGGCTATTGGCCGCACTTCCGATTATCGTGTTATTGATTTTAATGGCAGGCCGACAGTGGGGCGCCAATAAGGCCGCCCCGCTGGGCCTTTTCCTCGCGCTTTTGACAGCGTATTTCTTTTATCGTGCCGATTTATCTTTGATCGGTTTTGAAGTTTTGAAAGGTTTTTGGAGTTCGTTTGCCGTGCTTCTCGTCGTCTGGCCGGCCATTTTATTGTATGAAGTTGTCAGCGAGGCGAAAGCCTTTGTCGTGTTTCGCAACGGACTGAAAAAAGTCACTCCGAACGAACTCATTCAAGTGATTGCCATCGGATGGGTTTTTACGAGCTTTTTGCAGGGCATCACGGGTTTTGGCGTTCCTGTTGCCGTAGGCGCTCCTTTGTTGTTGGGACTTGGGGTTAAACCTCTTTATGCGGTCGTCATTCCGCTTTTGGGCCACGCTTGGGCGAATACGTTTGGCACTTTGGCCGTAGCCTGGGATGCGCTTGTTTTGCAAACCGGCATTGGCAACGATCAAACCCTGTTGTTGCAATCAGCGTTATGGGCCGGGATTTTCCTTTGGATTTTCAACCTGATGACCGGTTTTGCAATCAGTTATCTTTACGGAGGCAAAACCGGCTTGAGAAAAGGCTTCGTCGCCGTATTGATTATTTCTACGATTCATGGCGGCGGCCAACTCTTTTTGACGCAAATCAACCGAACCTTAGCGGCCTTCGTTCCAGCCTCCATTGCTTTGATTGTGATTTTCCTGCTAAGCCGGACAAAACGTTACGGCAATAAATGGCGCTTGGAGGAAAGCCCCGTGATGAACCGCGACGTCAACACGGTGGGAGAAGATGAGTATCCGGAGAATATGTCCGTTCATCAAGCTTTTTTCCCATATTATGTGTTGACGGCCATTACCCTCGTTATCTTGTTGGTTGGGCCCATCCACGACTTCTTGGCCCGCTGGCAAATTGGCTTCTCCTTTCCCGAAACTGAAACGGGATACGGCTTTTTGAATCCGGCGCACGATCTTTTTTCGCCCATCTCGCCTTTGACGCATGCCGGAGTGTTTCTTATTGTGGCTTCTATCATCGGCTTTGTGTTTTATCGTGTCAACGGATGGGTGAGCACAAATAACGGAGTCGATATATGGAAACGCTCTTGGAACAAAACCATACCCTCGGCGATTGCGGTCATCGGTTTTGTCGTGATGAGCCGCATCATGGGCGGTACGGGGCAGACGCTTGTCCTAGCCGAAGGCATAGCCGCCAATCTGGGTCAGATTTATGTCGTCTTCGCACCCCTCGTTGGGTTGCTAGGGTCTTTTATGACCAGCTCAAATATGGCTTCTAACATTCTCTTTGGAGATTTCCAGCTGACCACGGCTCAAATTCTATCCATAGAAAGCGCTCCGATTTTGGGCGCTCAAACCGCAGGCGGTTCGATCGGCAATACTTTGAGTCCTGGAAACATCATTTTGGGGACAACCACCGCGGGCATAATCGGCAAGGAAGGCATCATATTGAAAAAAATACTGCCCATAGCCGTCACCGCGGCGATCATAATTGGGGCCATATTGTTCTTTGCCATCATACTTTTTTAGCCAAACCGAAAGGAAGATACTATGAAAATTGTCATTGCCCTGGGTGGAAACGCTTTAGGGAACACACCGCTTGAACAACTGGACCTTGTGAAAAAAACCGCCCAGCCGATTGTGGATTTGATCGAAGAAGGCCATCAGCTCATCATCGCTCACGGTAACGGTCCACAAGTCGGCATGATCAACAACGCCTTCGAAGCCGCTCAAAGCACAAATAGCGCTCCGGCCATGCCGTTTCCCGAGTGCGGCGCCATGAGTCAGGGGTATATCGGTTATCACTTGCAAAACGCTATTCAAAACGAACTGGCTTCAAGAAACATCAAACAAGACGTTGCCACGATTGTGACCCAAGTCGAAGTCGAAAAAGACGACCCGGCCTTTCAAAACCCTTCCAAACCCGTTGGCCCGTTTTACGAAGAACAAGAAAGCAAGCGGCTAACACAAGAAAAAGGATACAACATGATAGAAGATTCCGGCCGCGGTTACCGCCGCGTCGTTGCAAGCCCGCTGCCTAAATATGTGGTCGAAATCAACATGGTGAAGACGCTTGTCGACCAGGGCAATATCGTCATTACTGTTGGCGGCGGAGGCATTCCGGTCATCAAGGAAAACGGTTCTTATCAAGGCGTTCCCGCTGTCATCGACAAAGATTTTGCATCGGCCAAAGTGGCCGACCAGCTCGATGCGGACATATTTTTTGTCCTGACCGCCGTTGATCGTGTCATGGTTCACTTCAACACTCCTCAACAAAAGGGATTGAAAGCCATTAGCGTTTCAGAAGCGCGAAAATATATCGACGAAGGCCATTTTGCCGCAGGCAGCATGTTGCCGAAAGTTCAAGCGGCCATCAAATTTGTGGAAAACAACAAGAACCGTACAAGCATCATAGCCTCACTCGATAAAGCCAAGGAAGCAATCGACGGCGCTTCGGGGACCAAAATTACGGCGTAGACATTGTTTGGTCTCGACCAACCGGTTCTTGCGTACCGGTTAAAATGGCTTTATAATGAGGTGTCGTTTCTAGAAACGGCACCTCTTTGAACGTTTTGAGCAATGAATCAATGACGAGTGCATAATGCAAAACGCCGTAATACTCTAGGAGGAGAAACAGACTCCTTGAAAACAATTGATAGTAGTCGATATAGAAACAACAATTAGGCTCACAAGAAAATTTAATACTCTAAACGTGGCTGACAATGGTTATTTTATAAACTTATACGCGAGGTGAGAAACTTGCTTAAATGGATTGATAATCCTAAAGAAAAACAAAGCATCACCCGAAGTATCCTTGCCAATCTTCCCGAGTGGTTCGGCCTTCCGGAGGCCAATCAAAACTACGAAAACGAAGCCCAGCACTGCCCGATGGTGGCGCGCTTTGACAATGGAACTCCGGTTGGGTTTTTCTCAATCAAAGAAACCGGCCCAAAAACTCTTTCTTTGCACGTATTGGGCGTAAAAAAAGCTTACCATGGGAAAGGCATCGGACAAGCGCTCTTCGAAGAAGTGAAGCGTTACGCCAAAAAAAAGGGGTATCGCTTCTTTACGGTTAAGACCCTCGACCCCTCCCGGGAAAGCGAAGAGTATCGTCAAACGCGGCTCTTCTATGAAAAAATTGGATTTGTCAAGTTGGAAACCTTTCCGACGCTTTGGGGTAAGAATAATCCTTGTCTTTTCATGGGCCGCCATGTGAACGATACGAAAAACATCAATGGGTAAACCGTTTGCGTTTTGTTCGTCGCTGATAGCTTTTGTCAAGATATAACCAATGGATTCTTTTGTGTGATTAGAGAATTTGAAGTTTTTTACAAGTTCCTATACCGCACTGGTGGCTTTTGTGGTATAGTTAAGCAAATATGCTATGTGAGGGTAGATATGAACGAAGGGTACAAGCTTGAAGCTTACGTTGAAAAAGCGCTGAAACACCCCATTGTGCATGGGTTTGCCATCCATGTCCGCCACAAGAATTTCGAGCAATTGGTCGAAGCGGGGAATCTCTCGGAAAAGAACCGGTTCTTCGCGGCCAGCGTCACCAAACTCATGGTGACGGCACTCATGCTTTCGCTGCTTGATGAAGGAAAGATCGCCCTATCAGATCCAATCGTCAAACACGTCGGCAAAAGATTGCCCAAACGGCTTCATACTTACAAGGATGAAGATTACACAGACCGCATTACCATACTGCAGTTGATGTCCAACACTTCCGGGCTACCCGATTATTTTGACAAAGAGTTGGTAGAAAAACTTTTGAACGATGAAGACGAAGCTTGGCATTTTGAAGATGTCATGGAGTACGTTTGCAAAAAAGACGCCCATTTCCCGCCGGGCCATAAACGCAAAGTGAAATATTGCGACACGAACTACGAATTGCTCGGCGCCATTATCGAAGCCGTTACCGGCAATACGTTTGCCGAAGTGGTCAATGAAAAAA
>SL_8KL_010_SEDDRAFT_10001989_pt1 | contig 17604 bp, 14 predicted proteins | sample SodLakKL_010_SED_4_FD_11160 | JGI IMG/M metagenome (IMG submission 11160)
TTCACGTTGGTGGATGCGAGCGAGCCGCGGACGCACTCAACTACTACCGACAGCTCAAATGGATCACACCAGCGGCCGAAGCCGATCTCAAACGGCGAGTCGAGGCGTTTCCCGAACCGACCCACGACCGATCGCTGACTGCTGGTGACCATCGTCTCAGCCTGCTGTATGTCGCCACGCTGGCGTCGCTACCGTGACCCACTTCTCCAACTATGGCAGACGAAACTGAAGACGACGGCGCGTTCGATGGATCGACCGAAACAAGCGAAACAACCCCTGTCGGTGTCAAACTCGGCAGCACCCGAACCGTCCTGCAGTACCCGAAGGACGGCGAGATGGAAACGGTTCGGACACTGACTTGTCTGGCAACCTATGAGGACGCCATCACCGGCGAGGAAAAAGTCCTCTACGGCGAGCAGGCCGCCCAAGAATTCCCTGATACCGTTGAGTTCATGCTCCGGTCGGGACTCCCCGAAGACGACGATCGGGCGGCGTTGGCCTCGAAGTTCTTTACCGAGTTGGTCCGAGCACAGGACATCCCACAAGACAGTGTCGTTGTGTATGCGATTCCGACAATCGACAACGACGAAGGCCTCGAAAACCTCACCAAAGTCATCGAAGAGAGCCCAATCGGCACAGAGCTTGTCCGGAGCTTCCCCGAATCGCTGTGTGGGGCTGTCCCCGCAATGGGCGACGAACTGCAAGCGATCGACGAGGTGTTTATCGCGGTCAATATGGGCTCGACTAATCTCGAAGCCTGTGCCTACCGACATGCCGAACAGCTCGAACCCTTTTCGACGGGTGCGGTCACTGGCAGCGAGGTCGACCGCCGGATCGCCAATGCGGTCGAAGAAGAAACACAGGGCCGGGTCAACATCGACCTAACGACCGCCCGCGAGTACAAAGAAGAACACGGCGACTTCGTCGACTTCGAACCCTTTACCGACGTGATCCAACAGCCCGGCGGCGGTTCGCACGAGTTCACCATCAAACGCAGCGTGATGGAGCCACTCAACGAGTACGTCGACGAAGCGGTCGACGAGATCGCCAACAACTTCCTTTCGGAGTTGGCCAACACCCACATGAAACCCTATCAGATCGCTCTCGGCAAGCCGATTGCGCTCACTGGAGGAATGGCCTGTATCCCCGGTATCGCCGAGGTCTTCGAAGAGCGACTCTCCGAGGAACTCGACCGAGAGGTCACCGTTGTGGCAGCGGATCGACCGGATCTCGCAGCCGCACAAGGGGCCCAGCGGATCGCCGCCAAGCTCGCTGAGAACCGCTGAGCAGGCGGTTAGGAACTTCCTACTTATTAGGGACCTGTCCAGTGACACGACTGTTACTCCCCCATTAATACGACTGGCAGCGTTAGAAGCCAGTATGAGCGAGCTACCACTCGAATCCGTCCATATCGAGCCCGAAACAGCGAGTGCGGGCCCCTCACCAGCTGTCTTCGTTTTGCACGGCAGAGGAGCCAACGAACAGGACCTGTTGCCGATTGCCGCCGATCTTCCGGATTCCTTGCACGTTATCAGCCTCCGGGCACCCGACCGGCTACAGGGCGGGTATACGTGGTACGAGTTGGATCTCTCGGGCGGTGGACTCCACCAGAGCCAACCTCATCAGGGTGATTTCGAGCGGAGCCTCGGGCTGATCGCCGACAGTGTTGAGGCGGCCGTCGACGCCTACGGACTTGACTCCGAGCGACTCGGCCTGCTTGGGTTCAGTCAGGGGGCAATCACCAGCATGTCGTTGTTGTTGGAGTCTCCGACCGATTTCCAATGGGTTGTCGCACTCCACGGCTATCTGCCGGCCTCACACCGTAAGCTCAATCCGGACGGAATCGTCGACAAACCTGTCTTTATCGCTGCCGGGAGTGCCGACCAGATCATTCCGGCAGCGCGCACAGAGGCTGCCGCCGAGCGGTTCGAGCAGCTGGGCGCGGCTGTTGGGTACAACGTGTATGAGACGGCCCATGGTGTGAGCCGCGAGGAGCTGACAGACCTCGTTGCGTTCGTCGACGCACAGCTCTAAGAACCACGACCAACAGGCCTACTCGGGCCATTGGCTATCGAGACCGGCCGTAGGCAGTTCCTACTCGTTCGGTGGTGGCCGGTAGACAGTGCATACTTATCAGCATTCAATTCAGTATATCATTCATGTCCGCCCGCCAAACACACCCGCTCAATACGGTACGCCGGTGGCTCACATCGCCGGATACTATTGGGACGTGGTTCGTCTCAGTGAGTCTCTGGGCGAGTATGCTGTTTGCGGTTGCGCTGTGGGTCGGAACGTCTGTCGGATATCGTTCGGTTGGGCTGTCGGCCGGCCTCTTTGCAGGCGGGCTCGCCGTGTTGTTTCTGACTGATCAGATGTGGCGACGCCTTGAAATCAGTGACTAACAGCCCACGCAGGGGCCAAATGAGCGGGACTCGACCGGATGTCACGCTACCGTATGCGTCGACACCCATCTTTCAGGTGTTATACGCCGGGTAACGTATCGACCAGCCCAACCGTTTCGATGGCGATCCACACGACAAACAGCCCGTAGCTACCGGCTAGCACCCATGCTTCCCGGCGTGTGATTGCGAGATCAGTTCGCATCAGCGTAAAGAGGATGATCGTCGCCAGTGTGAGCACGCCCATCATCGGCACCGCCAGCGCGTAGTCGACAGTTACTGTCCCGACTAGCATCACACCGACCGGCAGCGCGACGAGCAGATCAAACGTGTTGCTCCCGAGGACGTTCGCCAAACTCACATCTCCTTCATCGCGGGCAGCAGCACGAACGCTCATAATCGCATCCGGCAGGCTGGTTCCGGCGGCGACGATGACGAGCCCCCAGATGAACTCGGGTGAATCGAACAGTTCGCCGAAGCCGAGGGCTGCCCGAATAAGCCCCTCGACGGCGATCACAATAAGCACAAGCGCGACAGCCAACCGTAGCCACTCACGAGAGATGACAATCGTTTCGGTGTTGATTGGTGGCTCGTAGTCGACGATATCCTGATACTGGATGAACAGATACAGCCCGTAGACCGCCAGTGGGATCAACGCGAGCGGTCGACCGATCTCCGAGACGCTTGTCGAGCCGTTGGTGTTGTAGATCACACCGAACGAAAACGTGAGCAACAGCACGGCAATCGAGAGCATGTAGAACTGTGCTTCCTTATAAACAACCGCTCGGTTGACTCGGAGCGGACTTCGGGTGAGCGCGGCTACCGCTGGAATCACGAGAATATTGAAAATCGCCGAGCCAACAATCGTTCCGACGCCGAGATCGAAGGTGCCGTGGATCAGTACCGCAAGGACAACGCTCGCAAGCTCGGGGAAACTCGATCCGATAGCAACGATAACGGCTCCTTGAACGACGGCGGGCAGCCCGTAGTAGAGTGCGAGCCGCTGGCTGGCCGTATCCAGTAGGCGACTACCGGCCCAGACAATCGCCGTCGAGACGACTGTCAGCACGATGAGCGCGAGTATTGACACAGCCACAATAGGTCGACCAACGGTACTAAGCCCCTCGGTTGAGCCAATAGACGCCGGCTGTCCAGCATGGTCGGTCTCGGAGTCCCGTATTCCGGCACATCTAAGCCGCTCGATCCCCACAAACGGGTATGAGCGTCGATACTGCAACACTCGAAGATTTGGGCCGAGAACTGGGCGAACAGATCGCCAACAGTCCCGAACACGAGGCGTTTATCGAAGCCGACACAGCGGTAAAAAACGACGCCGAAGCCCAAGAGCTGATCCGCGAGTTCGAACAGCTCCGACATGAGTTCATGTTGGATCGGGAGGCGGGCCGTGCGGATCGCCAATCGATGCGCGAAGTCCAAGACGCCCAACGAAACCTCCACAACCTGCCGGTGATGAAGGAGTATCTCGACGCCCAAGCGGCCCTCCAAGATCGCCTTGCGGCGGTCAACGACGCGATTTCCGCCGAGATCGCCGTCGACTTCGGTGGCGAGGCTGGCGGCTGCTGTCAGGACTAACCAGCGTTTGGACCGGTAGCACGTCGGGGCTGGACGAGCTGCCGATATCGGTCGAAAATGGCCTTTATTTTTACACGAAAGATTTCAGTTTCGATAATTCGGGAGGTACGTTTAATTCAGTTCAACACCATCTGTCCGTGATGAGTCGACGTCTCTCGACTGGGATCGACGTGCTGGATCGACAGCTCGACGGTGGCATCCCAACCGGGAGCATCGTCCTGTTTTCGGCCGATCCAGCCAGTCAGTCGGAGCTACTGCTGTACGAAGTGACGGCGGTGCGGATGACGCTGTATCTGACGACGATCCGCGCAGATCAGGCCGTCCAGGACGCCATCGACCGAACGAGCCAGTATACGCGCGTCGGCGAGCCAACGATACGAGATATCGGTGTTGAGGCACCGCTTGATAAGGCCAACAAGCTCATGGGGACGCTCAGCTCGGAGTCGACGCTGATTATCGACTCGCTGGATCCGCTCGAACGACAAGATCCGAGCCGGTATCGGTACTTTCTGAACCAGCTACAGACGCAGATGCGAAACACAGAATCGATAGCCATTCTGCACGCGATGGATGGGCGTTCGGTTCCGGTGTTACGGGATGTCACTGAGCATATGGCCGATGTCGTTTTCGAACTCACCACCGAAACCCAGGGAACTGAAATCGTCAACCGTCTTTCGGTGCCGAAGTTCCGCGGCGGTCGTGCACTGGACGAGACAATCAAGCTCAAACTGGCCAGCGGTGTCTCTATCGATACCAGTCGCGATATCGCCTGAGAACCCGTGGTGTTCACGTGTACAAGGTTTTATACTTCTCGTGGGCTATCTGTACGGTAATGAACCGATCAGCAATCACGACAGGCCACTGTGCTGTACTCCCGAACCGATGAACAAAATCAGCATTCTCATGCTTGTCATGGTTGCGTTTGCGGTTGCTCTCGTCGTCGGCCTGCTCGTTGTCGCTCCCGAAGGAATGATCGAAAATCCACCCGGCAGGGGAATCTCTGCGATCGCGTCTGTACGCTAACTTCGACTCTGTGGTTGTGGCTGTGCGCTACCGTCGACTCTGCGTCGACAACAGTCGGCGGCAACTAGCATGTCATCAGATGTATAAACACAGTGGGTCGGTCGACATCTCCTATTGAAGCTGTTTCCGACAGTCTCACCGGGTCGAACCCCCGATATATAATCAGTAGTGATAACTAGATAGGAACGTTGATACAACCTTCACGAATAGTGGTTATTATGAGTTATCGGGGGGATTCATCTCGGCTGCTCTACGTTGAGCCCGACCCGGTTTTTCAGGCCGACGTTGCGGCGGCCTGTGAACCCGACTGGGTAGTCGAGACCGCAGACTCTGCTGCCGAGGCGATGGATTCCATCGACAGCGTTGAGTGCGTGGTTGCGTCCGACCAACTCCCCGACAGCGGCAGCCTCGAACTGTTTCAGGACGTCCGGGCCGAAAACGAGCGACTGCCGTTTCTGTTGTTTACTGCAACCGAGGATATCGGCTTTATTCGTGCGGCGTTTCGGGCTGGCGTCACCGACGTCATTTATAAACAGTACGCGAACCCAGAGTCGACGGCTGCATCGACCGATCCCGAGAGATCAAATGCCGACGGCATGGACGGAATTGACGGGCTGGTCGACCGGCTTGCCGACTTGGAGACGCCGTCAGTCGATCTCGACGGAATCACACTCGACGTGTCGCGGTCGCTGATGGGTGCGGCCGACGACGAAGTCGATATGAAAACCGAGTGGGCACTCCAGTCGTTGGCGACAAAAATCGATGCCAGCCAGTGTCTGATCTACAGCGTCGACAACAGCACGTTGTCGTTGCTGCACGGCTGGACTGACAGCGAGGTGACTGAGACCGAAATCCATCGGCGACTGTTCGGAATCGGCACCGACACCATCGACGGCGAGCGGTTTCCGGGCTTTTCCAGCCAACTCCAGCAGTTCGCCTCCGTCTGTGTCGACGTGCACAGTCTCGAACGGTCGAGCACTGACGGCGGCCAGCACGACCCCGGCGAACACGCACCACCCACGCATGACGAAGCCATCGAGTGGACCGATTTCAGCGATGGGACGCTGGATGTGGATGTCGACAGCGGAACGCTGCTCGCCTTACCAATTGTGATCGAATGGCAGCTCTCGGGGGTGATCGTTCTCACCGTCGACCGGCCCCGAGAGTGGACTGAAGAGGCCCGACAGCGGCTGCAGGCGGTTGGCGAACTCATCGGTCATATGGAACGACGGCGTCGACAGCGGGCGGAACTCGAACGCCAAAACGAGCAACTCGAACAGTTCGCATCAGTGATCAGCCACGACCTGCAGAACCCACTAAACGTGATCACTGGCTATCTGGATCTGGTACTAGAGACCGGCAACATCGACCAACTCGAACCGGCTGTCAACGCCGCCGCCCGCATGGAGCGGCTGCTGAACGATCTGTTGACGCTTGCCCGTGAAGGACGAGCGGTTGGCGAACTGGAGCCAGTCGATCTCGAAACCGTCGTCACCGGTGCTTGGGAGAGCGTCGAAACGTATGAGGCGACCATCGAGTTGGTCGGGTTTGAGTCTGATACCGTCATTGAGGCGGACGAATCGAGGCTGAAAGAGGCCTTCGAGAACCTGTTTAAAAATTCGATTGTTCACGCCGGCGAAGACGTCGGGATACGCGTCGAGTTGGCCGGCCAAACCGTCTCTGTCGCCGACGATGGGCCGGGGATCCCTGCGGACGAACAGGACAAGATTTTCGAGCACGGCCACACTGGTGGCAACGGCACGGGTCTGGGGTTGTCCATCGTCCAGTCAGTGATCGAAGGCCACGACTGGGAAATCGAGGCCACCGATAGCAACGAGGGCGGCGCGCGGTTCGATATCGCTATCGACGAGTAACCACCTTAGTGAAGTTTGAGTTCAACGCGTCGACCGTCGGGATCACGGACGTACGCCGCCCAGTCGCGGCCGTATGCGCCGTACCGTTTGTACGGTTCGCCGTCTTCGACAGTGACGCCTGCCTCCTGCAGTTTGTCGAGCAGCTGTTCGAGTTCGGCTTGTGTCTCTAGTTCGTTCGACCGAACGAGCAGACAGAGGTGCTCACCGCCGACGTCGACTGGCTCGTCGGTCGGCACCAAATGAATGTGTCGACCGCCAGCGACAACCGCGACGTACGGAACCTCACCCGCCTCGAATCGCTCGCGGTCGCGGATTTCCAAGCCGAGCAACTCGTGATAGAATTCGAGTGCGCGCTTCATATCCGTCACCCGGATGGCGACATGATCGAGGTCGACGATATCGAGATCCATACGCCGAGTTGGCTGTCGGCATATAAAAACGCTGAGTGTGAATCACGGACCGACCGCGGAATCAATGAAACACCTTTGCTTCGGGGGTCCGTCTGTGTCAGCTATGCGGACCTACGTTATCGGCCACCGGGGCCCAGACACGGATGCGATCTGTTCGGCACTCGCCTACGCACGCCTGAAAGCCACCGACGACGATTCGACTGTCGCGGCACGAGCCGGCGAACTCAACCCCGAAACCGAGTTCGTCCTTGAATACTGGGATGTCGAGGAACCGCTGTTGTTGGAGGATGCCACCGACGAGCAGCTGATTCTCGTCGACCACAACGAACACAGCCAGACAGTCGATGGCGCGCGCGAAGCCACAATTACCGAGATCGTCGACCATCACCGCCTCGGGGATGTAACGACGAGCGAGCCCATTTTCTGTCGAATCGAACCTGTCGGCTCGACGGCGACGGTTATCGCCGATCTGTACGACGAACGTGGCGTCGAAGTTGACAGCCAGACGGCGGGCCTCTTGCTCAGTGGGCTGGTGAGNGATACGGTCATTCTGCGCTCGCCAACCACAACCGAGCGGGATCGCGTCGTCGCCGAGCGTCTGGCCGACATCGCGGACGTCGACATCGAAGCATATGGCAAAGAGCTGCTCGCACAGAAAAGCAAACTCGGCGAGAAAACACCCCGTGAGATGGTACTGGGCGATTTCAAGGAGTTCGAGTTTGGCGAAACGGCCGTCGGTATCGGCCAGGTCGAAACCGTCGATCCCGATCCCGTTGTTGATCAGCGCGAGGCGATCCGCGAGGCGATGGGCGAAATCGTCGACGAACGCGACTATGATATTCTGGTCTTGGTCGTGACTGATCTGCTTGAAGAGGCCTCGACAGCGTTCGTGGTCGGCGAGCAGATCGACCGTGTCGGTGACGCACTCGATGCGGAACTCACTGATGGCGAATCGTTCCTTCCTGGTGTAATGTCACGCAAAAAACAGATTGTTCCACCGCTCGAATCGGCGCTTCGCTGAACCGGTCTGCGGTCGACGCCAACCCTTTTAGCGAACACACGTGCACCGCAGAACGGTGTGTGTTGCACCTCATCATGGTATCTATTCACAAATATATAATCAAACGGACAGTATTATATTAGACAAGTCTAACTTTTCGGCGTATGCATTCTAATACATACGAACCCATTGATGAGCTGTCGAGAGCTGTTGATTCAGTTACGGCTGTTGCTGAAGCGTTTTTGAACGTCCACTATACAGGCGAACCCACGGGAGGATACGATGCAAGAACACGTTGATACAGTTGGACAGATTACGGACGATGAGTATGTCAGCGTTCGGAGCGATACGTTCGTTGGGATCGCCGTCGAACGCTTCCGAGAGTTTGCACCTACCGACGACGAGACGACGATTTACTACCTGTACGTCACCGATCCGAACGACAAGCTAGTCGGTGTGCTGTCGCTTCGAGAGCTTCTGAACGCACCTGAGGATATCGAAGTCTCCGACGTCATGGAGACGGACCTCGTTACGATCAATGCAGGTGTCGACGTCGAACAGGCAGCGATGCAGATAAGCGAGCTTGATTTTTCGGCAATCCCGGTTGTCGACGACGATGGTGTGCTTGTGGGCGTGCTTCGGTCGGAATCAATGTTGGACGTTGTCGAAGACGAAGCAACCGAAGACATTCTGAAATCGGCCGGCTTTTCGTTCACTGAAATCGAGGAAAACCGGAGTCAACTCATCCTTGAGTCGTCGCTGTCGAAGATTCTGAAACTTCGATTGCCGTGGCTGTTGGTCGCACTGGCCGGTGGACTGGCCGCTGGATTGGTGATCGAAGGCTTCGAAGAAACGCTTGATGCCGTTATCGTCCTCGGGTTTTTCATCCCTGTTATTATGGATATGGGCGGCAACGTCGGGACACAGGCGTCGACGATTTTCGTCCGCGGGATGGCTCTTGGCCACATTGATGACCGCAACGCNATGCGGCATTTCGCCCGCGAAGCGAAAGTCGGCCTCACGATTGGGCTGATAATCGGTGGCATTGGCGCACTGGCAGCCTACGGGTGGATCGCTGGCCTTCGCGGTGAGACAGCCGATGCAGGCACCATCGCGTTTGTCATCTTCGTCTCGCTCGTGGCAGTCTGTGTGATCGCAAGCACTGTCGGCTATGTGATTCCGTGGCTGGCCAACAAGGCTGGCTACGATCCTGCAGCCGTTGCCGACCCACTCGTCACGACTGTCAAAGACGTGACCGCGCTCGTGATCTACTTCGGATTGGCGACCGTCCTCCTCGCCCACCTGCTGTAGGCCGCTCGCGGCTTTTTATTCCTCGCCTGCACTCGATTCGAGCAACTCCTTTGTTTTCCGATGGCGATACCGAAACATTGGTCCGAACCCAACCACAGCCAGCGGGTTGAGTCGGTCGACTGCCGAGGGGAGTTCGTACTCGACCGTATCGATCAGCACTGTTTCATTGCCGTCGCCGTACATCTCGTGGGTGTGAATCCAGAGGCCAAACGGACCGCCGAGCATATCGTCTCGAAACATGCAGTAGCCCTCACTTTCCCGGCGATCAGTGATCCGTGAAATCCAGCGCGTTTCTGGTGCGATTCCGAAAGGCCGCGAGGCCATCGTGATTTCGGTGCCTTCAACCAGCGTTTCGCTGTCGTGGCCGTCGGGTGTGCGGACGGATTCGACGTTCAAACCCATCCAGTCGGGGGTGAGTGCTTCGAGGCCATCAATTGTCGAATGAAACGCCCAAACCTTATCGAGCGGGGCCCGGATTCTGCTGCGGCGTCGGTAGGTCGACATACACGCTTTAGGAGAGCCAGTAGGAAAAACCGCGCGACAAGCGAAGTTAGATCGTAAACCGCTCGACTGCTGTTCCCGCAACCCGAAGGTCGCTGTCGCTTGCAGCAGCCACAGTAACTGGAACCTCGCCGTGTGTAATCGGCAGCCGCAGTGAGAACTCCCCGTCTTCGACTGTCTCGATAACCGCCTCGTCGTCGACTTTCACCGCGAGCAGTTCGCCGTCAGTCTCGCCGGTGAGTTTGAGGCTGTCGTCGACGATTTTGCTTTCGACCCGGAGCGAGGGTTTGGCCGATCGCTCGGTTTTGAGATACCGGTTTTCGACGGCCGTGGGCATCTCGACAGGGTGGCCCTCGTCGATACCGTGAGCCAGTCGGATGAATTGGGCCATACTCCACGCCAGCGGCGTAGCCGAGCCGGTGCCTTCGCCGATATCCCAGTTGTAGTCGTTTTCGATGTGGCGATCCCAGACCTGTTCGGCAATCATCCGGCCACTGTTGGCAAAGCCAGCCATTGTCTCCAGCATTGATTGGGGCTCAAGTTCGCCCTCATCGGTGCCGGCGATCAACTCGTATTCGCCGCGCTCGCCGGTGAAGATGGGCCAGAGTCGACCTTTGCCTTTCGTTTCGACCGACCACGGCGCGCCTTCGGCTTCCTCGCCGCGCTCGCCGTAGCCATCGCCGTTGTACCGATAGAACGCGGGCCCTTGGGGTGTATCAACCCGAATGGTTTCGTCGACTTCGACCAGTGAGTTTTCGATTACCTCGTGGTCGTGGGGTTTGATCCCCAGTCGCGTCAGTTCGAGAAAGCCGCCGTCGATGATTTCGCGCTCATCAAGCGTCGGCCCGGCGTTCGCAAGCGTTCGGAGGTGGCCCGCCTCGGGGTTGCCGTCACGGGTGACTCGGACGTAGTACGGCGTGTTTGTATGCAACTTGGTGCCGGTTTCGGTGGCCGTCCACTCTTCGACGCGCTCGGTCCACTCGTCGGCAAGCGCAAGCCACGGCAGGGCGTCGGCCTCCTCGCCCTCCTCGATGGCGAGATCAGCCGCACACACCAGCCCTGCAATCTCGGCGGCAATCGACGACGGCGAGTAGCCTGCTTCTTCTTCCCACCGCTCTTGGGCCGTGGCGGGCCCGTTGCGTGCAACGTAGTCCGCCGAGCGTTTGACGTTGATGTAGCCGTACTCGACGTCTTCGAACTCAACGCCGTCTTCGGCCAGCTGGTAGGCCATTACCTGCGGGAACGAGATGTTATCAATCTGCTCGCCGCCCCACCGGGTTCGGCCGTTAACGTAGGTGTTCTGTGGAATGAAGCCCTCGTCGTCCTGTTGGTACTCATAGATGTACTGTAGCGCGTCGGTCGCCGTTTTCAGGTCGCCGACCGCCTCGAAGACGGTAAAGACCTGATACAGATCTCGCGACCAGACGAAGTTGTAGCCGTAGCCTTTGGGCTCGTCGGCGGTGACTGCCTCGCCCCACGGCACCGAGGGGCTTGCGATGCCGGCACCCATGTACGTTTTGTCCTCGACTGCCCGCAGTGCCATCAGACAGCTTTTGTACTGTGCAAGCAGGTCGTCGTCGCCGGTGACCGAATCAGGGAACGGTTTGTCTGCCAAAAAGTCGACCCACGTTTCGGCGAACTCGCTTCTGACGTTCTCGTAGCCTCGCGCGAGCGCGCCTTCGGCCTCACCGAGTGCGGCAGCCGTATCGGCGTTCTCACCGAAGCCGACCGCAACCGTCTCGTGTACATCTCCCTCGCCGATCCGCCCGGCGAGTACGATGTTGTCGTCGTCAAGTCTGTCGTTCGGCGTTGGTCGTTTGCCCTCCGAAAACAGCTTCGAGAGGTGATCTGAGCCGGCCGAACCGACAGTCGCCCAATCGAACCGACTCGCTGTCGTCATCGCGACGGCGACGCTGTAGGTGTTGCCGTTTTCATCGGTCAGAATCGGTTCCGAGCCGGTGTCGTATGCTTCGGAGTCGCGGGCAGCCAGATGGTAGTTGCCGGTCTCACCGAGCCGGTAGCCTCGGTCACGGGTGCCGGTGTTGGTAAGCGAGACATCAGCAATCGCATACAGTTCGTACTCGTTGTCGTCGCGTGCGTCAAACTCGACATCGGCCAACAGGGCGTCGTGGTTCGGATCAATCGCATACTCAACGGTGAGTTGCCATCTGTGGCCGCGGCCGTCGCCGCGTTCAGTGATGACGTGGCGGAACAACAGCGCGTCGTCATCGGTTGGCTCGACGCGGCGTTCGATGGTGTCATTTTTGTCGTCGATCCGGGTTTCGTTGTGTGTTCGAGCCGTGTAGGTCGACTTCTCGTTCGTATCGCTGATGATAAAGTCGACTGTCCGCAGGTTCATCAGGTCGACACGCGGGAACCGAACCTCAGTGAGTGCGCCCTCGGTGAGCGTATACCATACTTTCGAGGGCTCCGCAAGGCCGTGGTCGGCCACCGTGGCAACGCCGTACTTTTCGCCGGTCGTCCAGCGCGGTCGGCTCATCGGACCCGATGGTGCTGGCGTCGAAACCGGCAGCGCGTTCTGTTCACGCAGGACGGCAGTCGACCGGAGCCGCAGGGCGTGGGACCATCCGAGTGGGGAGGCCCCATCGAGTTCACCGTTGTCGAAAACCTGCTCGGCGAGATAGCCTGCGCGGCTCGCAAGCGGACCATCGGGCAACAACAGCGAGTACAGCGTTTCGGCAATCTCGATGTACTCTTCGGCTTCTTTTTCACGGTCGTAGGCTTCCAACAAGACACCGAGGTCGGCGGCCGCGTTGGCTCCCCACGCCGTCGAGACGCTCCAGACTTTCTCGCCGGACTGACCGGCCGACCGCCAGGTGTCGCCCTCGAAGCGAGCAAGCCCGGCAACTTCGGTGTCGTCTGGATTGCGGTACAGCATCTCGAAGACGTTCCGAATGTGATCGGCCAGCCGGTCGACGAGCGGTTCCTCAAGGTCGGCAATGCGGTCGTAGGCAACGAGTGCCTCGACAATCGCAAACGTCGCCGAATCAACCCGGTTGTCGATTTTGCCGCTTTTGTTCAATCGCAGTCCGTAACACTCGCGTTGTTCGCTCCAAAGCAGATCGAGACTGTCGACGACTGTCTCGGCCTGCTGGCGGGCATGCGCGGTCAGTTCGTCGTCGAATGGCGCATCGGCTACCGTCGCGTACGCCAGCAGATAGCTGGCGGCCGTATGCGTAAACCGACCTTCCATGTTCTCCCAGAGGTTCTGCGAACGCCCGGGCAGCCCGTCGTCTTCGAGCGTTTCGTCCAGAACGCCGACAGCGGCGTCGACGGTCTCGCGAATCGAGTCCTTCAACTCGTCGTCGAGACTCTCGCCGCGTTCCGACAGCAGCGTCGACAAGAAGGCGACTGCGCTGGCGGTCTGGTCGGCCTGATACTCGTCGTTGCCCGCGCCTTCGAGGCGGCTGTGTGCCCACCCTGGGGCGAGCGAGCCGTCGACGGCCCACGCCCGGTGTGACCACGAGCCGTCGGGCTGTTGGGTTCGACAGAAAAATTCGGCCGTTTTCTGGATCTGTTGGGAGAGACCGAGATCGAGCAGACGGTCGGCATCCAGCAGGTTTCGGCCGGTTTCGGCCTCATCACGGAACCACGTGTAGCCGTAGCCGCCCGAATGGCTGTAAAACGGATCGAACTCGGGGGCTGCAATGTGCGCACCGGTCGGGGCAGTAAGCAACGACAGCGCCCGCAGATCCGCCCGAACGACGTTGCTGTTCGGAGCCGAAGCCGGCACCGATACCTCTGCACGCTCGCGTCCAGCATCTCGGATGTCGTCGGCTGTTCGGTGGGCTTCAGCACACCGCCGAATGTCGGCGAGAGCCTCGGCTCGGTTGAGGGTGTCGTGATCCGAAATCTGGGTGACAAGCGTTGTTTTGGCCGCTCGACCGGTCTGTTCGAGCGGCGCATTGACAACGACATCACCGCTGAGATGAGTGTCCTCAAAGCGGTTGATAACAGCATCCCGCGGGAACTCGTAGGCATCCTCCGAGAGGATTTCTTCGAACCGCTCGGGAATCTGACCCCGGACGTCGGTGATCCCGTTCGAGGCAGTGACATAGTCGTGTTCGGACCGATGGAACACCTCGACGGTTTTGGTGTCATCGGGACCGACGTTCTCGTGGATCAGTCGACCAACCTGTGTCTCTCTGCCCTCGGGGGCGAACGTCAGAAACGCCGTCAGCTCGGCGTCCGCTGGGATCGCACCCCGGAGTTCGACGTGTGTGAGGTGGGCGCGACCGAGCGTGAGGTCGTACTGGTGGACCGTAAAGCCGTGGGCGTCATACTCGGTTTCGACCACGTTGGTTTCGCGGTAGTAGTGCTGTCTAACGGTCGAAAACTCGTCGAACCACTGTGTTCCCTCAGCGGTTTCGATGCCCAACCGCGATCTGTCGATGCCGTAAAGTCCAGAAAGCGCTGACGAATAATCACGGAGACTTCCGTCAGGGTCGACGTAGACCAGTCGGTCCCCGTGGGCCGAAAACGCGCCGTCGGTGGTTCGGGCCTCCTCAGGGAAGCGTCGAGCACCGTCGCGTTTGTACTCGTTCAACGCAGTTCGGAGTCGCATATACTCCCCGATTGGTGGTCTACAACAAAGTATTGGCGGCTCACACACTCGATCTGTTATAAAATATTATGAATGATTGGCTGATCAGTTTCGGTCCGATGTCACTCCGTGTGTGAAAATGTGGTATTAAAATACAATTAATAATGCGGATAGATGGTTAGCATTCGGATCAATTGTACATTCCAAATACATAAGACCAAAGTGACGGTGTGTGTTGATAGAGATATGGACCATCCAGGACCACCGCAGTTCATGGCGGTTGGCGACAGTATCCAGCTCGCCCCCCGGGACCCTGATCCCGACGCCGCCTACAGTTGGACAATCAGTGAAGCACCACTCGCCAGCGAGGCGACCCTTGGCGATGAGGCCGTCGAGGAGTTCATCCCCGACGTGCCAGGTCGCTATACGGCGACGCTCCGAACGCCCGAAGACCGATTCGACCTCACCGTTCGCGTCTTCCCGAGCGACCGTCGACCCACCGGTGAAGGCTCGGGTCGGATTGGCCGCTCGGGTTACAGCGGCTACAGCGGCTACAGTGGCCAGAGTGGCTCTGCGCGCCCGTTCGAATCCGGCGGCGTCAGTGGCTCTGGGTCGGGGTCGGCTGCGCTCGGCGAATCGGGCGGCGAGGGACAGGGTCGACCACGCATCCGACTCGACGCCGAGATCGTCGGTGACGAGGCCGTAATCACCGCGACGCCGAAACCCCATCCTGACTCGACGCGGGATGTCGACGAGATCGACGTGGAGTTCTTGCTCGATGACCGAACTGAGATCTCCGAACGCGATGTGACGATCGATGACCGCGAACTCCGGATTCCGCTCGATGTGATCGAGGGCGAGGCTCGCGTTCATGCGGTCGCTGTCGGCGACAGCTACAGCGTGGCTGACGCCATCAGCGTTGACCGACTCAGTGGCGACCTCAAAACCGACGGCGGAGTGGCTGCAACCGGCGATTTTTCAGTCCACCGGCTGAATGACCCGCCGGAGTGGGGCACTGAGGTCACACTGTACGAAATTTACGTCCGCGGCTATGCCTCGGACGACGATGAAGCCGAAACCACCTTCGAAGCCCTCGAAAAGCGGCTTGATTACATCGAGGAGTTGGGCGTCGACTGTCTGTGGCTTACACCTGTCTTGCAGCACGACGGCGCGCCGCACGGCTACAACATCACGGACTTCTTTTCGATTGCCGAGGACCTCGGCGACCGCGAGGATTACGAGGCGTTCGTTGAGGCCGCCCACGAGCGCGGGATGTCCGTCCTGTTCGATCTCGTGATGAACCACTCTGCGCGGGATCACCCACACTTCCAAGACGCCTACCAGAACCCTGACTCAGAGTACTACGACTGGTACGAATGGCAAGACAACGGCGAGCCCGGCACCTACTTCGGCTGGGAGTACATCGCCAACTTCGACTTTACGAACCTCGAAGTCCGCGAGCATCTACTTGAGGCGGTCGACACCTGGGCCGAAATCGCCGACGGCTTCCGGTGTGATATGGCGTGGGCCGTCCCCGAGTCCTTCTGGAAAGAAATGCGCGAACGGCTCAAAACCAAGGATCCGGAGTTCCTCTTGCTCGATGAGACGATTCCGTACATCGCCGACTTCCACGAGGGGATGTTCGACATCCACTTCGATACGACGCTCTACTTTACGCTCCGGCAGGTCGGAACCGGCAACCAAGACGCCGATGCGATTCTCGATGCCGTCGAGGGGCGCACGCGCTCGGGCTTTCCGGATCACGCCGCGTTCATGTTGTATCTCGAAAACCACGACGAGACGCGCTACATCGTCGACTGTGGCGACGACGCGACGAAAGCCGCCGCGGGCGCGCTGTTTACGCTGCCGGGGATTCCGATGCTGTACGGCGGCCAAGAGATTGGCCAGCGCGGTCGACGTGATCATCTCGCGTGGGATCACGCCCGCGAGGAGATCCGCGAGCATTACGATGACCTGATCGCGCTGCACGATGAGCATCCATCGCTCGGCTTCAATGGTGACCTCCAGCGAATCGATTATGAAGCCGACAGCGACGAGGTCGTCGCTTTCGGCCGCGAAAGCGAGGCCGGCGAGTACGTCGTCATCCTCAACTTCGGCTCTGAAACACAGGTTGTTGGTATCGACAAAACGGTCGACGCCACGGACCTCGTTTCCGGTGAGTCCCGGGCGGCCGAGGAGGGACTGACCGTCGAAAGCGTTGCCGTCTTCGAAGTCGACGAGTAACCTCGCTACTCGCTGTTCTGTATTTTCACCCCGCTGTGAGCCGCAGGCTCGTAGTTTGTGTGACGGTGCTAGGGATTGCTTGTGTGTCTATTCTATCACGAATAACCAGTAACTACATAACGGGTTGTAAAATAGTAACAACAGTAGTAGTACCTAAATTTTGGAGGCACCCACAGCATGACCACCCCACAACTCAGACCGGACGACACCGCCAGTCGACTCGACTGGCTGGCCGAGACGCTGGCCGAGAACAAAGCGTTCGAGGCCGCCCAACGAATCGCGCCACACCTCGGCGCACAGCCACGTAAGGATGGAGCCGTCGAGGTCGGCTTCTGGACGCCAGCTATTGTCGAGGCCGGAATCCCCGAATCGGATGTCTATCTCGAACTGTTCACGCCAACAGGGGAGGTCGACCCTGCGACCCCCGAGTCGACCGCCGCGTTCGACCGCCACCGGGTTCCCCTGAAGCGTGAGGGCGAGTACCACTGGGGCGTCATCGAGGGGATGCAGGTGGGCACGCGCGAGCAGTTGGGCTCGCTCTACCAGCTCGTATATAAAAAGGGCGACTGCGAGGTGCCGGGCCGCGACGACAGTCTCGACCGTGACGGTTGGGGAGTCGTTGCCGATCCGATGGCTGATTCGGTGCCGTTCGGTGTCTACGCGCCCGCCGAATGTTACGATATCG